>Ga0129327_10002237_pt1 | contig 11264 bp, 5 predicted proteins | sample CPBDNA_6_FD_111799 | JGI IMG/M metagenome (GOLD analysis project Ga0129327, IMG submission 111799) | Freshwater to marine salinity gradient microbial communities from Chesapeake Bay, USA - CPBay_Spr_31_0.8_DNA | ecosystem: Environmental > Aquatic > Marine > Coastal | place: USA: Chesapeake Bay...
AATTCAGCGGGTCTCCATGGATACATCAGCAACTTTCCATACTGATATTCCATGGACGCTGTTGCAGTATCTTTCAGGTGTTGTAAGTCAACCTCGGGATCGAACCGCGCCGTGTAGTGCTTCAATTTGTCTGCAGTAACCAAGTGATGAATATTCGTCTGTCTGCTTTGAGTGACAGCTGCCGCAAGTTTTCTTTTCTTTTCTTCGGATTCCTTCCTTTCCTGTTCTTGACGTTCTTCCGATTTACGTATTTCTTCAGCTTTACGCGCATGAGTACACGTTTCGGAATATCTGATTGTCACGCGTTTGATACCATACGGACGCACTTCCTTCCTTAGAGATCTTAACAAGTCTTTTTTTGCCTCGTTGTTCCACATTCGTATCTTCTTTTTTTCTTTATCTGATTCCTCCGATTCCTCCGATTTATCTTCTGGAAACCAATGGACATAAATGCAAATAGATTTCCACACTTCTGTATCACTACCATGCGGTTTTTTTGCGTTTCTAATGCTTAAGTCGTAATTCGCATTTCTGGTATAAAAATAGAACATTACGATCGTTTTTATTTTATCTTCTATGAAGGCATCATTTGGTTCTTCTTCATCTGATTCCCCATCTTCATTTTCCATTGTTTGCTATGACCATAGAATACAGTATTATTCTGATCAACGCAACATATAGCAGAGACATCTAAAAAGAGTTCGTGTATATTTTCACTTGTTTTCAAATACAAACTTGCCGGAGGCAATGCGCGGGCTTTTTACTTGTCTCTATTACCTACCAACAAAAGATAGTAAATGTCTCTTTTATATATTACTCAAATGCAGGTGAATATGCTTCGCGTTCAGCGGACGGAGATGGAAGCCATCCCACATTCAGCGGCACACCTCATGCCTCCAGAAATGCACATTCACGTGAGAACCTCGTACGTTCAATGTACGAACGCGATTAGAAGGATACTTACGATAAGTAAAGATGCTGAATATGTGCCTATAGTACTACCGCAGTATCACATTCATAGTTTAATCGCAGCAGTGACAGATGTAATATGCTTCCAACATCAACTGAGGCGGCTGGTGCAATTTATTTCCTCCTGTGACATGAACACCATCGAAGACATAGGGCAACACATCGCGTTATGGGTCATGCAGGAGGACGCCAATGTAGTATGGTTACGGGAGTTCGTTTGTCAACACGTACACGAAATAGCCACTTCAATAGTAAACAGGAATAGTGTGATTGAGAGCACTACTGTTGTCGATGCGACTGATTCGGGGTGCCATAATATGAATAGGAACGGATTTCGTAGATTTTGGTCCGGTTATCTGGATGGACTCGCATCGTCGGGGGGGATTTGGAGCGCTATAGGGTACTACACGCCAATGATATATGGTCGCTTCGATATCAATGCTAGTGTTACTGTTTTATCTCGCGGTAGCTCCTCGTGCGTAGCTAGTATAATGGGACCAATATTCGACGTGACGGTAACGGAAATAGAGAATGACATTTACGCTTCCTTGGACGATGACATACCAGTCTTAATAATCGGCGGCATTGATGACATGGCGGATTACATGCGACGTACGCGATGTTCGGTGGCTCAGGCAAGCTCTGTATTCGACTTGTGCGTCGGAAACGTCGCAATTCATAGTCACGTCGAAGCACCACGACCTCACCCACCTGAATCTGCCCGCAATCTGCTATCTCGGTTCTGCCAACTGCTAGCTGTAACGCGCGACGGGTCATTCTCGAGGGATTCGGGAATACCTGCGATAAACGCAAGGCGAGGTTGGTGTTTCGATTCTGCCCTTGTCTTGTTTGACAGATGTGTTCCGTCGGAATTAATACAAGGATATGCACAGAGGCGCACCGAAGTCACCTCACGACAGACCGGAATAAAAATAGGTGCCTGTGTGTATACCAGAGTTATTGAACTATGCCCCTCGTTTGTCAGGCTGGCGGCGTTCAAGTTCGGGGGAGAGGTGAGAGCACCAACCGATATGTCTCATGCCTCAGATCACGGAATCGATATCATTGTGCCAGTGGTTGAACTTCAGACGTGTATTGTGTTCACATGTTCAGTCTCGTATTCGAAAGAAAAATACCACAGTGACATAAAAAAAATCGACGATAGGATACGTAGTATTACGACAACACCAACGATGGCTATTTTTTCGGATCATCTACCGAGCAAGTTCCACAATTCGCCGCTTCGGAACATACACGTGACTACGGTTTGTATAGATAATGCTCACATGGAGCACATCTCCGCTAACATCCCAAATTTGAATGGCGCGAGGGATGCAATGAACAGATTCAATGCGAAAGGCACGTCGGATATGAAACACGAACCAGTAACGTGGTCGTTCTATCCAATCGAGCGACTCGGTGAGGTAATAATGAGCACGGACCGCACATTACGTGTCTTGAATATCTTATGTGACGAAGCTGAAGCAATTTGGAGATCGCGTTCGCCTCGTAAATTATATTAAACTTGATATTTGTAGATTACTTTTCACTATAAGATACGCCGAATATAAATATACATGAGTGATTCAGTTTGTTGTGCAAACGCCACCTACACCGCTCATGCTACGTACTCCGACTCTTCCGGGTCTGAGTTCGCCACGAATATTCTACGAATCGAGCAGAGCATTCAGAGCCCTACGGTGACTCAAGTGGCCGCCTCCTTAACTTACGTACCGGAAACGAACCCTCATAATTGTAAGTTCTGTGCAGGATTACGATGCGATCATCGTTTTGTCGTTTGGCAAGTCGAAGCGAAGCGCCACCATCACAACGGGAAAAACACATGGGAAGTGAACACCGATAACAGTGACCCCATATTGAACATCCCTTATTCCTACGACTCTTCGGCTAGTACGACGAAGTCGGGAGTAGTTTGCGGTGCCGAGTGGATGTGGGGTAGCAGTATCAACGATGACGACTTCCAGCAGACGGCAGATATAGACATGAGTGGAAACCAGACCCACTCGGTTGCAAAAGTGATGGAGTTAGAAGATGCGTTTTCGTCCCCCGGTTCTACGAATTTGACTGACTCATCTTCATCGGAGAGCGAGGCTACCAGTTCGTCGTTCGTCTTTATAATCCAGGAGCAGGAAAGCGGTAGTGAGCTGTACCGATCTGAGACCGTAACCATTAGCTACCCGAGTTCCTCCAGTTCCGTTGCGACAGGGTACCTCTCATTAGATGCCCGCGGCTTGGCTTTGAATGCTAGTTGCGGTTCCGACATGAGCACCAAAATGCTCATGTGCTTCGACACACTCGCGGCCGGTTATGTTATGGGGTTCGGGTCAATTCGCACATCAACCCCAGCGACACTGACGTGGAAAATGTACGATAATCACAACGGCCACTCGTGGGACGGAAAAGAGCTGTATTCTGTTGTGGATGAAGATGCATTGGTGCTTTCTACTGTTTCAAATGACGCCAAACTCGATTCGAGTCAGGGAAGCATAAACCCTGTGTTCGCGATCCTTCCGTCGCTTGATGCTGATGCTTCGGAAGATGAAAGGTCCCTACCATCTTCCACAGCTACAGCTGCTGGGACACCAGTAATGTACAACCCATCCAAACTATTGAAAATGGGGTTTGCCCGTGTGGACGCTTACCCGCCCAAGCTAACCTTGGCCATCGCTTACGAATACGATGCTGTTCTGGTGGATTTGTCGAAGGAAGGCTTCGCCTCTCTGCCCGGTCAGTCGCCTTCTTCGTCTTCATATTCGTCGGACTATGCAACTTCATCGTCCACAGGTGGAGACGAGATTGATCATCGAGTGAGTTATATTCAACTGTTGCCAGCCCACATCGCCGCACAGTACGTAAGTGACAGTATAGTGACTAGCTATGCCATTTCTAGTGATCTTACTTGCTGTCCCCAGCCCGCCTTGCGAACATGCGAATGGCAGGCAGACAAAGGAATCGACTGTTGTGATGCCCCACCCGAGGATCCGTGGGCGACGTTTAGTGTAGAATCAACATATACCGATGCTGATTTCAATAAGGATGGCAATGCTTGGTCTGTCCCGGATGTAGATAGCCACGGCCACCAAAGGAGGTATACGTATTATCCATTGGATCCGACCGCCCGGGAGCTTCAGTGGCCTATTGTCTCCTCGCCGTATGTCACTAAAGATGGTGACAAAAACACGTCGTCTGGTAGCTGCGAGGATGACGATTCGTACTTCGGAATTCGCTGCCAGCAGACGCTTTCCAGTAGCCAAAAGTACAACGAACGAACGAAAACCGTAGGAGTTCGTGAGAGCCTTGTGTGTGATCCGAGGATTTCAGATCCGCCTGGAATATATTCCACCAAGTATGGTTACGGACTTGGTCCGAGGTGGTTCTACGACGTACAGAAAGGACCATATCTCTCCGCACCACAGTGGCGCGAAGCGGCCGGAGCGACGGATCGGACGAAAAATGGCCGAACGATCATTTCGGAACTATCCTTCGATAAAAACGAATATTATAAGTGCGTCGGTGGAAGCGGAGACAACCCAAATGGGTACGACGCGTCTTGTGGTAAATCGAATGACCAATGGGCATGTGGCCTCGCGATGCGACCGGCCATGTTTACGACACTTGTGACAAATGAGATGGCATACTACAATGGTAAGCCAGTAACCGCGAAATCCGACTCTTATCCAAACACCACTAGCACATTTCAATGGCAGTCATCTGCCGACATGCTGCACGGTTATAAATGTTTGTATCATGAGCGCGGTGCGGTCGATGACGTCGTATGCACTAAGCGGTTCTGCAAGGAGTGTTACGGAGAGTACGATGGCACTTTCCACAAAGATGTATGTAGGGCGATTTCTACATGTAACACGACCGTACCGGCGACGGTCGCGACGACGAATTACACAGCCGCTGCCTCGTCGGAGAATAACTTGTACGCGTCGCAGCCAGGCGCGCTTGTTCCTACCTCTGTAATCCAATTCAATGACGCCAGTAAGAAATGCGCGTACGATCAATCGCGTGATTACGGCGCGCTACAGAGCACATCTAAGGAACCAATGGCTCTATTGAGCACAAGTGGGACTGGGGTTAAATCAGGCGGCGACGACGGCCGCGGGTTGTGTTGCACAATGCGCAGCGGTAGCAGTGAGGCATTCGGAAATTACTGTGCGGGTCCTATGACACACATGGATCACTGGAACACAGCGCCTCGCACGGATCGCTACACTGGTGATTTTGGCGCGGCATCTTTTCGATCGGTTTCCTCTTCTCTACACGACTACCCTCTCGCCTTCGATCATATCTCGTCCACACCTATCGGTGGGTATCAGAAATCTAACAAAAAATCGCACAACGCGTTCGAGCATGAAGATTTTGTGGGGTTCAAAGTCGACTCCTGCGGTGGCGATAAGAAAGGTCCTATGCAGTTTGATAAGTATGACGACAGCTATCCCACAAACTTGTCATCATCATGGAGTTGGTCGGGTGCGATTAATTACGAGCTCATCTTGAGCGAAGCATTCCGCAGCGGCGTCAGCTCGACACGAAGTACATACGAATCCAATAAAACGCAACATGACTTTACCTCTGCTACTACACTAGCCAGTGCAGTGTCGAGCAACCCATTGACATGCAGCCGACAACCAGTGGATGAGACAACCGCTCGCAACTTAGATTTTAGTAACTGGCCAGCGCCAACATGCCTTCAATATGATCAGGATCATACGATTGTGGACATGAGTACAGGTAACACTATAGAGAAGATAAATCCATTCGCATGTAATGCATCGAACGCAAGAACGACTCCGTCGGAATATCTTAGGCAGTCTGCCTGCGACAGGATTTCTCATTACCCGCAATTCAATTTATACCGCCGCTGGCCGCGGCCGTATCAGTCATTCTTCACAGAACGCTGCTTCTATGGCGAGACGCACGTGTCGTGGGACTGGGATACGCGAATATTCCCAAATGAATACTACGGCGCGATGCGGCACCCCGGGCTGAATGGCCCAATAATCGACGGAAACGCGCCAGCAAAATGCAACATTCCAGGTACCGACGACTATAACACGAGTCAGTTCGATTGGTTTTGTTTGAACACTGGGCTCTCGTGCGAAGAAGACAGCGAGTGTGACTGGTCCAACGTAGAGTCTCTGCTCCAATATGCAGTCGGCGGCACTGGACAAGAGAGTTCACTTGCTCCACCACCCGCGCCGATGTCTTCGTCGAGTGTAACTGGGCGGTATCGGGACCATGTGAGTTCGAAAATTCGCGGTGTACTAAACACCATGAAGCGGCGAGCTCGCATGCTTCGGCGATCCCACCCATGGACCGGGCGGCTATCAAGTGCCACTCGAGGAAGCGGCGGAACAGATGGTACGTATTCTGCCACGTCGTGCTCACCAGAGACATTCGATTCAGATGAATTGGACACTGTATTCAAGTATGGTGATGGTGCAAATTCGTGTTGGGGGAGACCAATGTTCCCGCCGCCAAATAAAACTGGGCTGGACGATGCGGGCTTCTCGATGGCATCTTACGCACCAATTGCATACGGGACACAGCGACAAGTGGAGGGAGGGGAGGGGATCATAGCTAAGTATCCTACCAGCTTCCCCGATTTTGAAGACGTACCGAAGACGTGGGAAGAAGCAAAGCGTGGGCGAATGCTAGGGCTAAATTGGGGTTGTGTGCGCTTTGAGCTTGAATGGACTATGGTTTCTGCGCTCACTGACATCGGACCAACATCACAAAATCCATTGACGTACGCATGTACCGCCGACGGGTCGGGGTGTCCCGATCTAACGAACCCTAGCAAAAGAACGCGCTCGTTGTGCAATGAGGCGCTTTACGCGAACCAAATACGCACGTTTCTGGACAATCTCGCCGGCGTTACAGACCCTGCTACTGGAAATACAGAAGTGGGCGTACCGATATACACGAACGGAGATAACACCGCAATCTTCCGGAAGTTTGCTGCTGCAACATATTTCTACCACAATACATCAAACTTCTATCAGTCGTTGTACACCGAGTATTGCAACGCGTCTGTTTCCGGGGTCTCAAATACAAGTGGGGCACAGAGTTCGATGTTCGATATGGCAGAGTGCGTTGCCTTTGCGTCCAACGGATGTTGCGGAGGGGGGTCGATTCAAATGACCCTGGGCTTGGACGTCTTGTCTCTTGACAAAAACATTTCGCAGATTACGTTTCTAAATGACTTCGCGGTTGCAATGCTAAACGGGTTTCCCTCGCTAACTTTACCCGGTACGTTCAAGAGTGGTATTCCCGAAGATTGGTATGCTGCTCCGAGAGCGGAATTCACTGCGACACAGGAGGATCCCCGCGTAAGCGCCAAACTATTCAATCTTCCGACGCCAACTGTGATGCGTGCGCCTGATTATCACCCCTCTATCGAACTCACCTTAAGCCATGGTGATGTTGTTGCATTGTTCTCGTTAGATCAACCGGCTCGTGATGCCTTCGTGACTCAATGTATGAACAACTTTCTTGGGTACCCCGCACATGGTACCGTTAGCGGTGTGGCAGGTGGTGTCGAAGCCGAGACGCCGGCAACACTTGAATGTGCGACCATGCAAATGTATGCATCGACGGCGAAGCAGACTCTTTATACACCGGGCGGTGGAGTTGACGTAATTGGTGTATTGCTAGATCCGGTCAGACAGACGTTCGCCGTCTCCCGACATCAACTAGCCTACTTCAGAAACGAATCTGGATGCGAAGATACTGCCACTCGAGACACGCCAAATGAAGGTGGTCACATAGCGGTTGCCTATGTTGTACTGTGCCGCATTAAATCGTTCTCCCCGATTCTTGTTAGTTATTATTCGAAATATATACCGGATGACTTACGGATAACTAAAATGTGGCAGGCCAACTGTGACGCAATCGTATCGTCCGCTCGTGTACTACCAGCGAAGTGCTATTCTAGCGCGTGTCCAGGCCACGATTGGTGCAACACTGCACTCTCATCACTGTGCCAAGAAACATACACGCGCCCATTTTCTGACTTCTTTGCAAATACTGAAGCGACGACATATCTCGTAGCGGATACGAGCGCAGTGTGCTCGTGCACCCTCAGTTCAAATATGCCGAACACTTTGACGCGCGGCAGCTACGGAAACGCAATGGCGGCAGCATGCTTCGGTGGGAGCTGCGACGACTCGATGCTCGCGGCGGTGGTCGGCACAAGTGACATGAAAACTGCATGCTCACCATACTGCGACCTATATACGTCTTGGTTGCAAACGGGCGGGGGGGTTGGGGCATTTTACAGTGCACTGGAGACCGACGCACCTGGTTTTACAAGGTACCGATCTTACTGCAGAACAAAATGGAATCCACTGGCGTACAAGGCGAATCCAATGAATACAATTTCAACGTCCGGTTTGACAGAATATCCACTGTCTGTACCTGCACTGATATTACTCGCGATCAGCATCGGCCTCGGACTTTATACTAACCTCGCGGAGTACAATAAAATCATTTCCGTCGGTGTTTCTGTAGTTTCGGCCATCGCAATCGCGGGGTTTTGTATCATGCTTACATTATTCGTTTCCGGTTCGAATTCTAAATGCTACACATACGGGGGAGATTCTGCGCCTAGATGTTATGCACCGGAGTGGGCCGCTGGTATTCGCATCCCAGATTCCATATGCGGCCGACAGATATCGTGTGAGTGTGTAAACAACGAGGCGTGTTGCATGTCATGCTCATCTCAATTCTATAGATGTTATCCGACGGATTTACAGTCTTCTTCTGTCTCGTCATTCTGTGCGACTGTTGAAGAATCATGGGCAAACTCGTCGTCCGATTGCAACTCGAGTGCGCCCGCTGACATTGAGCTTTGCACCGCACAATGCCGAACGGAAGCCAAAGAAGGAATGTGTTCAGCACCAGAAGCACACGGGTGTGGAATGGCCATAGCGGACGCGGCAGGTCCGATGGCCTGTGACGAGAGTGAAAACCAAATGAACGGTAGATTCTGTGTAGTTACACAAGGTGTGTCAGAACAGGATGATAATGTCGCCAGTGGTGTTTATTATCAATGCTGCACAACATTGCACGACTCGTGGGAGTCACTCGACCCAGATGAACGTGACGTTATGTTGCAAGAAGTAGGCATAAGTGCGGGAGATAAAGACTGCCCTGGTAGTTCGCTTACCTTTACGGCGTCACAAATAAATGGAGTGCCGTACTGTAAGGCAGCATGCACCATCGACAGTGCGATACCTAAAAGACCAGAATGCGATATAAACGACGGAGAATGCATTATTCGGGCAACGTATGGTATCCCATCGAACGACTCTCCGTTCGCAGTAGGTACCAACTGCCCATCGCTTTATGACCCTTCTTCGGCATCGTGTTCTTGTTCTTGCATGAACGGAAGTTGTATTAACAAGCATGAAACTCCGACGACCACCGTTACGAAAAGCAAGTTATCATTAAGTGTACCCGGGTGTGTGTTGTCTATTGCTTTTGCGGTTCTGCTATTATGGCCGGGGTCTCGTGTGTTTCGTTTCGTTAAACCATGGTCAGTATGCTACGTGATCGTGTCTGTTTTAGCATCCGCGATGGTATTTCTGCTTTGTGCCCTGCAGTACAATAGTGGTTACACAGAAAGAAAGTCTTCTATAGAAACCGGAATGTGCTATGCAATAAGTAATATAAATTAAAAAAGATACTATCTACAAGCGGCGACGGAACAATGAGTTCGTGGAATCACAATCATGTCATACTCGCGTCACATTCAAGAGAACAACGAAACGACACACCAAGTCTTCCATTTCGAAATACTGCTCCACCTACTTTACTGCATGTCGAGGCACCACATGTTGAAACACCACCTGTTCAAGCACCACCACCTGTTCAAGCACCACCACCTGTTCAAGCACCATCACCTGTTCAAGCACCATCACCTGTTCAAGCACCACCTGTTCAATGCCCATCTGTTCGAGCACCATCTGTTCAATGCCCATCTGTTCGAGCACCATCTGTTCAGGCACCATCTGTTCAGATACCGTCTGTTCAGACACCATCTATTCGAGCACCATCTGTTCAGACACCGTCTGTTCAGACACCATCTATTCAAGCACCACCTGTTCAAACACCATCTATTCAAGTACCACCTGTTCAAGTACCACCTGTTCTACCACCTGTTCAAGTACCACCTGTTCAAGTACCACCTGTTCAAGTACCACCTGTTCAAGTACCACCTGTTCACACACCACCTGTTCGAGCTGCAGCATGGCAGACGAATACAACATCGTGCACTACATCGAATATTTCAAATCCTCACAAATCTACTCTCACGTGCGATAACAGTCCCAACCCATGTGCACATGTAACAGATAAATGCAACCTGGGTAAAGGTGAAAGCGAGGCACGTATAAAGCATGGCGAACACTATAAATACCAATTGTCAGGGAGGGGAGAACATCAAACCATGGAAATTTCAAAAATAAAAGTAGCAGAAATCGACACTTGCCGCCATAGTACTGGAACTGAAAGTTGTCCCCACGTGCTAATAAATAGTGAACTGTGTAAAAAGGAAGAATCTGCGCAATCTGGGACGATGATGATTAAAAATCACGAGGCGGCAGCAATAGATTCTGTATGTCCAGAGGCCGAAAGCGCAACCCGGTTGGATAAAATACATGCATCTATGAATGAAGCAAAAGTCACGGCCGATTCCATGAATTACCAATCCAATCGATTGGAATACATGATGGGCAATGTGTTTACCAGTACTTCTATAGGCATTAAGCCGTGTGGAGCAAAATCATATCACTGTAGCAGGAGACCAAAAACTCATTCTTGTTTCCTTCTAGTCGGTTGTGGTATGCTCCTTGCAAACTGTCTCGCACCTAGAGACTCCATTATTCGGTTTAAGCTTAGTCGTTTTGATTCATTGATTATACTTGTTGCGACCATAATGTGATAGAAATCCAATCATTATAAACGAACACGAGACCGAGATAGGGAAAAAAATAAATATACTCAGATACTCAGATATACTCAGATATGATTGATAAAGCACAGAAGTTTTCGTGTTTCCTGAAAATTCCCACTCCGGGAGCATCATCGATCATTTACACCGCAGTCGCCGAAGCTGCAAATGAGAGTCGCGAATCTCGCGACCATTTGAATTTGCGTTTATTCTAATTGGATATGTATTCATGAAGCCGTGGCTCGTGTCCGTTTTTCAAACTCCGATCCGATCTTCCTTTTTTTTATGTTCGGCGTTGTCATTATTGTAC
>Ga0129327_10002244_pt1 | contig 11249 bp, 9 predicted proteins | sample CPBDNA_6_FD_111799 | JGI IMG/M metagenome (GOLD analysis project Ga0129327, IMG submission 111799) | Freshwater to marine salinity gradient microbial communities from Chesapeake Bay, USA - CPBay_Spr_31_0.8_DNA | ecosystem: Environmental > Aquatic > Marine > Coastal | place: USA: Chesapeake Bay...
AGAGATTTTATTAATAAATAGTTAGTTTTTCTAATTGGTTACCTACAACCCATTCTCCAGAGCCAATTGGAACTGTTCCTTGTAAGTTAAAATAACCTTCTTTATCATTAGGCACCAACATCCAAAATTCTAATCCCCATTCTCCAAATATTTTGTTTCCTAAATCTAAAACAGTCTTTACCGTACATAAATCGTCCAATTTAGAAAAATAAAAAACCTCAACTAATTTATTATGAGTGTGTTGAGGTTTTTTTAAATTGGGCAATGAGAGATTATAGATCTCTTATTAAAACCACTATTGCAAATACAATCTCTTTTGAGCTTTGCTCACACCGTCTTTTTTATTTTTAAAAAATTATAAAGCAAGCTTCTAATTTTTTAAAAATAAAAAATCCTGTCGAAAATTCGACAGGATTGTGGTTGAAGTGGGCAATGAGGGATTCGAACCCCCGACCCCCTCGGTGTAAACGAGGTGCTCTGAACCAACTGAGCTAATTGCCCTTCATGTTAGCGGTGGCAAATATAAGGCAGTTTTTAATTTCCACAAACATTTATATAAAAAATATTATAAAACTTCTGCTACCACAAAAGTACTTCCTCCTATAAAAATTACGTCTTTGGCCTTGGCAGCAGTCATTGCGCTTTTATAAGCCTCACTTACGGTAACATACGATGAACCTATAAGTTTATAAGCCCTTGCTTTTTGTTGTAACTTAGCTACAGCTAAGCCACGAATAACAGCTGGTTTACAGAAATAATAAATAGCATTTTTTGGAAACAATGGTAAAATAACATCTAAATTTTTATCAGCTACGACTCCTAAAACGATATGCAATTGATCGAATTCTTCTTTTTTTAATTGGTTTAAAACCAAACTAAGTCCTTCTTTATTATGAGCCGTATCACAAATTACCTTTGGACTTTTATTTAAAAGCTGCCACCTTCCTTGTAATCCTGTATTTTTAGCCACATTTAAAAAGCCATTTTCAATGTTATTATTGGAAATATTCCATCCCTTTTGCTCTAAAACACCTAATGTAGCATAGGCGGTTTTATAATTTTTAATTTGATAGTTTCCCAATAGATCTGTTTTAAATTCCGGAAACTCCTCTTCTTCAACAAACAGTATGGGACTTTTTTCTTTTCTTGCCTCATCGAGAAAAACAGCTGTTGTTTCCGGTTTTGCTTCACCGATGACCACCGGAATTTTTGACTTTATGATTCCTGCTTTTTCTGAAGCAATTTCAGCTAAAGTGGTTCCTAAAAACTGGGTGTGATCCAAACCAATATTGGTAATTACCGAGACTTCAGGGTTAATTACATTGGTACTATCTAACCTACCCCCAAGCCCTACTTCAATAATCGCAATATCTACTTTTTCATTTTTAAAATAATCGAAAGCCAAACCGACGGTCATTTCAAAAAAAGACAACTGATTTTCTTCAAAAAAAGAACGATGATTTTCAACAAAATCAACGACTTTATGCTCGGGTATCATTTTTCCATTGAGTTTAATTCTTTCTCGAAAATCTTTTAAGTGAGGAGAAGTATACAATCCTACCTTATAACCTGCATTCTGTAAAACAGAAGCCAACATATGGCTGGTAGATCCTTTTCCATTAGTTCCTGCAACATGTATTGACTTAAAACTGCTTTGAGGTTCTTTTAAATGCTTCATTAACTTTAACGTGTTGGTTAAATCAACTTTATAAGCAGCAGCACCAATACGCTGGTACATTGGCAATTGATTAAAAAGCCAAGATATGGTCTCTGTATAATTGATAAAAATTATTTTATGATTAACTTTTTTGTGAATTTTATTCTTTTAGAAATAAGATGTACATAATAAACTCCTTTATTCAAATTATCTAAAGATAGTGGAACCTCATCGCTTTCATTTTCAATATCTTTATTTAAAACAATTCTCCCAAGCTGATCATAGATAGTTATCGAACTATTTTCAGAGGGATCATCTAGTGAAATAGTAACAAACTTTGATGCTGGATTGGGATACATCCTAAATCCTGAAACCAAGGGGTTATTATGAATTCCCAGTACATTTTCACCGATGTCCATTTTATAACTTGAACGCCCATAAGTTGCGGCATACATGTATTCTGAAGCCTCGTGAATAAACAAATCGTTGATAACTACAGAAGGCATGTTTTCTCCAAATGGCTCCCAATTAGCACCATCGTCTAAGGAAGACAACACACCTATATCAGTACCTAAAAACAAATTTCCATACTGATCTTGCACGATATCATTAATTGGAATGTCCGGTAAGCCTTCAGAAATATCCAACCAATTTTCTCCAGAATCTGTACTTTTATAAACATGTCCATCATCTTCTCCATAACGATATCCAGAAAAGGTAACATATAGGCTATTTACATCTTCTCTGGACGCCAAAACTTTGGTCACCCATCGGTTTGGCAATGCCTCTGAAATATTTGTCCAATTAGCACCTCCATCACTGGTTTCCCATACATTTCCATCGTCGGTTCCTGCAACTATTACATTACTATTTATAGTTGAGACGTCAATGCTTGTAACAGTTCCAAAATCAAGATTCCCCGCATAAGGCCCATTGCTTAAATCTGGACTTATAGAGGTCCAATTTACTGCGGCATTTGTAGTTTTATATACCTTTTGTGTTCCATAGTAAAGTGTTTGAGAATCATTGGGATCGATTGTTAATGCTGTATCCCAATTATTGGTATCACTTGAAGGAATACCGTTTAATGCTCCGCTAAAAGAAGTTCCATTATTGCTTGATTTTCCTAAGTTTCCTCTTTGTGATAGCGCATAAATAACATTGGTATTTGTGGGATCTACTATTGGCTGAAATCCATCACCTCCATAAATTACCTGCCAATCAGTTAAACCTCCAGTTTGAGTTCTGATCGTGCTATTGTCTTGTGTTCCTCCATAAATTTTATCTGAATTTTGTGCATCCACGTAAAATCGATAAAATTGTGTGATTGGTAAGCTGTTATTTTTTAGTGAGGAATTCCCATCGTCGTTACTTACATACAATCCTCCATCATTTCCTATTAAAACTTCTCCAGGAACTAGAGGGTTAAATGCCATTGCGTGTTGGTCTACGTGTACATTTGGAAAGGTGGAGTTCCAAGTCATTCCTCCATCGACAGATTTTTCCATTACAAAACCTGAATTATAAATAATATTTTCATTGGTAGGATCAATAAATATTCCCCCAAACCACCAATGATATGAAGTACCATTACTTATTGAATTCACTTCAGTCCACGTATTACCACCATCAATTGTTTTAAAGGTACCTTCTACATTCCCAATTTTATCGGTATAAAATGCATAAAGCACATTCGGATTTGATTGTGAAATATCAATACTTATTCTTCCTTTAGAATTCGGATCGCTAGGCAACCCATTGATTAGTTCACTCCAAGTATCTCCCCCATCTTGTGAGCGATATATTCTAGAGGTTTCGCCTCCATATTGACGATTATTAGGTCGTCTTATTCGCTCCCAGCTTGCTGCATAGACTATATCACCGTTATTGGGATGAATGGCCATGTCTATAATTCCTGTAGAGTCACTCACTAATAATTGTTGTTCCCAAGTATCTCCTCCATCAGTAGAGCGATACACTCCCCTATTGCTGTCTTTTCTAAACAATGGACCCATTGCGCCTACAAAAATTGTTTCGTCATCATTAGGATCTAACAATACCTTACCAACACTACCTGAAGCAGGTAATCCTTTTGCTTGCCATGTTAAACCTGCATCTTCACTTTTATAAATACCGTTGCCATCATAGGCTAAAGATCCACCTCCGGCATTTACTTCACCGGTACCCACCCAAATTATATCGGTATTGTTTTTTGAAATTTCTATATCACCAATAGAAAGCATTTCTTGCTCATCGAAAATAGGAATCCAATTAGCTCCTGCATCTATAGTTTTAAAAATACCACCCGATGCAGCTCCAACATAATACGTTTCTGAGGCATCAATTGGAATTTCAATATCTGAAATACGTCCACCAACATTTAATGGCCCTGAGAATTCCCAAACAGGAAGTACATTGTTATTTCTACCAGCTTGTTGTTTTTTCCACTGTATGGCCTTTGAATAGGCATCTGTTTTAATTTCCCCAGTAGGATATGCACGTTGTACAAACATAAAATCGTTTGGTGATTTTTTAAAACCTTCCGTTTCTTTAGTGGTGATTTTTGTAGAATTATTACAACTTGATAAGGATATCATTGCAATTAATAATAGAGTATAACGATGCATAGCAGTTTTTTTTAAATTGCTATAAAGATATTGAAAATGAAATTTTAAAAATGCAATTTTTTATACTTATTCAGAAAGGCTAAATCTATAAATAATTTTACCTATTTGTTTATAAGGTGCTTCGTCGTCTTTATTAAATTTAGTAGCTAATGCTGCCCTCTTTGCAGGCTCTAAAAGACATTTAGAATTATTGGTGGTACCGCGAACTCCTGGGGTTGCATTGATTACTTTTCCACTACGATCTACTTCAATACTTACCACCACGGTTCCTGCTTCATTACAATCCTGAACAAATTTCTTTTTATTCAAAGCTTTTCGTCCGCCTAATAAATAATTTCCGTCACCATCTAACCCTTTTCCATTGCCATAATAACTTTTTGAATTTGGATCACCAACAGGATCTCCTTTATCACCAGGGCTTAGATCATCACCCTCTCCTGCTTTATCAACTCCATCAGATTTTGGACCATTTATCAAACTAGAAAGTGCATCTGAAGTTGATTGGTCCGGTTTAGGGTCTGGTTTTTTTTTAATTTCTTTTTTAGGCTCTTTTTTTGAAACTACCTCAACCACTTCTTTTATTACATCTTTTTTTTCTTCCCTTTTTATTACCGGAGCATCTTTAGTATCTTGGGTAACTACTTCTTCTTTTATTTCCGCTTTTTGTGCTTTTACTGGTTCTGGTATTGTTTGTTTAGGAGCAGTTTTTATTTTTTCTTTTGGCTGTACATTTTCACTACCCAAATCCATCGTACCAAAATTTACTGCAATGCCATTTTCTGGGGGTGGATCTAAATAAGACAATCCTACATAAAAAAACAATAGCAGTATCATCACATGTAAAACGAATGTGATGGCCATACTCTTTTGTTTATGTTTGGTATTTAATAAGCGCATTTTATAATATTAATAGAAAAGAGTTTCTTCGCATTCGTGCAAAATAACTGTACCTAATTTGGTCTTACAGCCAACACTACTTTATAGTTATTCTGGTTTGCTATATCCATTACAAAAACAGCATCTTCAATGGGAACTCCCTCTTCTGCACGAAGAATTAAAGTAGGTTTTTCTTGACCAGCAAATACTTTTTTTAATTCAGTTTCTATATTGTATTGACTCACTCGTTCTTTATTAACATAGTAAGCACCATCCTTTGTGATACTCACTGACGCATTTTGCTTATTGGTAGATTTTCCTTTGGCTTTTGGCAAAATTAAATCCAACGCATCAGGTGTTATTGAAGGTGATGTTAATAGAAAAAAAACCAGTAATAGAAATACTATATCCGTCATTGAGCTCATACTAAACTCCGCACTCACTTTATTTCTTCCTCTTAAATTCATTAAGCTGGTTCATTTAAAAGATCTAAAAAGTCTACAGCAGTTGCTTCCATTTGATGCACCACCTTATCTGTTTTAACAACGATGTGGTTGTAACCTATATAGGCAATAATCCCAACGATTAGTCCAGCAACCGTTGTGGTCATTGCGGTATAAATACCTTCGGCTAAAGTTCCCATTTCTGCTTGACCACTGCTTGTTGCCAAGGTATGAAATGCCAATACCATCCCTATAACAGTTCCTAAAAACCCAATCATTGGAGCAGCACCAGCTATGGTAGCAAGGATACTTACATTCTTTTCTAATTTGTATACCTCTAATTTTCCTGCATTTTCAATTGCGGTATTGATATCTTCTAATGGGCTTCCAATTCTTGAAATTCCTTTTTCGGTTAATCTTGAAACTGGTGTGTTTTTTTTAGCACACAATACTTTTGCAGCTTCTAGATTACCAGAACTTACATTATTACGTATCTCATCCATAAAATTAATATCATAATCAGTAGCTGCTTTTATTGCAAATAATCTTTCAAAATAAAGATAAACAGCAGTAAATAAAAGTACAAATAGCACTCCTATAATAATTTGTCCTGCCATACCTCCATCCATCAGTAATTCCATGATGGACAGTGTTTTTTCTTGAACTAATGGCTCTAAGTTCTCTGCAGTTTCAGAACCGTCTTGAATAAAAATACTTAACATATAAAATAGGTTTATTGAATAACGTTTATGTTATTCATAAATTGTGAGACTTTTCATTGTTTAGGCAAAAACAACCCTTTCTAAAAGAATAAATATAGCTGCTCCTGCTATAAAACCTGCAAATGCTAGCCAACTAATTTTTTTAAGATACCATATAAAATCTATCTTTTCCATTCCCATTGCTGCTACTCCAGCAGCAGATCCAATAATCAACATACTTCCTCCTGTTCCAGCAGAATAAGCAATAAAATGCCAAAGTATAGAATCGGCAGGAGAATCATACATACCAATTGATGCTGCTACTAAAGGAACATTATCAATAACTGCAGAACAAACTCCTAATAAGATAACGACTAGATCTTGGTTTGGAATGGCTGCTTGTAATACTTCTGCTAAATAACGAAGTGTCCCAACAGGATCTCCATTTTCAGCAACACCATAAACTAAACTTTCTAAACCAGCCACCGCCATTAAAATTCCTAAGAAGAACAAAATACTTGAAATCTCAATTCGAGATAATGCTTTATGAGCTGAATAAAGATGGCGTTTTGAACTTGGAAAATCTTCTTCTGGATGAATGTATTCTGAAACTAACCACACCACTCCTAAAGCAAGCATCATCCCTATATAGGGAGGTAAGTGTGTAATTGTTTTAAAAATTGGAACAGAGACTATCATCCCTAATCCTAAAAACAACATCGTTTTACTACTTAATAAACGTTCAGCCGCAACATCTTTAATAGCATCTGCTTTAATATTTCCTTTAAAAACTTTTAAATATCCTGCGATGAAAAATGGTACTATAAAACAAACTAAAGAGGGTAATACTACTGTTTTTACTAAACCTAAAGCTGTTACCTTATTGGCTATCCAAAGCATCGTTGTAGTTACGTCTCCAATTGGAGACCAAGCACCGCCGGCATTTGCAGCTATTACTACCATTGCCGCATACCAAAGACGTTGTTCTTTATTTTGTATTAATTTTCGCAATAAGGTTATTAGCACAATGGTTGCTGTTAAGTTATCTATTATTGCTGAAAGAATAAAGGCTAAAATTCCAATGATCCATAATAACTTTTTCTTGCTTTTTGTATTTACTGCTCCTTTTAATATTTCAAAACCCCTATGTAGATCTATAATTTCAACGATGGTCATCGCTCCAATTAAAAAGATAAGAATCTCGGAAGTTTTTCCCAAATGGTGTAATAAGGTATTATCAAAACCGTGTTCTGCTGTTTCTCCACCGGAGAGAAAGTTAAAAACATTTTCATGAGTATCTATAATATCAAACCAACCCGCATGAAAACCAATAGCAAGTAATGCCCAAATAAGAGCTGCCATAATTAATGCAGGTACTGTTTTATCTAATTTTAAAGGATGTTCTAAAGTAATTGAGAGGTAACCTATAACAAAAATCAAGATAATTATAGAAGTCATAAAGAGGTGTTTTTTTAAAAAATTAAATGCCCAAAATAAAAAATAATATTAAATATTCAGGGCTTAAAATAGACTTGTAAATATATAATGAAATTAACCCTTTTCCAATGGATTTTTAGGAAAAAATATCACTCCTGATGAATGATCTTTTTTTGCCCCAGTCACACTTTTTAAACAATTATTTTCATTCCTTAATTTTAAAATTCCCAACAGAGCAAATATTAAAGCCTCCTTAAATTCAATCAATTCTGCTGGTGGAATGATTAAATTTATTTTTTTATAATTATTAATACGTTCTATTAAATAGGAGTTATAGGCACCCCCTCCTGTGACTAAAATAGTTGAATCTTTTTTAAATGTACTTGATAACTGAAAAGCGAAATGCTCAGTGATGGTATGTAACTGATCTTCAATTGAAATGGCGGAGGAGCTAAGAAGTGGAAATACTTCTTTTTTTACCCATTCCAATCCCAATGATTTTGGTGGAATCATTTTATAAAAAGGCAAGTCGTTTAATTGTTGAAACAATTTCTTAGATAATTTTCCGCCTCGAGCTGAATTTCCACTTTCATCAAATAAAAACCCTAATTGTTCTGCTAAATAATTAAGCACAATATTTACTGGACAAACATCATAAGCTACTCTTTTTGAATCTTCATTATTAGCTCTTTTTTCTTCGAAAGAAATATTTGCAAATCCACCTAGGTTTAAACAATAATCATATTCACTAAACAGTAATCGGTCTCCAATTGGAACCAAGGGAGCTCCATTTCCTCCTAAATCTATATCTTGAACTCTAAAATCACAAACTACTTTTTGATTTATTAAAGAAGCAATTTCAAATAAATTTCCTATTTGTAAAGTAATTCCTTTTTGAGGTTGATGTAAAATTGTATGCCCATGACTGCAAACAGCATCTAATTTAGATATCTTTTTTCTGGATATGAATTCTGAAATAACCTCAGCTAAATAAAGGGTGTATTCCGAATTTAGTATTGTTAAATTTTTCTCAGAAAAGGAGATTGCTTTCTGTAGCTTATCTTTCCAGACTTTAGTATAGGAGATCGTTTCAGATGCTATTATTTTATAATTCCAAGTTCCCTTTTCTGACAAATTAAAAATGATTTGAGCTAAGTCAATTCCGTCTAATGAAGTCCCACTCATTACACCCAAAACATGGTATTTTATTTTTTTCAAAACTGTAATTTATTGAGAATATAAATACACAAGCCACTTATCCCTCTATTAAAGTTGAATAATTGTTCTTTTACTAATCGCAAATTAATCTGATATTACATCTTTTCGGTTTTCACCCCATAAATATAAAGCTTATAAAAAAAACCTACAAATGCAGAGGTGTATATAAAATACGTTTAGCAATAAGAATTTCAGGTTCAAATGTTAAGTTATAATTCTGATAAAACTATTGAATCGGCACTAAATTTAAAAAAACATATAACTCCATCAAGACTCCAATAATTTAATTATTTATTAAAAGCCGTTTGCTTCATATCGGTATTTGATATGTAGAATTATCATTGATCTTAGGACTGCTTATATCTAGTTTTTTAATTACTGTTTTTTTTGTGCATTTATTTCATCTTCAGATAATTATATTTTATCCCCTATACTGATTATCTGATTTTAGAAGCCTGTATCTATTTACTTGTGATACAGGCTTCGTTTATGTAATTAGAAAAAGTATCGGAACCCATCCTCTTACTTTTATTAATTAAATGGTTATTTGTTGTAAAGTCCAAAATCCCAATTCTAGAATTAGGATTGAAACCTTATTAATATCGATAAAACACTAACACAATCGAAACCATTTCTAATTTGACAATTGAGATTTAAAAGGTATATTTGTGACTAATTTTTTTAACTATTTAACACTGTTTTTAATGGATTTTAAGCTTACTGAAGAACACATCATGATTCGCGATGCAGCGCGTGATTTTTCAAAAAATGAATTATTACCAGGAGTAATAGATCGGGATAACAAACAAGAATTTCCCACCCAACAAATAAAAATGATGGGAGAAATGGGCTTTCTTGGAATGATGGTAAATCAAAAGTATGGTGGTGGCGGAATGGATACGCTTTCTTATGTTTTAGCCATGGAAGAAATTTCAAAAATAGATGCATCAGCAAGTGTGATTATGTCTGTAAATAATTCTTTGGTCTGTTATGGATTAGAAAAATACGCTAATGAAGATCAAAAACAAAAATACCTTATTGAATTAGCTACTGGTAAAAAGCTAGGAGCATTTTGCTTGAGTGAGCCTGAAGCAGGGTCTGACGCTACTTCACAAAAAACCACTGCCATTGACAAAGGAGATCATTATTTATTAAATGGAACAAAAAACTGGATTACCAATGGAAGTTCTGCAAACTATTATATTGTAATTGCACAAACAGATAAGGAAAAAAAACACAAAGGAATCAATGCTTTTATTGTTGAAAAGAACTGGGATGGATTTGAAATAGGAGCCAAAGAAGATAAATTAGGGATTAGAGGAAGTGATACGCACTCATTAATTTTTAATGATGTCAAGGTCCCTAAAGAAAATAGAATTGGTGAAGAAGGATTTGGATTTTCATTTGCCATGAAAACACTTTCTGGGGGAAGAATAGGAATTGCAGCACAAGCCCTAGGTATTGCTGCTGGAGCATATGAATTAGCAAGAGACTATTCTAAAGTAAGAAAATCTTTTGGCACTGAAATTTGTAACCATCAAGCCATCGCTTTTAAATTAGCCGATATGCATACGAATATTGAGGCAGCTAGAATGTTAGTCTATAAATCTGCATGGGATAAAGACCAAGGAAACAACTACGATATGAGTAGTGCAATGGCAAAGGTATTTGCTTCACAAGTTGCAATGGATGTTACCGTTGAAGCCATTCAAGTTCATGGCGGAAATGGATACGTAAAAGATTACCATGTTGAGCGTTTAATGCGTGATGCTAAAATTACTCAGATATATGAAGGAACTTCAGAAATACAAAAAATTGTAATTTCTAGAGGATTATTAAAAGATTAAAAAAAAAAATGAAAAAAAACAACTACCTATTAATTGCTATTGTCCTTTTAATGTTTGCTGGATGTAATACCTCTGTAAAAGTATTAAGTGCATGGAAAAGTAAAGACATAGACCAGATGACCGATAGAAATATATTGGTAATTGCAAGAACTTCAGACCTTGAAATACGTGCTGATTTCGAAAGTAGCATCGCAAATAAATTAAGAAACGCTGGTTATAAAGCTACTGAAAGCTTTACTAGGTTTCCAAAAATGGATCATGACAAGGAAATGACAGAAGAAGATCGAAAGCGTATTCTTGAAATTTTTGGTTACGAAGGATATGACGCCATATGCATAAGTGTACTTAAAGATTATTCAGAAACTGAAACCACCAATTATTACAATGATTATTACGGAGGTAGTATGGGTATGATGGGACCTTACAACTCTTATTACCCATCC
>Ga0129327_10002259_pt1 | contig 11217 bp, 8 predicted proteins | sample CPBDNA_6_FD_111799 | JGI IMG/M metagenome (GOLD analysis project Ga0129327, IMG submission 111799) | Freshwater to marine salinity gradient microbial communities from Chesapeake Bay, USA - CPBay_Spr_31_0.8_DNA | ecosystem: Environmental > Aquatic > Marine > Coastal | place: USA: Chesapeake Bay...
ACAATCCCAGCAACATCTACTCAAGGTACAACCAAAGAAGGTGACAAAGATTACATTGCACGTGTTTCACTTTCTCCAAATATGGATCTAGCGCTTCATGAAAAAGTATTTTTAGATTTTGTTAAACATATTTAAATATCGTATGTTTTTGATGGTAAGATCTGATTATTTTAAAATTAATAAAAATGTAATAATGTGAAAAATAACATTAGCATATTAGGATGTGGCTGGCTTGGTCTTCCACTAGCATTGACGTTAAAAAAAAATGGTTATTCAATAAAAGGATCAACTACTTCGGAAATTAAAGTCAAACTATTAAATAATTATGGAGTACAACCATTTATTATTGATTTAAGTAATCGAGAGAGTGAATTTGAAGAGTTCTTAAATTCGGAAGTTTTAATTATTGCAATCCCATCAAAAAATATAGTCGGTTTTAATAATCTAATTTCTCACATCGAAAATTCAAAGATAAAAAACATTCTATTTATAAGCTCCACTTCGGTATATCCAAATAGCAACTCAATCGTCACTGAAGAACACCTCATTAACAAAACACCCCTTTCAGAAATAGAACTGTTATTTAAAACCAATACAAATTTTAAATCGACTATTTTACGATTTGGAGGTCTAATCGGTTATGACCGAAAACCAGGGAATTTCTTTAAAAATGGAAAAGCAATTAATTATCCAGATGCTTTTATAAACCTTATTCATAGAGATGATTGTATTCAAATTATCAAAGAATTAATTGCAAAAAATGTTTGGAATAAAACCTTAAATGCCTGTGCTGATACCCATCCTAAAAAAAGAGATTTTTATACAAAAGAATTTAAAAAAGAAGGTCGTAATAATCCAACTTTTAAAGAATTTTTTCCTAATGAATATAAAATAATTAATAGCGATCTATTAAAATCAATTTTGAATTATAATTTTATACATTCCGATTTAATGCGCTATTAAATAAAAAAACCTCCAATAAATTTAAGGCTTTTTTAATCTTATTACTAGTACTAATTAGGCGTTTCCTTTCTTAATTAAGTTCAGTGCTGACCCTTCATTATACCATTCAATTTGTGAATCGTTATAGGTATGATTTGTAATTATAATATCTTTACTTCCATCGCTGTGCACCACTTCAATAGTTAAAGGTTTTCCTGGAGCAAATTCATTCAAATCTAAAAAGTTAAAAGTATCATCCTCTTGAATTAAATCATAATCGCTTTCATTAGCAAATGTCAATCCTAACATACCTTGCTTCTTCAAGTTTGTTTCATGGATTCTAGCAAAAGATTTCACCAATACTGCAGCAACTCCCAAATGACGTGGCTCCATAGCAGCGTGTTCTCTTGAAGATCCTTCACCATAATTATGATCACCAACTACAATCGTTAATACTCCAGCGTCTTTATATGACCTTTGTGTTTTTGGGACGGAATCGTATTCTCCATCTAATTGACTTTTAACAAAGTTTGTTTTCATATTGAAAGCATTAACTGCTCCAATTAGACAATTGTTTGAGATATTATCTAAATGACCTCTAAAACGCAACCAAGGTCCAGCCATAGAAATATGATCTGTTGTACATTTTCCAAAAGCTTTAATTAATAATTTCGCTCCCTCTATTTTATTTCCTAGGGGAACAAAAGGACTTAATAATTGTAAACGCTCAGAACTTTCATTAACTGATATCTGTACATGACTTCCATCTACTTCTGGTGCCAAATATCCATTATCTTTTACTTCAAAACCTTTTGGAGGTAACTCCCACCCTGTTGGCTCCTCAAACATTACTTCTTTACCATTTTCATTTATTAATGAATCCTTTAATGGATTAAAATCTAACCGACCTGCTATTGCAATTGCCGCAGTTATCTCAGGTGAAGCTACAAAAGCATGAGTATTAGGGTTTCCATCTGCACGCTTAGCAAAGTTTCTATTGAAAGAATGTATAATACTATTCTTTGGTGCATTTTTAGGATTATTATATCTTGCCCATTGCCCAATACAAGGCCCACAGGCATTGGTAAATAGTTTAGCATTTAAATTTTCAAAAACCTCAAGAATTCCATCTCGCTCTGCTGTATAACGAACTTGCTCAGAACCAGGATTAATTCCTAATTCAGCTTTCATTTTTATTCCTTTATCTAAAGCTTGTTGAGCTATAGATGATGCTCGAGATAAATCTTCGTAAGAAGAATTGGTACAAGAACCAATTAATCCCCATTCAACATTTAAAGGCCAGTCATTAGCAGTAGCTCTTTCTGTCATTTGTTCACCTACTTGAGTGGATAAATCTGGAGTAAAAGGTCCGTTTATTAAAGGTCCTAATTCAGACAAATTTATTTCAATAACTTGATCAAAATAACTTTCAGGGTCTTCATAAACTTCAGCGTCTCCAGTAAGGTAATCTTTTACTTTATTCGCAGCATCAGCAACATCTTCCCGATCCGTTGCTCTTAAATAACGTTCCATAGAATCATCATATCCAAAAGTAGAAGTAGTAGCTCCTATTTCAGCTCCCATATTACAAATAGTACCCTTTCCAGTACATGACAAAGAAATAGCTCCATCTCCAAAATATTCTACAATAGCTCCGGTACCACCTTTGGCACTGACAATACCTGCTACCTTTAATATCACATCTTTTGGTGATGTCCATCCAGAGACTTTCCCTGTTAATTTTACACCGATTAACTTAGGGAATTTAAGCTCCCAAGCCATCCCTGCCATTACATCAACTGCATCTGCCCCACCAACACCAATTGCAATCATTCCTAGGCCACCAGCATTAACAGTATGAGAATCGGTTCCAATCATCATTCCACCAGGAAATGCATAATTTTCTAGTACAACTTGGTGAATAATACCAGCGCCGGGTTTCCAAAATCCAATCCCATATTTATTTGAAACTGATTCTAAAAAATTAAAAACTTCGCTACTAACACTATTTGCGTTTTTTAAATCGGTTGCGGCTCCATCCTTTGCTTGAATTAGGTGATCACAGTGAACGGTTGTTGGAACAGCAACTTGACTTTTACCAGCTTGCATAAACTGTAATAATGCCATTTGAGCTGTAGCATCTTGACAAGCGATGCGATCTGGTGCGAAATCTACATAATCATTACCTCTAATAAATGCTTTAGTTGCATTTCCATCCCAAAGGTGCGAGTATAATATTTTTTCTGATAGCGTCAATGACTTTCCAGTTATCTTACGAGCTTTATCTACTCTCTTTACCATTTGAGAGTAGACTTTTTTAATCATATCAATGTCGAATGCCATATTTTTATTTTTATAATTTTAGGAAGTAAGTTTATTTTTTTTAGTAAACTTTTGCAAAATTACAAAATTTAAAGAATATTAACAAATAATGAAGAAAATGTAAAATTTAATGAATATAGTTTATCAATTATTTGATTTTAATAAATATCTATTACAAAAATATGATTTTTATAGGTTTTTTTACGAATTACATAAAATACATATCAAAATAGAGATCTAATTATATCTTCAATACTTAAACCTTCAGCTTCTGCCTTATAATTTTTAATCAATCTATGGCGAAGAATACCGATGGCAACTTTTTGAATATCCTCTATATCTGGTGAAAATTTTCCATGCATTACGGCATGTGTTTTTGCGCTTAAGATTAAATTTTGGGACGCTCTTGGTCCCGCTCCCCAATCTATATACTTTTTTACAATTTCTGGAGCATTAGAACACGCAGGTCTTGTTTTACTGACAAGGGTTACCGCATATTCGATAACATTATCCGCTACAGGTATTTTTTGGATTAATTCTTGATATTTTATAATTTCTTCAGCAGTAAATAATGCATTGATTTCTGGCTTAGCTCCTACTGTAGTAGTTTTCACAATATCAACTTCTTCATTAAACGAAGGATATTCTAAATTAACAGCAAACATAAAGCGATCTAATTGGGCCTCTGGTAGGGGATAAGTTCCTTCCTGCTCAATCGGATTTTGTGTGGCTAATACAAAATAAGGCTTGTCTAATTTATACGTGTGACCAGCAATTGTCACTGACTTTTCTTGCATAGCCTCTAACAAAGCAGCTTGCGTTTTTGGTGGAGTTCTATTAATTTCATCTGCCAAAATAATATTAGAAAAAACGGGCCCTTTAATAAATTTAAAATGTCTGTTTTCGTCTAATAATTCTGATCCTAAAATATCGCTAGGCATTAAATCTGGAGTAAACTGAATGCGTTTAAAATTTAATCCTAAAGCATTGGCAACGGTATGAACTAATAAGGTCTTTGCTAATCCTGGAACACCTATTAATAGCGTATGTCCTCCTGAAAATATAGAAATTAATACCTGTTCAACAACTTCGTCCTGTCCAACGATTATTTTTTTTATCTCTTTTCTTAACTCATTATATTTTGTGACGAGCTGTTTTATTGCTATAACATCTGACATACTAATTTTCTTTTTTTACCCAATTATTAGTAAAATCACAATCTTTATAATCTGAGTTAACTTTAATGTATGTCTCTTTGATTTTTTCTTCTTGCCAATCTTCAATCGCTCTTAATTGTTTTTCTTTAAGAGCAAGTTCATGAACCTTCTCGTAATCCATAACATAATTGGCAACATGTTCGTCATATCTTGCAGTAACTGTTAATATTTTAAATATTTTTTTTCCTGTTCGATCTGTGTCTGTATAAACCTTAGTAACTTCTCCTTTTTTTATATTATAAATTTGGGCGCTTAACGTAGGATCCATTTTTGTTAATTCAAACCTTGTATCCAATGTTTGTGGGTTAACGAGTATCCCCCCATTATTTCTTGTTTCAAAATCATCGGAGTAAAGTTTTGCTGCTTCACTAAAAGGTATTTTTTGATCAAGGATACTTTGACGAATTGTGTCCATTTTTTTTCGTGCAGCTTTAACAATAGTTTGAGAAACTTCTGGAAAAATAATAATATGCCGCACATCTACCTCCTGACCTCTTATTTTATCAACTTTTAATAAATGAAAACCAAATTCAGTTTCAAAAGGTTCACTCACTTCACCTTCTTGTAGTGAAAATGCCATATCTTTAAATTCCTTAGCCATAGGAGCATCTTTACGAACCCCTTCTATAAGACCTCCTTTAGTTCGAGTTCCATCTTTAGAATACAATACAGCTTTTGTTGCAAAAGACGATCCGTTATCTACGATATCAACTCTAATAACCTTAAGTCTATTTACTGCATCTTGCTTTGCTTTATCGGTAACTTCTGGTTCAATCACTAATTGAGCAACCTCTAATTCTGCACCAAATATAGGCCGTTCATCTACAGGAATTGAAAAGAAAAATGTTCTTACTTCTTCAGGAGTTATCACAACATTTGACACAATACTTTCCTGCATGCGCTCTGTGAGCCTAATCTCTTTTCTAGCTTTAAATAAATCAGCTCTTAATTCGGTTATATTAGATTTTCTATAATAGCTAACTACCTTCTCTTCACTTCCTACTTGTTCAATCATGTAAGCCATAAGCTGATCAACTTCTGGTTCAATTTCTGCATCGGAAATCAATATACTGTCTTGAATCGCTTGATGAACATACAACTTATCCTCCATCAATTTCCCTATCATTTGGCAACGATCAATGGTGCTAATATCTACTCCATTTTGTTCAAATTCAAGGTAACTTTTATCTATATCAAATTCTAAAATCACAAAATCTCCAACGACCCCACTAACTCCTTCAGCTTTAAATTTTTTAAAATTAATTACGGTGTCAAGTTCAGTTTGCTGCTCAATGATTTCTGTATTTTCTGCAACACCATTACCATCAACAACGACAACTTCTTGAGCTATTATTGGGGTTAACAAACTAATAAAAAGTATTTGCAGGAAGCTAGTTTTTTGTAAAAAGTTCAAAATTTTTATTTTTAATTGCATCTATTGTAATCTCTTTTTCTATTTTTTTTAAAATTTCTTGCTTCCTTTTGTTTATTACAATTTGTTCTATTGTAGGTTTAACGTAAGAAAGAGGAGCAATATCATTGGTTTTTAATACTGCTTCGATTTGCACCAAATATACTCCTAATGAATCTTGTAATTGTGTAAAATTAGTTTTTTTTAACAGTTGATTATTGTTCTGTTTAAGCACTGGTAACACTCCTATTAATAGATCGTTTTTTATCCAAATTGAATCATTTAAATTAAACGCTTTAAACTTTATACTTAAATTGGTTAATTCGTTTTTATCAATAGAATCAAATCGTTTAAATTTTTCTACTAATTCTTTAGTGTTTGAAAAATTTTCATCGATGTGAATATACCTTATCTTTAATAAATCATCATTTAATTTAAAATTTTCTTTGTTCTGATTATAAAATTTTTCAAGTTCTTCAATAGTTATTATACTATCTAGCCGTTTAGCAACTATTGAACTCTTATAAGCTTCGATATAAAGATCTGTTTTATATTGATTTACTAAATCATTATAAGCATCTTGTTTCTCTTGGGTTAAGTTTATTATTGACTGATCAATTAATAATTGTTTAGTAGCCCACCTATTAATAAAATTAGTAACTATTAATGTACTATCATCTTTTGATGTATTTTCAAAAATTAAATTTTTAATGTCTTTTTGATATAAATAACTATCATTAACTCTAGCGATAGGTGTATCTAGATTGTCTTGATTAATATAATCACAAGAATATAAGACAATGAGGCTAATAATAGTTAAAAATATTTTATTCATTAATTATCCAATTCTTTTTTAATTTTTTTAAGAGATTTCTTATTTATTTCAACTTTGTATTTATCTCTTAGGCTTTGCATCCATCTTTTTTCTATTTCACTTTGGTAGTTACTTAAAACAATTCCTCTAACATTTGTGAATTCTTTTGCAGAGGGTGCAGTTATTTCTTTAACGTTTACAACGACACTAGAACTGTCTCTCTTATATATTTCTGAAACTCCTGTTTTAATTTTAAGACCTTTAGGAAGTTCATTTTGATCTATTTCATAAATACCACTTGTGATAATGACATTTACTTTACCATCGGCATTGAGCAGTTCTTTAATTTTCGTAATTTCCATTCCCTCAATTAATAATTCTTGAGCTTTTGTAGCGCTTTCATTATTGGTACTAGAAATAATATCTACATCAACTCTTTCCTTCCACATGTAATTATTTTTTGTAGCTGTATAATATTTCTCAAGGCCAATTGAGTCTGATTTTGCAGCTTGCCATATATTATTTTTCATTACGTCATAAACTAAAAGTCCATTTCTGTATTCATTAATAATAATTGCATACTCTTCATTCTCTATTTCTAACCTTTCTTTGTAATAATTTTTAAGCGCTTCATTCTTAAATACGCCATACATATCTATTAATAACCTGTCCTTATCAGAATATTTTTTTCCCAACCTTTGGTGATCTCTAATGTATTTGGCAAAGTCAGAAAACATAATCTCTTTGGTTCCTATAGTAAAAAGTACTTTATTGTCTTCAGAAGGAATAGGAGTATAGACCCACTTCTTTTTATAGATACTATCAGTTAAGTAGGTATTGAAATATGGCGAATAGTTTTGCCCCTCTTTATAACCATATTTTGCAATTATCTTATTACTTATTGTTTGTGTAACAAAATTTGCTCTAGCACCAGTATTAATTTTCTTTTCTATTTCTGGTTTCTGTTCTTCAAAAGAAGGTATTGTGAATTTTTCGTTGAGCCTAATAATATGCCAACCAAAAGAACTTTTAATAGGAGCTAATATCTCTCCCTCATTTTTTATTGAATATGCTGCTTTCTCAAATTCTGGGGCTCTTAAATCTCCAGGGCCAAAAGTTTTTATTTGACCTCCAACTTTACCAGTACTTTTATCTTCTGAAAATTGTTTGGCAACATTTTCGAAGGATTCGCCTTGCATGATCATTGCATATAATTCATTAATTCTTTCTTCAGGGTTTTCTTCTTTTTTATCCTTATTAGAAAAAATCATGATGTGAGAAACATTGATTTTTGGTTTTTTTAGTCTTCGGTCATTTATTTTGATAATATGATAACCAAAAGCAGTTCTTGTAATCTTAGATATCCCACCGATTTCTGTATTATATGCTGCTGTTTCAAAAGGATATACCATTCCAAAAACAGTAAAATACCCTAACTTCCCTTTAGTTTTTTTTGCACCTGGTTCTTCAGAATAATTAACAACTAAGGTTTCAAAATCTTCTCCACTAACTGCTTTATCATAAGCAATTTTAATTTTATTATATGCAATTAGTGTGTCTTTAGGAAGCGCATTAAAATTGACTAAAACTAAAATATGATCAGCATTTATTTCTTCTTTTCCTCTTTCATAAGCTTCATCTAATAATTGAGACGCAATTCTTTTATCAAAAATATATTTTTTTGAAAGTTGATCTTCGTATTTTTCAAATTCCTTAATATACGTTTCATTTTTATCTAAATTTTGTTTGTAAGCTTCTGTAATCTTTAATTTATAATCTATAAATAAACCTAAATATCCATCAACATTTTTTTGAGATTCTTCAATAACTAAATCAAGATTTTTATTAAAGACTTGTTTAAATTCTGAAGAATAAACGGGTTCTTCATCAATAGTTAACAAAACATCATTTTTCTTTTGTGATATTCCAGTAAAATAAGTTGTTAAAAGCAATAGTAAAAGTAAATTTATTTTATTCATTTTTATAGATTATAGTGAGAATTAAAACGGCTCAAATGTAAGAAAAATATAGCTTTAAGCAAATAGCTTTTTGTTAAGCTTTACTTAAGAATTAGCTATTTAATTGGTTTTATTTTTCTTTAACTTGTATATTCGCAAAAATCTAAAAATACATTATGAAAAAATTAAGTATCTTATCAGTCATTGCAATTATTTTCAGCATTCAATTAAATGCACAATCAAAAGTAGGAACTGTTGATGTTGAGTATATCATATCTAATATGCCAGAATTAGAACAAGTAAGAACTGATGTAACTTCCTATAATGATGGCTTAGAAAGTCAATCTAAATTAAAAATAAACACATTCCAAACATTGGTAGATTCATATCAACAAAACGAAAGCACTTATACTGAAGCCATTAAAAAAGAAAAACAAAGTGAAATAATTGCTCTAGAAAATGACATTAAACAATTTCAACAAAATTCTAATAAGTTAATTCAACTAAAGCAAGATGAATTAATTCAGCCTCTTTATCAAATAATTGGTGATGCTTTAAATGCGGTTTCTAAAGAGGAGAAATTTACACAAGTGTTTACGATTAATAACAATATCGTATACTTAGACCCTAAAATGGATCTTACCATTAAAGTGATGAAAAAAATGGGATTACCGATTCCTCAAGAATAAAAGTATCTTTATTTATCTCGAATAATTAGGGGCCTCCTTTGTAATTGTAACATTATGTGGGTGGCTTTCTTTTATTCCAGAAGCTGTAATTTTTATAAATTTAGCAGAATCCTTTAACACTTCGATATCCTTTGCTCCACAATAACCCATTCCGGCTCTGAGTCCTCCAATAAATTGAGTCATACTTTCTAAAAGCTCTCCTTTATAAGGAACCCTACCTACAATACCTTCAGGAACAAGTTTCTTAAGGTCATCCTCAATATCTTGGAAATAACGATCTTTAGAACCTTGTTTCATTGCTTCCACTGAACCCATTCCCCGATATGATTTAAATTTTCTTCCTTCGTAGATAATTGTTTCGCCTGGCGATTCTTTAGTACCCGCTAATAATGAACCTAACATCACACAATCTGCTCCTGCAGCTATTGCCTTAACAATATCACCTGTATAACGAACACCTCCATCTGCTATAACAGGAACTCCAGTTCCTTTTAAGGCAGCAGCTACCTCTAAAACTGCAGAAAATTGAGGAAAACCAACTCCAGCAATAATACGTGTAGTACAAATGGATCCTGGACCAATACCAACTTTAACTGCGTCTGCTCCTGCAGCTACTAAATATTTTGCTGCTTCAGCAGTTGCAATATTTCCAACCACAACATCCAAATCAGGAAATTGTTTTTTAATTTTTTTTAATACAACGACTACTCCTTTTGTATGACCGTGTGCGGTATCAATGATTACTGCATCTACTTGAGCATTTACTAATGCTTGTGTTCGTTCAACTGCATCTGCAGTAACACCAATTGCTGCTGCAACTCTTAACCTTCCAAAACTATCTTTATTTGCAATTGGTTTTTGAGTAACTTTTGTAATATCTCTAAATGTGATTAAACCTAATAAAACATTATCTTTACTGACAACAGGAAGTTTTTCAATTTTATTTTTTTGTAATATGATTTCTGCTTCTGCTAAGGAAGTTCCTTTACTTACAGTAACTAAATTTTCAGAAGTCATAACCTCTGTCAATGGTTTCTTATAATTTTTTTCAAAACGCAAATCTCTATTAGTTACAATCCCTATTAATTTTTTTTGTTCGTCAATAATTGGAATTCCTCCAATGCCATATTCACGCATTGTACTTTGAGCATCTCCAATTGTCGCAGTTTCAGGAAGTGTAACTGGATCGATAATCATACCACTCTCTGATCTTTTTACTTTTCTAACCTCAGCAGCTTGCTCTTTAATACTCATATTTTTATGAAGTACACCTATCCCACCTTCGCGAGCAATTGCCATTGCCATCGCACTTTCCGTAACGGTATCCATGGCAGCTGATAATACAGGTACATTTAAACTAATATTTCGAGTAAACTTTGTACTTATTGATACTTCGCGAGGTAAAACTTCTGAGTAAGCAGGCACTAACAATACATCATCGTATGTTAATCCTTCTCCTAAAATCTTGTTATTGTGTGCGGTCATTGCAATTAAAATTATTTTCAGTTTGAAGAAATGGTCACTAATTAATTGCATGCAAATCTACTAAAAATAGTTGACTTTTTCTCTTTTTTTAACAATTGTAATAAAACAGAAAAAGAGGATACTAAATTACACCTATTGTTATAATACCAAAAATTGCAACAATACATTTCACAAAAAGACCTCCTTCACTAATAAAATAAATTTCAACAAAAATTAATGTGATTAAGAAAAAGATATCTAAATAAAAAAATAAAATATTTTTTAATTTAGATATCAGCTACTTGAGAGAAACCTTTAATTCATCTTGGTATTTAATTCTAGCGAAATTTGCCCACTGAATGAGTTTTTCTTTATCTTCTTTAGAAAGCTTACCGTGTAT
>Ga0129327_10002262_pt1 | contig 11211 bp, 8 predicted proteins | sample CPBDNA_6_FD_111799 | JGI IMG/M metagenome (GOLD analysis project Ga0129327, IMG submission 111799) | Freshwater to marine salinity gradient microbial communities from Chesapeake Bay, USA - CPBay_Spr_31_0.8_DNA | ecosystem: Environmental > Aquatic > Marine > Coastal | place: USA: Chesapeake Bay...
AAGATATTCGATTCACTGATTACCGAAGATAAGTTAACGTATGACCAACTTATGTCGGTGTTTGGCGATTACAAAAAGAAGTTTAACTAGGAGAAATGTTATGGAATACCCTAATACCGGATCGCTGTGGCCCCCAAAAAACCGTACCAACGATAAAGCCCCGAACGTAAGAGGCACACTTAAGCTCGACGTGGCTCTGGTTAAGCACTTACTGGAAACCGCTGAGGACTGCGTAGAGATCGAGATCGCAGGCTGGACTAAGCAGTGGCAGGACACAAAATACATTGCCCTAAAAGCCAGTGAGCCCTTTAAGAAGACAGCCAAACCTGAAGCCAGTTCTCAAGGAGACAACAGTGAAGACATCCCGTTCTGAAAAAACCGACTGGGAAACCCTTGCGAAAAATCTTCAATTGGCCTTAGAGAAAGAAATCGAAGTGTCAGATCTTCTGGAGCGAGAGTTAAATACTGCTGTAGAAGCTTTGTACGCCCACACATTAGCAATCCGTTATCTTAAGGAACGAAATGGAAACGATCCAGTTTGAAGGAATTAAAACTGGATTAAGACAATCCAAGGAGGGCTATATGCTCACCTTGGCTGTTCATCCAGAGGATGTGCCTGACGACCTGATGCGTGACTACGTCGGGTCGAGGTACATGGTTGTGATGGTGCGTATCGGTGACGATGAGAAACCGATGAACCGCGAGCAAAGCTTCCCCGGCGACACCGCAGTCCAAGTGGCTGGCCTACTGTGCAGAGACCCTGAATTCTGGGAATTTTTGCACGACGGTGGCTGGTTAGAGGATAAGAACGAGATTGCGTGTATAGAGTTCTTGCACACGTTTCTGCATATCGAGTCTCGCAAAGAACTGAAAACCAGCTCGGAAGCACGAGACCTATTTAAACAAATACGGAAATCATTCGAGTCATGGAAACAAAGCTAATCCCATACACCGTTTATCTGCCCGAGGAGCATTTCGGTAAGATAAAAGCCCTTGCAAAGGAGCGTAAGGCTTCAGGAGTCATTAGAGACGCCCTGTGCTCTTTTTTAGATGGAGACGATCAATATGTATCCGGATACAATAAAGCTATTAAGGAGTCGATTAAGCGGGTTAGAGCGAACGAAGAGCTGAGGAGTATTTCCATTCGCAACCAAACCGTTAGCCAAAAAGTCTCCGATATCCTACAGAGCATGGAGAAATAGATGCCATACGTTAATAAACAACGCCCTTACAAAAAAGAGTATGAGCAGCAGAAAGAGCGTGGTGAACACGAGGGTCGCATGGAACGTCAACGAGCCAGACGGGACTACGATGCTAAAGGGCTTGACCGAACGGGCAAAGACATAGACCATAAGAAGATGATTAGCAAGGGCGGTAAGAACTCGGACGGTACGCGATTAGTATCTCCGAGCAAAAACCGCAGTCGCAATGGAAAGGTTAAAATGAAATAAGTATCTACTGGATTGAGGACTGAAGTTGCGGGTTAGCGCCGCAACAAGATATGCTCCTTGTGTTATTTGTCGACTCTGCTTTATGAGATTCAGTCTTCAACCTAGTGGGTATCGGTATTAGCGACCTAGGGTGATGTTCCTTGGCAGGCTTCGCAGCCCTGAACCTGTGCTTTATCAGGGGCCCACACCTAATGGAGTTAATATGTACCGTAACAAGAAGCTACTGGAAACCGTCAGAGATGCCCCATGCCAACACTGTGGGGCGCAAGACGGTACTGTGGTGGCAGCACACTCCAATTCTTTGTCGGACGGCAAAGGCAGAGGGCTCAAAGCTCACGACTATAAAATCGCGGCGCTGTGTTTTAGGTGTCATGCTGAGCTAGACCAAGGGACGCGTCTTAGCAAGATAGAACGCCGAGAAATGTGGCTGGACGCCCATGTCAAAACGATCGCTTGGCTTTTTGAAAACGAAAAGGTGGTGGTGAAATGACCAAGATTATATTTGCGCCGGGGTGCTTCGACGATTTTGTTGGGACACAAGAAGAGCTTAATGAGCTGATAGCCGATCTCACTGAACAAATTCTCGACGAACTAGACGGCGAAGATTGCGACTTAGTTGAAGTCAAGGCGATGGAGATCGTCCCGCCGCCAACGCTTCAGTGAAGCACGACTGCCGAGGCTACGTATTTTACAAGGGCTGTATAGACTGCGCTGTTCGGGCTATTTCGGTAACTCCAAAGGGCAGTAAACAGGAAGCCTCTTTGTTCGAGTACTTCCGTGTTTACCATGACCACTACGCCCCAACCTTGACTGCTAGTTTGGACGTTGCGCGTCAACTTTCACAAGAAACGCCCTCATAATCCTAGTCCGCTGTTCTTTCAGAGAATCAATCCTTGGATCTCTAGGGTTCTTTTCCTGTAGCTCGCGCAAAGACTTGTTCAGCTTAGAAATCTGACCCTCGACTGTATTCGTAGTCTTGTACATTCTGGCTTCTGGGTTGTCTAAGAGGTATTGCTGTGGGCTTTGTCTTTTCTCAACTCGACCTTTTATTTCGGCCTCGTGTTCCGCCATGCGTCTGGTTGCATTGTAGAAACGCGAAGCAATAGCCGCAGAAGATTCAGTTGTACCGTACATTTTGCCAAACAACGGTATACGGAAGGTATCAATCTCTTCCCCAGTAATCTGACTCTTCCCTAGGCCGTACAGTTTCTGAGCTTCACGCCCCACACCGCCAAGGTATTGACCAATAATGTAGTCAATGTCATCTCCTGTTGGGCTAATGGCACCCTTAGCAAACTCAGTGCCGCCGGACATGGAGTTCAATGCCTCAGCGAAAAGCTTGCTAAATTCTGTAGCGTTCTGTCTAGATCTGAGATAGCCCGGCTGCGGGTTGTTTGCAAAATCTTGTCGTGAAATAGGGCGACCAAAGGCGTCTGTGTTTGTTCCTAGCACCGCGACGAATGGGTCAAGCACTGTGGGGGATAAAGTCTGCAAGAATCCGCCGCCACCTAATGGGTTAAAAGAATCCGACATAACCTCTAAAACCTCGATCACGCTGTCACGAGCTTTTTTCTTACCGCCTAGAATCATTTCAGTCGTAATACGACCAAGGTTAGGCAGAAAGTTAAAGCCTAAAGGCATAGGCCATAGGACATAAGAACCGTTGCCCGTTGGGATTACAAGGTTCTTTTGCTTGATAAAGTCGGTCGGTTCGTCTTCTTCAAACCCAGCGGCCTCAAGAATCAAAGCTTGTATCGCACCCAGCAGCATACCGCCGCCAATTATTTTGTATCCCGCTGGACCTTTGAGCGTATCCACCATACGTGTGATACCTTGCGCAGCAGCATTAAAAAATGCAAACAAAGCAGATAGTCCCGGCGTCTTTGACCCCTTACGGTTAAAGTTTACCGTCAGTTCTTTCGCAATGCTTGCCGCCTTTTGTTCGGACAGCCCCATCTCCAGCGCTTGATTGAAGGCCGATAAACGAATGGCGTTTTCTAATACGTCGTTGTAGTCAGACAACCATCCGCCCACAGCGCCTACAACCTTGCGAACATTGCCCGGATTTAGTTTGTCCAATTCCCTTTGCAAAATGGATCCGTGTTTTTCCATTTTAGTAAATTGATCCCGATAGCCAGTTTGAGCACCAGCAGACAAGAACTTACGTAGCAGATCAGGAACTTTGCCAGTCGTTGTCTCACCGTCACGCGCTGCTCTATACTCTTTGTACATAGCAGGAATGAACTTGAAAGCGTCTGCTACAACCTTAGCCTGCTTGCCTGCTAACGGCGTTGTGGAAAGGTTTAGAGACGCCGCTTGAATATCCCGCGTAAAGTTCCACAAACCAAAGATTGGGTTGTACTGGGTGCTCATAGACGCAATCCAGCGCGTGATATTGCCAACCCGCTGAGTGATTAACTCCAACTGCTCAGTATCTAGGTTTTTCAGTGACGCTGCTAAACGCTTAGCGCGTTCGTTTTGTGGATTTAAAATCACATATCTGTTTTTGCCGTTAACCCGCAAAGCAATGACGTTGTCGCTAAACGTAGAATTGGAGCTGGTAATGTACTTAACCGTTTCGTAATATTGACCGGTCAGCGGATCCTTTTGGCGTACAACTGTTGCCACTTTGGGGGCTTCCATAATGTTGTTTATGTCGTCAGGCTTAATACCAATCTTTGCTAACTCCTCACGCACAGCATCCGGATCTTTAATCGCATCGGGGTTAATTGGCAACCAGAAGTCGGAGTTTGGGTTTTCAATCGCCAAGGCATATAAAGCTTTAGTAATCTGTGTTTTTTCAGAACGAACTATCGCCTTTTCTCTCTGCTCTAAAAGACTATTCAGAATGCTCTTAATGTCTCGCGCAGAACCCACTGCCCTTTTGGATGTAGAGCCACGAACGTCAAAGCCGACCCCTAAACCAGAACCGCTATTGACGTAATCGACCTCTTCTCTAAACAATGGGACGTAGTTTTTCCAAGTGCTGTTCCACTTGTCAATCGTTGCTTGAGTCTCTAGCCCGCCATCGACTTCGATCTTCTGAGTGCCTTCAATGATAGCGCGAACCTTTTTGTTCACAGATTCTAATTGCTTTAGCCTATCAGGCGACAATGTTTGAAGATAAGCATTGGCTTGGGCAGTCGTAATGCCGGAGCCGCCGTCTGGAAATTTCTCATTGATTTGAGCGATTCTTGCGTTACGCTCTGGCGCGTGTTTTGCTAACAAGTAAGCGTCTAACTCTTGTGGCTGTATGTTGGACTCTTGCATTTCTGCGATCAACGGTTTGACTTCGCTTCGTAAGAAATCTGACGTAGCCGAGGCTGTTTTTCCATAATACAAACTTTCTTTTGTATATGCGTCTAAATTGTCGTCGATTTGACCGGTCTTCTCGGCGATTACTTTTTGCGCATCTTTGAGATCAATATTTTTATCTTGATACTTTTGGATAAATTTCGTTAAGTTAAACCCACCTAACCAAGAAGGTGCGACCGACTCGGGCGGAGACTCAAACGAAGGCGGTGGCGCTTGGTTGCCCTCAAAATTACGATGCTCGATATTCATAATAGGCGCAGACGCACGGATATAGTCCGTCAGCATAGTAATCGTCGTGCGATCTCTAGGCTTGTTAATCAAGTCATTGAACGTGCTATAGATAGGATGCGAGTTTTCCAATCCTAGCGTCTTCTTCACGGCTTCAAGGAAGCCCTTCATCGACATCTTAAATCGCTGCCAGCCGCTGCCCAAGTAGGACTGCATAAGTTTTTCAGCGTTAACCGCCCAGTACTCTGATGGGTTGACGAACTGATAGTACTCATACGACGGTAGCGATTTAATGACATTGTCGTAGTTTGCTTTTGTTGGAGTCTCTGTAAACTTAATGACAGCGTCAAAAAACTTTTGTGCCTGCTCCGAATTATTGGTTTTCCGAGCTTTGTTTAAATCTGACGCCCACTTGTCGATTATTTTGTTTCGCGCCTCTGGAGGCATCATCTGCTCCATCGAGTGCGTTACCTCGTGACGAGCAGTGCCGGGATTGTATGCGCCGTATCCTTTGAACAAACGGACAATACGAGCGGCAGGTAGAAACTGACCAGCAAACCCAGATTCGCCTTGGCGTACAGACAGCCTAATGCCATCCAATAAAGCAGGATTGCGCTTGAACATGGTGTCGAAAACGTCGTAAACGTCTTTCGATATATCGCCGTCTGCAAGCGCCTTGGACGCCCTAGCCATGAAATCTTCTGGTGTGCTACGTGTCGGCTTGGATGCTGCGATGTCATCCTTCAGAACCTCTGCGGCACGGAACAAAGAGCGTTCCATAACATCGTCTGTATCTTTGGCTTTTTCCTCAACACGACGACGCTGTATGGCAGAAAGACGCTGCTTGATGCTTTGGTACTCGACAATCTTTTGCTCTCGTAGGTCAGCGTTTAGTGCTGCTCTGTCGGCAACATTACGAACTTCCCCTGTGTCGGCATAGGTGGGATCAACGTCTCGGATGATGCTGGGATCTGAGGTAGGACGCAAATTGAAGACGGATTTAATTTGCTCAGGATAAAAGGCTACAGCAGTGACGATTTTCCCGTCTTGCATACGGATCGCCCCGTCGTAACCCTGCTCAATAAATCGTTTTTTCAACACATCCCACGGATCACGATCTCCGATAATCTTTGGGTTTTTGATTGACAGATATACCGGCAAGGTTCTTTCGCCTTCGCCCCCATATCCTTTCGACGGTATGCTGCTAAACCATGCCCCCTCTCCGCCTATAGATCTGCGAGTGGCATCAAACTGAGAAAAGTCTGCATCCGTCGTGTGATACATTGCTAACGGATTATCCTCACTATCTACAACCTTGCTATCCCCGAACCAGCTATTAAACTCTTCTGTCTGTGGCGGTACTATATCCCGTAAAGGAATGTCCTGCGAGTCTTCCTGAGCAGATTCTCTTGGGGTTACTCTATCAGCTCTATCTTGGCTTGTTGCAGTTGCGCTGACGCTAGGAACGATTTCGCCAGAACGGGGCTGTATCGCTGCGACGCTTTCAGATCTTCCTGATTGCTGGACATCGACTTCAGCAGGGCTTCGCGCTTGAGTGCTTGCTGCTTGAGTTGATCTTGATTCATTTTGAATTCCTTGAACAATGTCATTTATTTTTGAGTATGCGTCAGGAGCGTTACTTTGTAAATCCTTCGGAGAAGTAAAGTATAAAGCAAAGGCTTGCGCAAAAGACTCGTCACGGATGCGAACTCCCTTTGCAAACACGGGCGCAAATGGATACGTCAGTGGATGTTTTGTTGGATTTTGTTTATACCATGCCTTTAGTTCTTCATGCGCTGATGTCCATGTATTAGTGTCTGAAAGTGTTGGGCTGCGAGTGCCGGCGTAGTCCACTGCGTGAGCGAGCTCATGAATTAATGTTAACCGCTGCTTCTCTCTCGTTTCAGACGCCCAATGTTTATTAATGGTAAGCCATCCGACCGGGTTAGCCATGGCGGCTACACTATCAGAGCGAGTCGAACCGACTCTTTTAACTCGACCAAGCACGGACGCAGGCATACCCAGATCAATCGCCTCTGCTGCTAATTCCAAAAGAAGATTCTTTTGCTTTTCCGTAAGAGGCTTGGGGCGTAAGGTCACGGTGCGATCGGGAAATCTAGTCCTATGCGGTGGAACAACCAGCCCAAGCACAGTTTTAAATGCCGCCAAAGCCTTTGCTTTTTCCTGCTCAGGGCTAATTTGTACTTTAGGAGCTGCTGGAGGCTTTGCGGACACATCTCCTTCCAACTGCGGATCTACAACAGCTTCTGCGACCACTTCAGCCAATGGCCTACGTGCAGGCACGTCGCCAAACATATCGGGCTCTAGGGACTTGGTTGCTTCTGTATTGGCTGCGTCTGCGATACGCTTTAGTCCCTCACCAATCTTCTTGGCGGATCTGGGATTGTTTGCGAAGAGCTGCATAATATCCCGAGAGACGGGATCCTGCGAGACCAAGTCCTGCTGGGCAATAACATCTAACAGTGATTGATTGTTTCTTCTAGCATTAATAGCTAGTTCTGTGGCTTCCAAAAGAGCTGGACGCACATCGTAACCACCTTCTGATAACGCTGCCATTTGTGGTGCGGCCTGCGTAAGAGCGCTGATGATGTTTCTTGCCTCCTCGTCCTTTGCTTCAACAGCTAAACCAAGGATGTCGTCGCTTTTGTACGCCTTGCTAAAAATAGCGGCATTTAGGCGGTCGTATGCTTGTTTTGTTGGGCGACCTTGTTTATCAATCAGCTCTTGCTGTTCAGTCTGCGGCATAGAGGCCACAAAGCCTTTGACTGTATCAGGACTAATGCCACCGTCTTCTCTAAACTGTAAGCCCGCCAAGTCGATGCGATTGGCATCGTTTTTTGCTCTTTCTACAGCAGAAAATCCAAGGCCGCTAGGGGTGTTGCTTATGTCTGCAATATCCCTCGTAACCAGACTTTGCGGCATGATTCGCACAAGCAACGGATTCTGCATGGCTCCGATCACTGCCGGATCAATCCCGTGAATGTCATCTGCCATTAAGTCTTGCTTGTACTGATCCATCGTGTTGCGACGATAACCTTCTTGCAAGCCAGCCAATCGACCGTTTGTGATCGCTCTAAAGCCGGGAACGCTTCGATCGGCATATTGTGCAATCGACGTTCCATCCACGTTGTTAGACGGTATCGCTTGTGTGGCTTCAATTACCGCATACCGAACCGGAATTTGCTTTTCGGTTTTGCCAGAAAAAATCTGACCTTTTCTGCCTAACTGCGCAGTTGGAACTGGAACCGCGCCAAATAAAACGGGGGCTCCGTCTGTAAAAGAATTAGAAAAAGATGCCTTTGCATATTCCGGTTTATTGGCAATTGTATTCATTTGCTGAATTGAATTGGGGCTGCTGCGCTCTCTGTTCTGTAGCACAACGTCCTCTGGCAAGCCTTGTACGTCTTCAGGAAAGACCGGCGCTGGAGCATCAATCTGCTCTGGCACAGGTGGCTGCTCAACGATCGGAGGTGCCACAGGAGCATCAAAGTCTAACTCTGGCGTAGCAGGGGTTGGAGCAATGACAGGGGGAGCGACGGGCTCTGGTTCGCTTATGGGCTCAGGCTCAACAACGACGTCAACAGGAGCATCGGGAGCAACAGGCGCCTGCAAAGGAGGCAATCCACGAATAGCACGAACATCGTCATCTAAGATCTGCTGATCTTGTGGTGCTGTAGGCTCTACGATCGCTTCAGGCGCGTCAGGTGCGACGTCCGGGCTTGCAGGCACTAATCCTTCTGTCGCCTTACGGATCAAATCCTCTGGCGCTTCCTCTGTTTCCGCTATTTTCTTTTCAACAATATCTTTCGTGCGTTTTACAAAGGCTTTTTTGCCTGCCTCGGTAGAGATATTGACGCCGCTACCTGCAAGTCCACCAGCCGCTTCTGCGGCAGCATCGTTAATGACACGCTTAATGTTTTCACCAGAGAGCAAGTCTCCAGCCTGCTCGCCCAAATAACGCTCGGAACCAATTTGTAACAAGCTCTGTGCGGCACCAGTCAATCCTTCTTCTAGGATGTCTCGTGGCACATCCTTGATAGCGCCTGTTACGCCAGTACGTACACCTTGCTCAGCAACCTCTTTTCCTGTTTTCTTCGCGATCTCTTCTGCCACACGTCGACGTAAAGCCGATCCTACAGGACCAAACAGGTCTAGCGCTCCAGCACCCAATCCGGTAAGCGTTGAAACTGTGCCAGTGTCCTGCAAGTACTTAACAGTTTCTGCAACCTGCTGATCTTCAGGCAAGTCTTTGGTTTTGTCTTGGATGTATTCTAAGCGATTAGCAATTGATTCCTGAACGCCAAAAGATGCGCCCATAGTAAATGGTACTGAACGTCCTCTGGTCGCAATCGCAGCGGCAACGGCTGGCACAATCTGTGTAGCACCAGAGCCTACATTAAATGATAGCCAGTCTGCAAAAGCGCCAACGGAATCAACGTCGGTTAAATTGGGGGTGCGACCGGCGTATTGCTGTGTTTCTTTTTGAAAACGGTCATAGAGTGCCAGTCCCTCATCCACAGATAAGGCTTGCTCTTTAATCTGCCCCATCTGAGACTGCCGGATTTTTGCTCTTTCTTCTGGAGAGCTGCGTCTGTAAGCCTCGGCTTGAGCAAACTCCATAATATCCAATGGCGTATCGGACGGAGAAATTTCCTCGCCACGATCCATGCGATCAAAAGCCGATAAAACCTGCTGACTACGCTGTATAGCGTTTGCGTCAGCCTGCAGCCCCATAGTTGTGGGCATACTCTTGATCAGCTCGATACCGGTTTTAACGCCCTTGGTGAACTGCGTTCCCGGCGTCGGAACAAAACCAACTCGCTCGTAAAAATCTGTGCGCGGCAGGTCAGAGTAGAACTTTTTGTACAGACCTTCTGCTAGCTGTTCATCTGATAAGTCGGAATATTGAGGGTACTTTGCACGTACAGTTTTAATATCCATATAAACGCCTATCAGTTAACGAATAGATAGAGGATCCTCAGCCGCCGTTGTTTTGTTACTTGAACCAAACAGTCGATCGAAGAATCCGGGCTCTTCAGCAGTCGCTTGTGCTGGAGTTATATTGTAAGGCTGAAACCTATCCGAAACGCCAAAACCTTCAAAAATTGCTCGCATACGATTATTAAGGTCATTAATTGCAGTTTGTTTTGCTTCCGAACTTGCAATATTGTCGTTTATGATAGCAAACGCATTTTTAATAAATGGGTCGTTTTGGGTTCTAATCAGAGCTTTATCGTAGCTACTAGACCCTTGAGTGCCGCCCGTGGCTGCTTTCAAGCGAATGGTATTTGTTACGAAGTCACCAAACTTTTTGTCAGCCATCGCTTGGTTTTGATTGTTTAACGCCATCTCGTATTCACGGAAGGACAACTCTGCTTGCTCTGCACTATCAATGGCTTTATTAGCCTCGCGCTTGCCTGCTAAGTACGTAGCTCCGCCGGTTTGTGCCGCACGAGCGATACCATCAGCCAGAGAAGTTCCGCCCATCATCGCTAAGCCAGCCGACAAAATAGCGTCGTATGCTGCGTCTTTTGTTTGCCCTTCTGCGCGACCAATATTTTTTTCGATTCTGGCTTGCATATCTGCCAACAACTTTTGCTGTTCTGGCGTTTGCTGAGCTTGCCCGGCACCCGCCTGATAATTTGCAAAGCTACTCAAAGGCGACGGCGTCTGCATCGGTGTGTTGTCTGTAGCAACAGGAGGAGCTGGAGGTGGAACCATTGAGTTTAGGTTGTATTCATCTTCCGGCTGACCGCCACCTTGCAAAGCCACAATACCACCGCCGTACATACCGACACGGGGCTGACCGACCGACGCTTCACCTGCGCGTTTAACAACTTCATCGGCGACTGTTTCTTGTGGCATCTCACCCATCGGCATACGGGTCTTAGAGCGACGAGCCATTTCTGACTGCACCGCGCTTAATGTAATAGCGTCTGTAACTGAACGTGCGTAAGCCGCCAATTGCGAGTCTGACAAGCGCTTAAGTCTTGAGGGCAGTTCTTGCACAGCCATTGTTGACATCGCTGTGGGCGATACTTGACCGCCTTCTTCATACTTCTTGATCTGCCCGCCTTCTTTACGACCAAGCGCACCGTAAGCACCGAGACCTGCACCCAATAACTGAGCGGTCTGGTTAGGCTGTTGGGCGTAAGTAAGTTGCGCACTCTGTGTAGAAGGTACCCCACGCAACAAG
>Ga0129327_10002263_pt1 | contig 11208 bp, 6 predicted proteins | sample CPBDNA_6_FD_111799 | JGI IMG/M metagenome (GOLD analysis project Ga0129327, IMG submission 111799) | Freshwater to marine salinity gradient microbial communities from Chesapeake Bay, USA - CPBay_Spr_31_0.8_DNA | ecosystem: Environmental > Aquatic > Marine > Coastal | place: USA: Chesapeake Bay...
AAAATATCCTGAAATTCCCTTTAGCGATAATGATTTCTACGTTATAGCCGAAGAAGGGGATAGATACGATCTATTAGCTTATCAATACTATGGGGATGTTACTTTATGGTGGGTTATATCATCCGCAAACCCTAGATTCAAACCTAATAGTTTGTACCCTACATTGGGCCACCAAATAAGAATACCCTCTAATATTTCTGATATTATAGAGGCATATAAAGTTTTAAATAAATAAATTATGGGGAAAATTATAGGTGAAAATTTCGCTCCTTTTGTAGATAAACAAATAAAAGTTAGACAAGAAAAATTAGGATCTACTACTTACGATAACGAACTTATTTCATATACTACAAGTAAAGATAGTTGGTTACGCCTAACATCAGGAGTTAACATAGACCAAACTAGACTTAACAACCTCCCCGGCACCCCCATCGGAAAAGGTGGAATTCCTGAGGGATCTGGGTTAGCTGAGAGATATGTTTTATTTGGGGGGGCCAATAATACTACAACTTCTTCAAAACCTAAAGGAGGAATTGTAGACAATTATACTGATTCTATATTAAAAAATGCTTCCTATGGATTTGATTCAACTGCAAATTATGGCTTAACTCCACTCCCAGGTGTTACTTCTTTTAATATTAAACCTAAAAATAATGGTTCTTTAATAGAAGGAGAAATTAAAATTAAATGCTATAACGTACAACAATTTAATCATATTGAAGCTCTTTACTTGAGATTAGGATATACTTTACTTTTAGAATGGGGACACACTATATATTTTAAAAATGATAAATCCCTCGAAAGTGATGTCACCTCGGGTAACCAGGTATATAAAGAGTTTCTTCAAGCTAAAAGTGGAAATGATGAAGACCCTCAAACTTACATACAAAATAAAATAAAACAAACTAGATCAGATTCCTCAGGTAACTATGATGGTATGTTAGGTAGAGTGCTCAATTATAATTGGGAAGTTACTCCTGAAGGGGAATATAATATAACTGTAAAAGTTCTTTCCCCAGGAGATATTATAGAATCTCTTTCTATATCTACAAATCTACCCGGTGACAAACGTTCAGAACCCGATTCCCCTTCTTCGGGAATAGAAAATAAAATTGAATCAACAACTATAGGAAGAATATTGGGAGACTTTAAAAAACGTCTTGATGGTGTCTCTATTTTTTCAAGCGATGATTCCCCTCTTGGAGAACTTAAAACTGAAAATTTGGGCGTATATAGTGGTATTGTTGTTCCAACCCCACGTAAGGCATCTTATTTTAATTCTAACCTTACCAATGACTCTATAAAATTAAGTGCCAACCTAGAAGATTTAAATCCCTACAAAGATGAAATTATTTCTCCCCCTTCATCTCAACCCCTTAAAGAATTAATAAAACTTGAAGGAGAAAACTCAGACGAAGCTTTTTATTATATTAAATTTGGGGCGTTATTAAGGATAATTCAAAATTTTCTTCTATTATATAATACTACCGAAAATTCTACTCCTATAATAGGTATAAATTGGGAATATGATGAAAATCAATGCTTTATCCCCCTTGAAGATTTATTTTCATCAGATCCTCGTACTTGCTTAATACCCTCTAGATTTAAAACCGGAGTAGTAGAATTTTCTCTTGAAGGTTCCGATGAATTAGGATTTGAAAATACTTTTGATTTCAAAAAAATTAACCAGATTTTAGGATCAGATTTTTTAACTAGTAAAGATAAAAAAAATGATAAATTTACTTATAATTTTATGCATATTCATTTAAATATAGATTTAATTTTTAATATACTTGATAAAAACATAAACAGCGCAGGAAACTTAGCTTTAATTGACTTTCTACTAGCTTTGTGCACCCAAATAAATTCATCTTTATCTAATGCAACCGAATTAACCCCATTCCATGATACCGATGATAATATTTTATATATAGTTAATAAAAGAAACTCGAATAACATTTTACCTGATTCTGAAAAGGAAGCTTCAAAATTCCAAATAGGATTTTATAATAGTGGGCAAGGAAACATAACAGGTATTCAAAAGGGTAGTTTTGTAAAAAATATTTCTATAAACTCAACAATCCCTCCTAATTTTGCAACCCAAATAGCAATAGGGGCTCAAGCTAACAACACTAGCGTAGACCAAAATTCCTTTTCTTTTTCAAATTGGAATAGGGGATACACAGACAGAATAGTTTTAGATAAAAAAACTTCTGCTGAATCAACAACAGCAAAAGAAGAACAAATTAGGCAGGATAGAAGATTAAAATATGCTGAAACTGTAAAAAGTACAGAAATAGCAGTTATGCTTAATAGTACCTTTAGTTATAGTGCGAATCTTTACAAACTTTCTACAGCCATAAATAAATACTTTGAAATACGATCTTCTGAAAATATAAAAAAGGATAATTCTTTAACATCTCCCGTTTTAATTCCTATTTCATTATCTCTTACTATGGATGGTCTTTCTGGAATGAAAATTTTTCAAAAATACACTATCACAGATGAATTTCTCCCCCAAAGTTATAGGGATAATATAGAATTTATTATTAAAGGCATAAACCATACCATAGATGGTTCAGGATGGATTACTAATGTTGAAGGGCAGTTTATGCCCAAAGCTAGACTAAGTGAACCTATTACAGAGGATAATCCCCTCTTTACGGGCCCCCAAAATCAGTTTTAATTAATATTTATCAATATGCCCTATGTTCCCAAAAGTAGAATTCAAACTAATCTGTATACTGCGGGAAAGAACTATGTAATCAAAGGAACAACCCAACCTTACATTGGGTACTACTACAAAACATATAAGGGCCAATTATTTACAGGAAAAAATCCTGATAATAAACCCAATAGACTCCTAATCCCAATTCCTGAACCAGTACAAGCTAACCAAACTCAAGTCTATATTAAAGACAATGTTGAAAATGAAAATTATAAACTCTTAAGAGGAATCTCAGGAAATAATTTACGAAATTCCCCCCAACTATTCTTTACACAACCCACTGAACAGGATTACCAACTTGGTGAATTTAGAAGATTTTTTTGTAAAAGTAGAAATGAATTTATTTATTTAGAAACTTCCGAATCTGACTATAACGCATTAGTTCAAAATAGTCCAACTATAGATTTCCAAAACTGGGTACCTTTTAATATACCTTGGACATTAACAGGAGATGAAAATCAAGTATATCGTACAAATCATAGTATAGTAAAATTAAAAGAAAAAAATGAAGGTTTTTATGGATTAGGAAAATATCTTCAAGAGAAATATTTAAGGTACTATAAACCTTGAATATTTATAACGAAGAACCACTAATCTATGGCACAAAAATTTATTATAGATAGAGATTTAGGAGCATTTTGTATACCTTACAAGGTTTCAACTCCCTCTACAATCCCCTCCCCTGGTAGATTAAGTCTTTATAGTAGTTTAGATGTTAGAAATACAACTCGTGTTGATATTAACATATCGGACCTTAATAATATTAACATATCGGATTACCTAAAAGATAGTACTAAAGGTAATTTAACAATACACAGTAAAAAATATCCTGCTAACTACGCAGTTTTTCCTTACACAGCTGTAACGGATAATACTAATTATATATCTTTTACAATAACTGCAGGAGCTAGTGCTCAATCTGGTAATTTTCCATTAAATGCTGAGGAAGAAGTTTGTATTGTATTAGATTATAATGACGGAACAGGAGGAGGAGGAAGCGGCTCATCAGGTACATCAGGATCATCGGGTGCCGAAGGCTCCTCAGGTACTTCAGGTACTTCAGGCACTTCGGGTTCATCTGGTGAAGATGGTGACATATATGCCGATTGTAGCACTCAAACCATTACCGATCCCCCTGGAGACCCCCTTAATATAAACATAGCCGCAGGACTAGCATATACAGTAGGTCAAACTGTAATACTAGCATATAGTGCCACACAGTATATAGTAGGAATAGTTAATTCATATAACTCATCAAATGGGGATATAGAAATCGATATTACTTCCCAAACAGGGAATTGGCCTACCCCTACTTCTCTACAATGGTGTATAAACCTAGAGGGAGCTCCAGGAGCAGCAGGATCATCAGGCACTTCAGGCACTTCAGGATCATCGGGTTCATCGGGTACTAGCGGTTCATCAGGTATGACAGGTGCTTCAGGTACATCCGGTTCTTCAGGTACTTCAGGTAGTTCGGGCACATCTGGCTCCTCAGGCTCATCTGGCACCTCAGGCTCATCGGGCACTTCAGGTATATCGGGTTCATCGGGTACTTCAGGTTCATCTGGTACTTCAGGTTCTTCAGGTTCTTCAGGTACCTCAGGCATAGACGGTTCCTCAGGCACTTCAGGTTCTTCAGGTTCTTCAGGCACATCAGGTTCATCAGGTACTTCAGGTTCATCTGGAATATCAGGTTCATCAGGTACTTCAGGTACATCTGGAGAATCAGGCTCATCAGGTACTTCAGGTTCTTCAGGTATGACAGGTGCCTCAGGTACCTCGGGTTCATCAGGCTCATCAGGTTCGTCAGGTACCTCAGGTTCCTCAGGTTCCTCAGGCACCTCAGGTATAGATGGTTCCTCAGGTACTAGTGGTTCTTCGGGTACTTCAGGTATAGATGGCTCTTCAGGTACCTCAGGTTCTTCAGGTACTAGTGGTTCTTCAGGCTCATCAGGTACATCAGGTACATCCGGCTCATCAGGCACTTCAGGTTTTTCAGGCTCCTCAGGCACCTCAGGTAGCTCAGGCACATCGGGATCATCAGGCATCAGTGGCTCTTCAGGTACTAGTGGCTCATCAGGCACATCAGGTACTAGTGGTTCATCAGGCACTTCAGGTACTAGTGGTTCATCAGGTATTAGTGGTTCATCAGGCACTTCAGGTTCATCGGGCACTTCAGGCATAGATGGCTCTTCAGGTACTGCAGGTTCATCAGGTACTTCAGGTTCTTCGGGTATGACGGGTGCATCAGGTACTTCAGGCTCTTCAGGTACTAGCGGTTCGGCAGGTACTAGTGGTTCTTCAGGCACATCAGGTTCTTCAGGCACCTCAGGTTCATCAGGATCGTCGGGTACCTCAGGTATAGACGGTTCTTCGGGTACTTCAGGTACTTCAGGCTCTTCAGGTACTAGCGGTTCTGCAGGTACTAGTGGTTCTTGAGGCACGAGTGGTTCTTCAGGTACATCAGGTTCATCAGGTACTTCAGGCTCATCAGGCATTAGTGGTTCATCAGGTACCTCTGGTACATCAGGCTCTTCAGGTGCCTCAGGTTCTTCAGGTACTAGTGGTTCTTCAGGAACCTCAGGCACCTCCGGCTCTTCAGGATCATCAGGTACCTCAGGTATAGATGGTTCTTCAGGTACCTCAGGTTCTTCAGGTACTAGTGGTTCTTCAGGTACCTCAGGCACCGCCGGCTCTTCAGGATCATCAGGCACCTCAGGTTCCTCAGGAATGACGGGGGCTTCGGGCACATCAGGTTCATCAGGTACTTCGGGTATCGATGGTTCATCTGGCACTTCAGGATCTTCGGGTACCTCAGGTTCTTCCGGCACCTCTGGGATAAATGGCTCTTCAGGAACTTCAGGCACTTCGGGTTCATCTGGCACTTCAGGTTCTTCAGGTACATCGGGTATTAGTGGTTCCTCAGGTACATCAGGTACTAGTGGTTCCTCAGGCACTAGTGGTATCTCGGGTTCCTCAGGTACTAGTGGCTCTTCAGGTACTAGTGGCTCTTCAGGTACTAGTGGTTCTTCCGGCACTAGTGGTTCTTCAGGTACTAGTGGCTCTTCAGGCACATCAGGCTCATCTGGTACCTCAGGTACAGCTGGCTCATCAGGTACTTCAGGTTCCTCAGGCACATCAGGTTCTTCAGGTATGACAGGTGCCTCAGGAACATCAGGTTCTTCAGGTACATCAGGTTCTTCAGGTACTAGTGGTTCTTCGGGTACTTCGGGTTCATCAGGTGAGGATGGTGACATATACGCCAATTGTAGTACCCAATCCCTCACTTCCCCCGCTTCGGGTACCCTTAATCTTGTTATAGGAATTGGATTAGCTTATACAACGGGACAAAGTATAATATTGGCTACCCCAGGTAATGTTAATAACCTAATTGAAGGAACGGTTGGGTCCTATAATTCGGGAACAGGGGGCATTAGTATTATAGTTACCTCTTCTACAGGGACTTTTAGTGGTTCTCAACAATGGTGTATAAACCTAGCGGGAGCCCCCGGAGCATCAGGTTCTTCGGGTACATCGGGTATCTCAGGTTCTTCAGGAACATCAGGTATCTCAGGTTCATCAGGCACTTCAGGTGCTGCAGGTTCATCAGGTACTTCAGGCATAAGTGGTTCTTCAGGCACATCAGGTTCTTCAGGTATGACAGGTGCCTCAGGTACTTCAGGTTCTTCAGGCACATCAGGTATTAGTGGTTCCTCAGGCACCTCAGGTTCATCAGGTTCATCAGGCACCTCAGGCACCTCAGGCGCCATAGGTATTAGTGGCTCCTCAGGTACTTCGGGTACATCAGGCTCTTCAGGTACTAGTGGTTCATCAGGTATGACAGGGGCCTCAGGCACATCAGGTTCATCAGGTACTTCAGGCAGCTCAGGTTCTTCAGGCACCTCAGGTGTTTCAGGTTCTTCAGGAACTTCAGGTAGTTCAGGCATTTCAGGCTCATCAGGTTCCTCAGGTACTAGTGGTTCCTCAGGTTCATCAGGTACTTCAGGCTCATCAGGCATTAGTGGTTCATCAGGTACCTCTGGTACATCAGGTTCATCGGGTACATCGGGTACTTCAGGTTCATCAGGTACTAGTGGTTCTGCAGGCACCAGTGGTTCATCAGGTATTAGTGGCTCTTCAGGCACCTCCGGTTCATCAGGTATGACAGGTGCTTCGGGTACATCAGGCTCCTCAGGTATTTCGGGCTCATCGGGAACTTCAGGTACATCAGGCTCATCGGGTATTTCAGGCTCCTCAGGTACTTCGGGTACATCAGGTTCTTCAGGTACTAGTGGTTCTTCAGGTACATCAGGTTCATCGGGTACTTCAGGCTCATCAGGTATTAGTGGTTCATCAGGTACCTCTGGTACATCAGGTTCATCGGGTACTTCAGGCTCATCAGGTACTAGTGGTTCATCAGGTACTAGTGGTTCATCAGGTACTTCAGGTACTAGTGGCTCCTCAGGTTTTAGCGGTTCATCAGGTACTTCAGGTTCTTCAGGCACTTCAGGCACTTCAGGCTCTTCAGGTGTTAGCGGTTCATCAGGTACTAGTGGTTCATCAGGTATGACTGGAGCCTCAGGTACTTCTGGTTCTTCGGGTACTAGTGGTTCCTCGGGTACATCAGGAGCTACAGGGGATAGTGGTTCTTCAGGCACATCAGGCTCATCGGGTACTTCAGGCTCCTCAGGCACTTCAGGTATAGATGGTTCTTCAGGCACTAGTGGTTCTTCAGGTACATCAGGTTCGTCAGGTACTTCAGGGGCTACAGGTGAGGATGGCTCATCAGGCACATCAGGTTCATCAGGTACGTCAGGTTCATCAGGCACCTCAGGAGCTACAGGTGAAAGTGGCTCTTCAGGAACTTCAGGTTCCTCGGGTATAACAGGTGCTTCAGGTACTTCAGGTTCTTCAGGTACTTCAGGTTCTTCAGGCACCAGTGGCTCTTCAGGCATTAGTGGTTCTTCAGGCACATCAGGAGCTACAGGTGAAAGTGGCTCTTCAGGTACCTCAGGTTCCTCAGGTATGACAGGTGCCTCAGGCACATCAGGTTCTTCAGGCACTTCAGGTTCCTCAGGTACTAGTGGTTCTTCAGGTACTTCAGGTATAGATGGTTCTTCAGGTACAAGTGGTTCATCAGGTACTTCAGGTATAGACGGCTCTTCAGGCACCTCAGGTTCATCGGGTACATCAGGTTCATCAGGTACATCAGGTACTTCGGGTTCTTCAGGTATTAGTGGTTCTTCAGGCACTTCGGGTTCATCAGGTATGACAGGAGCCTCAGGCACTTCAGGTTCTTCAGGTACATCAGGTACTGCAGGTTCATCAGGTACTTCAGGTATATCGGGTTCATCAGGTACATCAGGTTCTTCAGGTATGACTGGAGCTTCAGGTACATCAGGTTCTTCAGGTACTAGTGGTTCATCAGGCACATCAGGCTCATCAGGCACTTCAGGTATAGATGGTTCTTCAGGCACTTCAGGCACTTCAGGTTCTTCAGGAGCTGCTGGAGCGGATGGTGATGTATACGCGGATTGTGCAAATCAAACTATTACTAGTGGTACCCCTCCACCATCACTTACTTTAACTTTTGCTACTGATTTAGCTTATACCGCAGGACAGAATGTAATATTAGCACATAGTGCTACCCAATTTATTGAAGGAACAGTAGATAGTTATACTCCCAATTCAGGGGTAATAGTATTAATTAATTTAACTTACACGGGGACATTCTCAGGTACTATAGAATGGTGTTTAAACTTAGCAGGAGCCCCAGGGGCATCGGGTTCATCAGGAACCTCTGGTACATCAGGCTCATCAGGCACTTCAGGTATAGATGGTTCATCGGGCACCTCAGGTTCTTCAGGTACATCAGGCTCTTCAGGTACTAGTGGTTCATCCGGTACTTCAGGTATAAATGGTTCATCAGGTACCTCAGGTTCTTCAGGTACATCAGGCTCTTCAGGTATATCTGGTTCTTCAGGTACATCAGGTACATCAGGTATATCGGGTTCATCAGGTACATCAGGTTCTTCAGGTATGACTGGAGCTTCAGGCACATCAGGTTCTTCAGGTACATCAGGTTCTTCAGGCACCAGTGGCTCCTCAGGTACTAGTGGTTCTTCAGGTACATCAGGTACATCAGGTGTATCAGGTTCCTCAGGTACCTCAGGCTCTTCAGGAACATCAGGTATAGATGGTTCTTCGGGTACTTCAGGTGCTGCAGGTTCATCAGGTACTTCAGGCATAAGTGGTTCTTCAGGCACATCAGGTTCTTCAGGTATGACAGGAGCCTCAGGAACATCAGGTTCTTCAGGTACATCAGGTTCTTCAGGCACTTCGGGTTCATCAGGTACTAGTGGTTCTTCAGGCACCAGTGGTTCTTCAGGTACATCAGGTACATCAGGTTTATCAGGTTCCTCAGGTACCTCAGGCTCTTCAGGTATGACAGGAGCTTCAGGTACTTCAGGTTCCTCAGGTACTTCAGGTTCCTCAGGTACTAGTGGTTCTTCAGGTACTTCAGGTATAGATGGTTCTTCAGGTACAAGTGGTTCATCAGGTACTTCAGGTATAGACGGCTCTTCAGGTACTTCAGGTTCATCGGGTACATCAGGTTCATCAGGAGCAACAGGTGAAAGTGGCTCATCAGGCACCTCAGGCTCTTCAGGTACTAGTGGTTCTTCAGGCACTTCGGGTTCATCAGGTATGACAGGAGCCTCAGGAACATCAGGTTCTTCAGGTACATCAGGTACTGCAGGTTCATCAGGTTCTTCAGGTACTAGTGGTTCTTCAGGCACTAGTGGCTCTTCAGGTACCTCAGGAGCTACAGGTGGAAGTGGCTCTTCAGGTACCTCAGGTTCCTCGGGTATGGCAGGTGCTTCAGGTACTTCAGGTTCATCAGGTACATCAGGTTCTTCAGGCACCAGTGGTTCTTCGGGTACTTCAGGTATTAATGGTTCATCAGGTACTAGCGGTTCTTCGGGTACTAGTGGTTCTTCAGGTACTTCAGGTTCTTCAGGTACCGGTGGTTCTTCTGGCACCTCAGGTATTGATGGTTCTTCAGGCACTTCAGGTTCATCAGGCACCTCAGGCTCTTCAGGTATGACCGGAGCTTCGGGTACTTCAGGTTCTTCAGGCACTAGTGGTTCTTCAGGTACTAGTGGTTCCTCAGGTTCATCGGGTATTTCAGGTACTTCAGGTTCATCAGGTACTTCAGGTTCATCAGGCACATCGGGTTCCTCTGGCACATCGGGCACTTCAGGCACTTCAGGTTCTTCAGGTATGACAGGTGCCTCAGGTACTTCAGGTTCTTCAGGCACTTCAGGTATAGACGGTTCATCAGGTACTTCAGGCACTTCAGGCACTTCGGGTTCATCAGGCACTTCAGGTTCTTCAGGCACTTCAGGTTCATCAGGTATGACAGGTGCTTCAGGCACATCCGGCTCATCGGGTACCTCAGGCTCCTCAGGCACTTCAGGTATAGATGGCTCTTCAGGTACTAGTGGTTCTTCAGGCACATCAGGCTCATCAGGTACCTCAGGCTCATCAGGTGCTTCAGGAACCGATGGAGATATCTATGCTGCATGTGTTAATAACCTTACAATTTCAAACCCTCCTTCATCCCCTCTTACTATTGCTATAGGATCCGGATTAGCTTATACTGCGGGGCAGAACATAATATTAGCAATTGATTCCTCTAATTTTATTGAGGGTACCGTAAACAATTATAACTCAGGAACTGGAAATATTGAAATTAATGTTACTTCTTCCACAGGGTCTTGGTCTTCAATTACCTCTTATACATGGTGTATAAACCTAGCAGGAGCCCCAGGAGCATCAGGTTCTTCAGGTACATCAGGTTCTTCAGGCACTTCAGGTACTTCAGGTATAGATGGTTCATCGGGCACCTCAGGTTCTTCAGGTACTTCAGGCTCTTCAGGCTCTTCAGGTACTTCGGGTTCTTCAGGTATGACAGGGGCTTCAGGTACTTCAGGTTCTTCAGGTACTAGTGGTTCCTCAGGTACATCAGGCTCATCAGGCACTTCAGGTTCTTCAGGAACAAGTGGTTTATCAGGCACCAGTGGTTCATCGGGTACTTCAGGGATTGCAGGTATAGATGGCTCTTCAGGCACATCCGGTTCATCAGGTATGACAGGCGCCTCAGGTACTTCAGGCTCTTCGGGTACTAGTGGCTCTTCAGGTTCTAGCGGCACCTCAGGAACAAGTGGTTCTTCAGGTACTTCAGGTTCATCAGGTACATCAGGTATAGACGGTTCATCGGGTACCTCAGGTTCATCAGGTACATCAGGTATAGACGGTTCATCAGGTACAAGTGGCTCATCAGGTACCTCAGGTATAGATGGTTCATCAGGTACAAGTGGTTCATCAGGTACTTCAGGTATAGATGGTTCTTCAGGTACAAGTGGTTCATCAGGTACATCAGGTATAGATGGTTCTTCAGGTACTTCAGGTTCTTCAGG
>Ga0129327_10002265_pt1 | contig 11205 bp, 10 predicted proteins | sample CPBDNA_6_FD_111799 | JGI IMG/M metagenome (GOLD analysis project Ga0129327, IMG submission 111799) | Freshwater to marine salinity gradient microbial communities from Chesapeake Bay, USA - CPBay_Spr_31_0.8_DNA | ecosystem: Environmental > Aquatic > Marine > Coastal | place: USA: Chesapeake Bay...
CGCCATGTTGCAGTGCGAAATAGAAGCTGAAAAAGGGGCTGCCAACGCGTATTACCACGCGAATGACGCCTTCCACCAACTGATCTACCGCGCCAGTGGCAATGCGTTCCTCGTACAGCAGACTATTCACCTCAAAAACCGGTTGAAGCCGTATCGACGCATGCAGCTTCAGGTGCGCAATCGCTTGGCGCAGTCAATGGCGGAGCACCGAGCGCTTTTCGCCGCGCTCAAAAGTGGTGACGAAGCGGTTTCTGCTCAAGCGGCCAAGTCACACGTCTTGGTGCAAGGCCAGCGATTCACGGATTTGATCAGCCTGCTCCACCAAAGGCGTCTACAGCCAAGCGATAATTAGCGGCTATGAACCCTCTTTTGACCACGCTCCAAGCGTATCCATTTGAACGTTTACGCGCGCTGTTTGCGGACATTGCACCCAACCCAGCCCTAGCGCCTATCAGCCTGGGTATCGGCGAGCCGCGTCACTCGACGCCCGCTCTGATCATGCAGGCCATGGCGGAGACGCCAAATACGCTGTCAACTTATCCGGCGACCGGTGGCTTGCCCGCCTTGCGAACCGCGTGCGCCGACTGGCTCAAGCGCCGCTATGCGGTCAGCGTAGACCCCACAACGCAGATATTGCCCGTTAATGGCTCTCGCGAGGCTTTGTTTGCCCTTGCGCAGGTCGTGGTCGATGCGAGCCAGTCTCATCAGCGTAAACCGCTGGTGGTGTGCCCCAACCCGTTTTATCAAATATACGAGGGCGCCGCCCTTCTGGCGGGCGCGGAGCCGCTGTTTGTGCCTAGCGATGCGCAGCGTAACTTCGCTATCGACTGGTCTCACGTGACGCCAGCCCAATGGGCGCAGACGCAGTTGCTATACGTCTGTTCACCGGGTAACCCAGCCGGTGCGGTCATGCCTCTGGCCGAATGGGAACAGCTCTTCGCACTGTCTGATCAGTACGGTTTTGTGATCGCATCTGACGAGTGCTACAGCGAGATTTACTTTAGAGATGAGCCCCCGCTCGGCGGCCTACAGGCGGCTACTTTGCTGGGTAGAAAAGACTTCAAGAACCTCATCATGTTCACGAGTCTGTCCAAGCGCAGCAACGCGCCTGGCTTGCGCAGTGGCTTTGTCGCGGGCGATGCGTCGCTGATCAAGTCCTTTTTGCTTTACCGCACCTACCACGGCGGCGCCATGAGCCCCATGGTTCAGGCAGGCAGCGTCGCTGCATGGCAGGACGAGGCACACGTGATTGAAAACCGCGCGCAGTATCGACAGAAATTCGCGGCAGTGACGCCCGTCTTAGCGGACGTGATGCAGGTGGCGCTGCCGGATGCGGGTTTTTACCTCTGGGCCGAAGTCCCCGCCGCCTTTGGGGGTGACGACGCCTTGTTCGCGGCCACCTTGCTACGTCAATACAATGTCACCGTATTGCCGGGTAGTTATCTCGCGCGCACCACCGATGGGTTTAACCCCGGAGCAGGACGCGTTCGTATGGCTTTGGTCGCGGAAACCGACGAATGCCTAGAGGCCGCCAACCGCATCAAGGCGTTTATCAACAACTACGCCGCCTCAACAGCGCGCGATCAGTGACACAGCGATTTATTTAATTTCACCAAACGGGAGAACCCATGACACAACAATTGCAACAAATCATCGACAACGCATGGGAAGACCGCGCCAATCTGTCGGCCAAATCAGCCCCCAAAGAGGTCACCGATGCCGTTGAGCATGTAATTGCCGGCTTAAACAACGGAAGCCTGCGTGTTGCGACGCGTGAGAGCGTGGGTCAGTGGACCACACACCAATGGCTCAAGAAGGCCGTGCTGCTGTCTTTTCGCCTGAATGACAACAAGCCCGTCTCTGCGGGCGACCTCTCCTTTTACGACAAGGTACAAACCAAGTTTGCGAACCTAAGCGATGCGCAAATGGCGCAATCTGGCGTAAGAGTGGTGCCACCCGCTGTGGCCAGACGCGGTAGCTTCGTGGCCAAAGGCGCGGTGTTGATGCCCTCTTACGTCAATATTGGCGCGTATGTGGGCGAAAACACCATGGTGGATACGTGGGCGACCGTGGGTTCATGTGCGCAGATCGGTGCCAACGTGCACCTGTCGGGTGGTGTCGGCATTGGCGGTGTTCTCGAGCCGCTGCAAGCCAACCCGACCATCATTGAAGACAATTGCTTTATTGGCGCGCGCTCCGAGGTGGTAGAGGGCGTGATCATTGAAGAGAATTCCGTCATTTCAATGGGTGTCTACATCAGCCAAAGCACCAAGATTTACGACCGTGCGACTGGCGAGATCACCTACGGTCGTGTGCCCGCAGGCTCGGTCGTGGTCAGCGGCAACCTACCATCAGCCGACGGCAAGTACAGCCTGTATTGCGCGGTCATCGTGAAGCGCGTGGATGCACAGACGCGCGCGAAAACCAGCCTGAACGATTTGCTGCGCGACTAAGCACCGCCGCTCTATCGCTCTACCGCGCACCGGATCCACCGTATGAACGAAACCCTCAGACTCGCAGAAGCCCTTATCAGCAAGCCATCGGTCACGCCAGATGACGCAGGCTGCCAAGATCTGCTGGAGGGCCAACTCCAACCGCTAGGTTTCATCTGCGAGCGGTTTGTAGGCGGTCCTGATGACGCACAGGTGCTCAACTTGTGGGCGAAGTACACAGCGCCATCCTTAGGGACGGGTGCACCGGCCCCGTTACTGGTGTTCGCGGGGCACACCGACGTGGTCCCCACGGGGCCGCGCGCGCAGTGGGACAGTGACCCCTTTGTTCCCACCCACCGAGATGGCAAGCTATACGGACGGGGTGCAAGCGACATGAAAACGTCCTTGGCTGCCATGGTCGTGGCCATTCGTGAATTTCGTGTTGCCCACCCCACCGCGCCGCTGTCCATCGCCATGTTGGTTACCAGCGATGAAGAAGGCCCCGCCAGAGACGGCACGGTAAAGGTCTGTGAACAACTCACACAACGCGGCGAACACATCGACTATTGCATTGTTGGCGAACCCACGTCTGTGCATCAAACAGGCGACATGATCAAGAACGGGCGCCGTGGCAGCATGAGCGGCAAATTGACAGTCAAAGGCGTACAAGGCCATATCGCCTATCCGCACCTGGCTCGCAACCCGATCCACCAGGCCGCCCCCGCCTTGGCAGCGCTGGCCAGCACCACGTGGGATGAGGGCAACGCCTACTTCCCGCCGACGAGCTGGCAAATTAGCAATATTCATGGTGGGACGGGCGCCAGCAATGTGATCCCCGGCGATGTTGTCATCGACTTCAACTTTCGCTTCAGCACAGAAAGCACGCCAGAATCACTGCAGCAACGGGTCGAGGCGCTGCTGCGAGACCATGCGCTTGATTTCGACCTCACCTGGACCACCAGCGGCTTGCCTTTTCTCACCGCTCCCGGTCCCTTGGTGCACGCGGTTCAAAAAGCGATTCTGGACGAGACCGGACTGGTCACGGAGTTGTCCACCACGGGAGGGACCAGCGACGGACGCTTTATTGCACAAATTTGCAAGCAAGTCGTTGAAGTTGGCCCCACCAACGCGACCATCCACAAAATCAACGAATGCCTACCCCTGACTGACATCCCGCCTCTCAAAAACATCTATCGACGGGTCTTGGAGGCCCTAGCGTCCCCGTCCTGAGCGATTCCACCCGCACAGACCCTGCCGGACTTGCCGGACTGTGCGAATGTGCATCATTCGCAACAGCGTAAGCCACTTTCCCGGCCTAAAAAGCTATAATAGGTAGCTTTGCTCGGGCGGATTGCTCAGAGCTCGCTAGCCAAACAGATCAATCCGTGATCACCGCGGCTAGCTAACCGACTGGACTGAAGGAAACTACATGGCAAAAGACGACCTGATTGAGATGATGGGCATCGTCAATGAGGTGCTACCTGACTCACGTTATCGCGTGACGTTGGATAACGAGCACCAGCTTATCGCATACTCAGCAGGCAAGATGCGCAAGAACCACATTCGCATTTTGGCGGGTGACCGCGTCACTTTGGAAATCTCGCCGTATGACCTGAGCAAGGGTCGTATTAGCTTTCGCCACATTGAAGGCCGAGGTCCCTCGACTCCGCGTCGTCGCAAGTAAGCTGACCACAGGTAAGCTGACCAGTTTCTCCCCCTTCCCTGCTGCGCCAACCGCCCTCGCTGGCGGCCTGACGCGAAAAGCGTAACGGTACGGTGCCCTTTCTTTGATCGCTCCCACGTTATGCAGTTGCTCTCTCTCATACAAGAATCCTATGACCGATTGAATCTCTCAAAGATTCAGTTCGGCCAAGGCACCACCAACGCGTGGGATGAAGCCGTCTGGCTGGTTTTGTGGCAGCTGCACTTACCGCTAGATACCGACCTAGATACCCCAGCGGTTGCGCAGCAAGCCATTGAACACGCAGACTGCGACGCGGTTCATGCGCTGATTGCCCAACGCATTACCAGTCGCCAACCCGCCGCCTATCTCACCAAGGAAGCGTGGTTACAGGGCGTATCGTTTTATATCGATGAGCGGGCAATCATCCCCCGTAGTTTGATTGCCGAATGTTTAATGGCAGCCAACTTCGATGCATGGCTTGACCCAGACAGCTCACACGCGCTTGACCTGTGCACGGGTAATGGCAGCTTAGCCGTGCTCACCGCGTTGACCTACCCCGACCTATCTGTGGACGCGCTGGACATCTCAACAGACGCCCTTGCGGTGGCTGAGATCAATGTGGCCCGCTACGAACTTGCTGATCGCATTAGCCTTAGCCAGTCGGATGGTTTGGCGACCCTAAAGGCGCAGCGCTACGACCTCGTCCTGTGCAACCCGCCCTACGTCAATGCAGCCAGCATGGCGACGCTTCCCCAAGAATTTCTAGCGGAACCGGCGCTTGCGCTAGCAGGTGGCGGCGACGGCATGGATTTTATTCGGCCGTTCCTCGCGGGCATCACACACCACCTCGCAGAACAAGGCATTGTCGTTTTAGAAGTCGGCCATGAACGCGCTCACTTTGAGCAAGCCTTCCCACAACTTGAGCCCATTTGGCTTGCCACCAGTGCGGGCGACGATCACGTCTGTTTATTAACGAAAGAGATGTTGGATGAATCCGGCATTGCCATCCAACACCCATGATTAATTTACAAGACATCATTGTTCGCAGAGGGACCAAAGTCGTCCTAGACGCTGCGAGCATCACCATTCACCCCGGCGAAAAAGCGGCCTTGATTGGACGTAACGGGGCCGGAAAATCAACTCTTTTTTCCTTGCTTACCGGCGGGCTAATTGAAGACGGTGGCCGCTTTAGTTTCCCTAAAAGCTGGCGTATTTCACAAGTCGAACAACACATGCCGGAAACCGATGCGTCGGCAACCGACTACGTATTGGCCGGCGACACCTTGTTGGCAGAAGCACAAGCGGCACTGGACGCCGCAGACCTGAGCGGCGATGGCGCAGCGATCGGTGCCGCCCACGCGGCTTTGGCTGATGCCGGCGCTTTCGATGCGAAATCCCGTGCACAAACCTTGATCTTGGGGCTGGGATTTCAGGTGAACGAACTCGACCGCCCTGTCAATGCCTTCTCTGGCGGCTGGCGTATGCGCTTGCAATTAGCCAGAGCGCTGATGTGCCCCGCTGACCTGTTGCTCTTAGATGAGCCCACCAACCACTTGGACTTGGATGCCCTCGTTTGGTTGGAAGCGTGGCTTAAGCGTTTCGACGGCACCATGCTCGTCATTAGCCACGACCGCGAATTTTTAGATGCCGTGACGCGCGTCACCGTGCACTTAGATCAAGCCAAGCTGACGCGCTACGGCGGCAATTACAGCACGTTTGAAGAATTGCGTTCTCAACAGCTAACGTTGCAGCAGGCATCTTTCTCCAAGCAACAAGACCGTATTGCACACTTGCAGAGCTTTATTAGCCGCTTCAAAGCCAAAGCCAGCAAAGCCAAGCAGGCCCAAAGCCGCGTGAAGGCATTGGAACGCATGGAAAAAATAGCACCGGTCTTGGCCGCTGCTGACTTTACATTTGAGTTTAAGGAACCCGACAGTCTGCCCAACCCCATGATCACCATCCGCAATGCGGTGGTGGGCTATAGCGACGATAGCGGCGCCACCACGCCCATCGTTTCGGGCATTACACGCTCGGTGGTTGCGGGTCAGCGTATCGGTCTACTGGGCGCCAATGGCCAAGGTAAATCGACACTCGTAAAGACTATTGCAGGCTCCATCAAGGCGCTGAGCGGCGAGTTCACCGAGGGGAAAGGCCTGTCTATTGGCTATTTCGCCCAGCAAGAACTGGATGTCTTGCGCACCGACGATACACCACTTGAGCACATGGTCAGGCTGTCCACCAGCTTGGGAACCAACGCGCGTGAACAAGAGTTACGCGACTTTTTAGGGAGCTTTCGCTTCATCGGCGATATGGTTGGACAAGCCGTTGGCACCATGAGCGGTGGTGAAAAGGCCCGCTTGGTACTGGCGATGGTCGTTTACCAGCGCCCCAACCTGCTGCTGCTCGATGAGCCAACCAACCACTTGGATCTCACGACGCGTGAGGCCTTGGCGATGGCGCTCAATGAGTTTGAAGGGACTGTCATGCTGGTGTCCCACGATCGCGCGCTCTTGCGCAGCGTTTGTGATGACTTTTGGCTGGTCACGCACGGTGCCCTGTTGCCGTTTGACGGCGATTTGGATGATTACCAAACCCACCTGTTGGAAGAGGCCAAACGCAAACGTGAAAGCATCACTGCCAGCAGCGCGCCTCAGCGTGCAACTGAGTCAGTGGGACGCGGCAACCAAGCGCAATACCGGAAAGAGCAAGCCGCCAAGCGCCAGGCTATAGCCAACCAAGTCAAGCCCTTGCAAAAGCGCTTAGAGGCGATTGAAAAAGAGATCGCTGATGCAGAGGTTGCGCAGCAGAAGATCAGTCAGATGCTTTTAGACAACCCCGATAGGGACGCCATAATGGACATGGGCAAACGGGCAAAAGTCTTAGAGACCACCGTGGCCACACTCGAAGAGGAATGGCTAGCCGTGACAGAGAGCATCGAGACGATGAAGGGAAAAGTCAGCGCTAACGCGTAGAGAAACGGAGCGGGCATGCGCCGTCATCAGGGCAAGGTGCGAACCCGCTTAATTTTCTCGTCATGCATGCGCTTTCGTAAGCGATCAAACTCCACATCGCTGATTCCCATATCGTCTTTGAGGGTCATCAGCATGTGTAGCTCATCATCGGTCAAGATGTCATCGCTTAAGGCCTGATCGACCTGCGCTTCAAAGGCTTCTTTGCGCCGCTGCATTTGCACGGCGAACGACGAGGCCAAAATACCCGTGATCAACGCGACGGTACACACACCCATAATCGCGACCACACCACCCAGCACCTTCCCCAACGGCGTAATGGGTGAAACATCGCCATAGCCCACCGTGGTCAGGGTGATGATGGCCCACCACATAGCGTCGGGTATAGAGCCAAATTTATCGGGCTGCACGGTGTGCTCTGCGAGGTATAACACCGTGGATGCCATGATCATGACGACCCCCAAGACATACAGGGTCGCGGTGAATGCACGCCGCTCCTCATACAAGCTGCGACCGACGTCCTGTAATGCGTAGGAGTAGTGCGTGAACTTGAGGATGCGCAGCAGACGGATTGCACGCAGACTGCGCAAGTCCATGCCGGGCATGAAGATCGACAAAATGGTTGGAAAGATGGCGATGAAATCAACCAAGCCAAAAATGCTCGTCACGTACTTCCAACGGCGCTTCGCGACGGTTGGCGCCACCGCCGTGTTTTCAGCGTGGGACCATAATCTAAGCAGATACTCGATAGCAAAAATCACCACCGAAAAAAACTCAAGCAGATCGAATGCCGTGCGGTGTGCCTGATAGAGGCTCTCAACCGACTCCATAATGACCGCCAAAATATTAACGAGTACCAACAGTATGAGAAACCCGTTAACCCACAGCGCGACCTTATCTTTGGGCTTTACACGCTCTAGGATCTCGTAAGTTCGGTGTCGACTAATGAACGGCATCACATGCACTCCTCATGGGCGTTAGTGGGCGTGTCCGTGATCATGGTCGTGGTGGTGTTCGTGCGCCCAGAGCACCAACACCTCAGAGCCATGGGCGACCACGTTCACCGGTTGCCCCACGGGCAGAAGCACCTTGGTAGGCACGTGCCCAAAGGGCAAACCAGTGACCACTTTCGCCTTGGTATTTGCGCGCAACCACGCAACCACCGACTTCATGCCAAAGCCCTTGTCTTGGGGCGACGCCTTGAAGCGATTGAATGCGCCAAGAAAAATCACTTTCTGCTTCGCCAAAATACCGGCATGCAACAACTGCGTCAGCATGCGCTCTATGCGGTAAGGTGGCTCGGCAACGTCTTCTAAGAAGAGCGCGCCGCGAGAAATAGCGGGCATGTAGGGTGTGCCAACCAGCGACGTCAGTACCGCCAAATTACCACCCCACAACGTGACATTGTTTACGGTGAAGTCTGTGGGGTCTTGACGCCCCATACGCCACCCCGTCCCCTCGCTCATGTGGGACAGCACATCGTTCAAACACATATGGGTAATGTCGTCTACGCCATCAACCGCGCCAAAATCGTCCAGTAAGGCAGGCCCTGCCCACGTTTGACGCCCAGACTTGGCTAACACCGAGAGGCTGAAGGCGGTGAAGTCACTGAACCCTATCCACTGCGTTCCCTTATCAATGGACTTGGCAATCGCCTTGTACGGCAAGCTCGGTAATAGCCGACTCAGGCCGTAGCCACCTCTGGTCGTCATCACGGCGTCCGCGCCACTCGCGATGGCTCGCTCAATCGCCAAGAGGCGTGTCGCATCGTCGCCAGCAAACCGCGTTTCACGCGCCAACGCATCGGTATCCACCTCGACCGTGTGACCCGCAGCCACGAGGCGCTTGATACCGCGCCGATACCCGAGCTTGTCGAGGACTGCCGAACTCGGCGATAACAAATATATATGACTCATAGCCGTAGTGTGGCACAAGACGCATCGTGATTTTTTTCGGGCTCAAGCATCTAGAAAAGCGTCTAAAAACGCCAACGCCGCTGCACGCTCGCTAGGCTGACCGTCAGGCCTCATGGCGTCCATGCGGATAGCCTCGCCGACCCTCTTTTTATCTGAAGACACATGAACGTCGTCATCAAAGAAACTGGCTGCGGCGAACGCACGCTCTGCCGCACGATAGCCGTCATCTGGGAAAGGGGCTGATGCGACGGTCTGCGCGCCGACGCGCGACACCTCAATGGACGCAAGCCGAGGAAACACGTCCGCGTGCACCTGCGACAAATAGGCTCCCAGCCCACCCGATGCATCTAACACGCGCACTTGCGATAAGCCTAAGGCCGCAACCAAGCCCGCCATCACTTGCGCGTGAAATGCGGGGGAATGCGCGCTGACGCGCTTGGGTTTATCACTGCGACCAAACCCGATCAGATCGGGTACCAGTACCCGTTGCCCGCGTGCGCGCAGTGCCTCAATCCAGTAACGCCACTGATAGCCCCAACCGCCTGCACCGTGCAGTAACAGGCAAGCGCCCTGACCATGCCGATCCGACGCGTCGACGTCTATGGGCGCCGCCGTGACCGCGCGAACCTCTTCATCCACGTAGTGCAGCCGCAGGCCATTTAGCGCAGGGATTTCTGTTGTGTAGCAGGGCGTGTAAGGCCAATCCACCAAGTCACTAAAGCGGGCATCCGGCGTGCGCAACGCATCCTCCCGTAATGGTGTCGTCGTGCGCTTGATGACCTCGCGCCGACCTTGGAAAAAGCCATTCATCAGGGCACGACAAGCGGGGGCCAATACCCCTTCTGTGACTGCCGTTTGATGATTAAGCGCGGCGGTCTCAAACACATTGATAACAGAGCCTGCGGCCCCCGTCTTGGGTTCATGTGCGCCGAAAACCAAACGACTAAATCGGGCATTTAGAATCGCGCCACTACACATCACACACGGCTCCAAGGTGACCACCATGGTGCACCCCGTCAAACGGTAGTTACCTAACGCCGCACACGCCGCCTGTATGGCGATTATTTCAGCGTGAGCGCAGGCATCATTACCGGAGATAGGCGCGTTGTAGCCGCGACCGATAACCACCCCATCTTTCAAGACCACCGCACCAACGGGTACCTCGCCTGCAGCCTGCGCTTGCGCCGCAAGTTGCAAGGCTTCCCGCATCGCACCCATATCATCCAAGGCGCCCGTCATGCACGCTGCTCCCAACGGTCCATCCACGCAACCAGCCCTTGCGCCAACGGGCTACCCGCAGCGCATTGGGCGCGTAATGCCTCGCGGCCCTCTGGCCGGTGCTGATTTATTTTCACTTTTAGTTGCCAGCCCTCAACCGTGAATACAAACCCCGTGATCGCACGCAACATGGCTTCGGTGTAGCGATCCGGTAAACCGCGCCACTGCTTGGCATACGCTGGCTCATGCGACCCAATCAGCGACTTTAGCAAGGCATCTTTTTCAGCTGCGGACGTCACCGGCGCCACCCGCACGCGCGCGTGTAGCGTGATGTAGTTCCAGGTGGGAACCCGCTGCAGATCAGGGTAGACGCTAGGCGACATGTAGCCCTGGGGTCCCAGAATCGTGACCAGTGCGCGACCAGATTCATTTAGCAATGCCACCTGCGGATTTGCGTTGGCCAAGTGTCCCAGCAGCTGCCAGGGCATGTCGCTGGCTCCGCCCTCTTCATCGCCGCCCTGTTCATCGCCCCCGTTTTCAGCAGGTATGCCGCTTAGCGCAAACCCCTCCGTCAAGGTTTCTAATGGCAACGGTGAAACGAAAGGCTCCCCAGCCGCACTAACGGATACCAACTGCGCCAATGGATACTCGCGCAGCAGGGCTTGGGCAAGCGCGATATCGCGACAATCAAATTGCGGCGGCATGTATAGACTGGTCATAGCGAAAGGAGTAGGTTAAAGATCCCATCGGGATTATTGGCATTCATTGTAGGCGCGACAAACCCCGCAAGCCATCTGCGAGCGTCAACCGCGCTATGCTCTACGTCGCGGTCGCACCGTTTAATTTGCAAACTAGGAACCTCCCGTGTCTTTGACATTCATTCCCTTCACAGAAGGTGAGACCCATTTAGATTGGCATCAGCTAACCGACGCCTTGGCGCACGGTCACACCTTACCCAAGGCGGAAATTGCGGATAGCTTTCTTTA
>Ga0129327_10002266_pt1 | contig 11205 bp, 5 predicted proteins | sample CPBDNA_6_FD_111799 | JGI IMG/M metagenome (GOLD analysis project Ga0129327, IMG submission 111799) | Freshwater to marine salinity gradient microbial communities from Chesapeake Bay, USA - CPBay_Spr_31_0.8_DNA | ecosystem: Environmental > Aquatic > Marine > Coastal | place: USA: Chesapeake Bay...
AAAACGACGAGAAAAAGCACGAGTTCCAGGATTTTGAGCGGGAGCAGGTGTTGCAGTTTCTGCCGCGTTCGAGCTTCTGGGTGGTCGTCCGAACAAGTGCAACGAAAACGAGATTCTGTGAGCGAATGTCTTCGGGAAACAACACTCGAGACAACATCGCATCGTCGTCGAAATTTCAATCATCATCGCGCGAGGACGACCGCCGATGGTGATGAGAGCACAAAACGAGGTATTCGTGGTGGTGGGCCAGTCGTTGAAGATTTTATGAAGAGAAATGCGACGAGTAGGGGATTCCAAACCTCCACTCGCGCGATGCAATCTTCTTCATCAGACCCGTACGAAATATTAAACGTCCCGAGAGGCACGACAGACGAGGAAGTTTTGAAAAAAGCGTATCGCGTGCAAGCGTTGAAATGGCATCCAGATCGAAATCCGGAGAAAAGAGTGGAAGCAGAGGCGAGATTTAAGAAAGTGAGCGAAGCGTACGAGACGTTGAAGGATCCGATGAAACGACAAAGTTACGAGTACGGATCGGCGTCGAGCGCGAGCGCGAGCGGGAGGTACCGACAGGCGCAACGACAACAGCAACAACAATATCAACAGCAACAATATAATCAGCAGCAGCAACAGTACACGTACAGAAGAAGCGATGATTTTACGCGAGAAGATGCGGATAGAATTTTTAGGGACGTGTTTGGGACCACGGGTGAGGCTTTCGTGAGGGAATTTGAACGCCAAATGCGAATGAGAGGGTCTATGGGATCCACGGGCGGCATGAACGGCGGCGGGTACGCGCCGTATGGAAATTTCCGGAGAGGTGGGCGACCCGCCGGCGCGCCTCCCGGCTTCGACGGCATAGACATAGAAGAGTTAGCGAGAGCCGTTTTCGGAGGGATGCAAGCGATGACGAGAGGTGCGGCAGCGTTTGGCGCGAGTTACAGCGAAGAAAGATTCCAAGATCAAAACGGAAACGTCGTTTCTCGAGTCACGTCGACGGATATGCGAACCGGGAAGCGAGAGATTGTGGAGCGAGTCATCAGCGGACCAAACGCGGGGAGAGTGGTCAGAAGATCATCTTCTGCGGGTGGTGGTAATACTACTCAACAGCAATACAGTGGCGGGAGCGAAGAACAATCGTACGACTACGGCGGACAGAATCAACACAACAATCCGCTCGCCTTGAGTCCGCTCGCGGCGCTCGCCACCGTCGCCGCGACGTGGATGCGCTCCGCCGGCGTTCGAATGATTGTCGGTGTCGCGTTCCGAGTGTTAGAAAACGTCGCCAGGTTTGTCATTCGGAGAATGCTCGGGGGTAGGTAGGTAGAGATAGAGATGATATACTTCATTAGACTTTTAGATGAGAGATGCGCGTTGTATCTCGAAGACAAGTACGAATGACACGAGCTTGTATTTTCATCGATGCATTCCACACAAATGTACGCGCAGACGACGAAAACTCTGCTCTCTCTCGCGCGACAAAAACAAGTTTGCGAAAAGCAGTCGTTTTTGTTTTCATCCTCGTCCTCTTTTTGCAGGAGAATTGATAACAGACGTGATAGAAAACGCTCCAAAAGTCATCGTCGTACGAAACCATCATCGATTGGAAACATCGCTGCCGCCGCCCTCAACTCAAACACCACCACCATGAAAAGTCGTCGTCAAACAATCATCAGAGACATCGTCCTGGTCGGCGGCGGACACTCGCACGTCTTCGTTCTGAAAAATTTCACCATGCACCCAGAACCTGGCGTGAGAATCACGCTCGTCGCGAAAGACGTGATGACGCCGTACAGCGGTATGCTTCCCGGAAATGTCTCCGGGAAGTACACGTACGAGGAGTGTCACGTGGACTTGGGGAAGTTATGCCGCGAAGGCGGACATCGATTGATACACGACGAGTGCGTCGGGATCGACGACAAAAGTAAGAGAGTTTTGTTAAAGAATCAACCGAGCGTGAAGTACGACGTGTGCAGCTTGGATGTTGGGATTACGCCGGGGATGTTGCCGGGAGCGGCGTCGTCCTCGAATTCGCCGTCGGAAGCCTCGGCGAAGAGTGAGAGCGCGAAAGAAGAGGCGCTTCTCGTCACGCCGGTGAAACCAATCGGGACGTTTGCGACGAGGTTTGAGACCGTTCTGAGACACTTCAAAGAATTGTGCGATGAGAAGAGGAAAGAAGATGAACGGTTTCGAGTGGTGGTCGTCGGCGGCGGCGCCGGAGGCGTGGAACTCGCTTTGGCCATGGAGCGAAGGTTCGCCAGCGAAGTTGGCCTGACGTCGTCATCCTCTTCCTCCTCCGACGCTGCGTTGCCGTATCAGTTCGCGCTCGTGACGAGGGGTGAAGTCCTCAAAGGACACGGAAAATCTGCGCGGGAGAAAATATTAGCGGCTTTGAAAGCGAGAAACTTTGAAGTGTACGAGAACGACGGCGTCGAAGAAGTGGCGGAGTCGAGTTTGTCTTTAGAGTCTGGGAAGAAACTCGGTTTTAACGAGTGCGTGTGGTGCACGGATGCGAAAGCGCAGAAATGGCTGCGTACGAATACAAACTTAGAGTTGAATGAAAAAGGGTTCGTAAACATTAAAGCGACTTTAGAATCGACGAACATTCCAGACGTCTTTGCGGTTGGCGACGTGTGTAACAACGTCGAACATCCGAGACCAAAAGCGGGCGTGTACGCCGTCAGACAAGGTCCGCCTTTAGCAGAGAACTTACGAAGACGGTGCGTTGGAGAAAACGTCGTCCCGTTCACGCCGCAAAAGACGTGCCTAGCGCTCATTAGCACTGGCGACGGTCACGCCATCGCGTCGTACGGATCTCGATCTTGGGGCGCGCACGATACCGCCGTCGGCGAAAGATTGTGGCGGTGGAAAGATAAAATCGATAAAAAGTGGATGAAAATGTACGAACCGAATTTAGAGATGCTGGAAAAAATGGAACGCGAAGAGCAGGAGAACGCGCTAAATGCTAAAGCGAACAAAGTTGCCGCGTTCGCCGGACAAGAGGCGCTAGATGCGATTAAAGCGACGCCGATGCGATGCGGCGGATGCGGCGCGAAAGTCGGCTCCACGATATTATCGCGAGTTATGAAACGATTAGAACCGATTCCAACGCATCCGAACGTTTTGCTCGGCGCAGGTGACGACGCGGCTATCGTTGAAACCTCTCCTGGTAAAGTTTCTGTCCAAACGGTTGATTTTTTTCGAAGTTTCATCGACGATCCGTACGTGTTTGGCCAAATCGCCGCCGTCCACGCGCTCGGCGACGTGTGGGCGATGAACGCAGACCCCGTGAGTGCGCTAGCGACTGTCGTCGTCCCGTTTGGCATAGAATCGGAAGTTGAAGAAACGTTGTTTCAACTCATGTCTGGCGCGTGCGACGCGTTGCGCGACGCCGGGTGTGCCCTTGGCGGCGGCCATTCTGGCGAAGGCGCGGAACTCTCGCTCGGTTTCTCCGTCACCGGCGAAGTCGAAAAAGATTTGATTTTGAGGAAAACGAGCGTCGAATCCGGTCAAGTTCTCGTTTTAACCAAACCAATCGGTACCGGCGCTTTGTTCGCAGCTGACATGCGGTCCCGAGCGAAAGCCTCGGACGTCCAAAAAGCTTTAGAAAGCATGCGACAACCGAGCAAACGCGCGGCGGAAATTCTCTTCCTCCACGGCGCCACCGCGTGCACGGACGTCACTGGCTTTGGTATTTTAGGCCATCTTCACGAAATGATCAAAGACAGCGCCACTTCAGGTGCCACTATTGATTTAAGTTCACTCCCTTTACTCGACGGCGCCGTCGAGTGCGTACAAAACGGCATCACCAGTAGCCTCCAAAAGTCCAACGCGCGGTTAAACCGAGCGATAGCGAACATCGACGACGTGAAAAATTTCTCCGCCTATCCACTCTTATTCGATCCACAAACCGCCGGCGGTATGCTCGCGACGATTCCAGCGAACGAAGCGACTGAGTGCATTCAAAAACTTCGCGAAAACGGATACGCCTCTTCCTCCGCGATTGGTAAAATAGTCCAATGCGACTTATCCACCGGCGTCGGCCTCGGTCGCGTGTTTGTCGAAAACGCAGAGGAAGGGATCTCATTTGACGGATTTTAGTCGTAAAAAAGAATGAGCAGAGAATGTAGTCACGACATGGTATACTTATACGAGTAAAATCATCTCGATTATTCTCTTCTTCGTCATCAAACATCATCTTCATCTCATCTCGTTGTTCGCATTCGAAAAGTAGTTTTATTACTACTTAGTTGATGCTGAAATTCTCTTTTTCTAAATTCTTCGCCCAAAAATTTGGCGCCAAAATTTGAAAAAAAACTTCTCCTTTCTGCAAATATCTCTCTCCATTAGTATTGATATTGATTACACTTATTGTTTAGTTTCTTTCTCTCTAATACCATGACGACGACGACTTTTGCGCTTCCGCAACAAACCACCGCGACGACGAGGACGACGAAAAGTTCCTTCGTCTCCTCTTCTTCCTCTTCTTCGTTCTCGAAAAAGAAAGCTTCTTCTCTGACTTTTGCGAGACGAAGGAATAAAATCTCCTCCAAACAACGCGGGGTCGAAATCCTTCCAAAAGCCTCCTTGTTGGGAGATCGCGAGGACAAGAGTTTATGGGACGAACTGTTAGAGGCGGAAGACACCTCTTCCGATGATGGTGGTGGTGAGTACCAATCTGATGCTTCTGCAAAAGTGATGACGACGACGACGACGAGAACCGACGACGATAAAAACGACGACGTATCGTCGGAACAGCCTCTGTGGGAGATGTTAGCCGACGAGGAGGAGGAGGAAGAAGAGGAGAACAGAAGCGCTTTGAAAAAAAAAGCAAACAACAACTTTAAGGCGAAGAAAAAATTATCATCATCATCATCGGCAAAGACGACGACGAAAGCGCTGCGCGCGAAATCGTCGTCGTCCTCCTCCTCCTCCTCCTCCTCCTCGCAAAAGAAGAGAGAGGACGACACAGACATCTCCGCGGAAGACGCGGCGGCGGAACTCTTTCGCGATACCACGAGAGACGCGTTGAGAATATCGAAATCTGATTTTACCGTATCCTCAATCATCGATAAAATCAACCGAGGGAAGGTTGATTTGAGACCGAGTTATCAGAGAGAGTACGTGTGGACGGTTCGGACGGCGTCGAAGTTAATCGAGAGTTTATTGTTGAACATTCCAGTGCCGACGATGTTTTTCCACGAGGTGAAATCGGGAAAGTTGGAAGTCGTGGACGGGAAGCAGCGCTTGACGTCGATATGGTCGTTCGTGCAGAACGAGTTTCCAGGCGGGCAAGCGTTTAAGTTGAGTGGGTTGGAGGTTTATCACGAGTTGAACGGGAAGACGTTCGACGAGTTGAACGAGACGTTCCAGGAGATTATTTTGGATTACCCGTTGAACGTGCACACGATTTCCAAGACGTCGCAACCGGATTTTGTGTTTGAGGTTTTTGAGAGGTTGAACATGGGTGCGACGCAGTTGAACGAACAAGAGTTGAGGAATTGCATCTATCAAGGCGCGTATACGGATTTGTTGGAGGAGTTGACCTTGAACGAAAGCTTCTTGTTTGCGAATCGATCGAAAATGCCACATTTGAGAATGCGCGACCGAGAGTTGATTTTGCGATTTTTCACCATGCAACGCACGACTCCGAGCGGGTTTTATTTGCCAGCCAAGTCCTGGTTGAACGAAGAAATGCGAGAAAACAAAGATTTGTTGCCAAAAGAAGCGACCGAGATGACTGAACTTTTCGAAAAGACGTTGAAATTATCCGTCGACATCTTTGGTGACTGCGCGTTTCGACCGGCCAAGTACCCGGAGGCAAGCAAGAAAGGCCAAAAAGTCACCGCGGAAGACGTGAGCGGCATATTCGTTCGCGAATACTTCGAATCCGGAGAAATTTCTGTCGCTTTGTGGGACACCATCACGAGTTCGTTCGCTAAAATGGTCCGAGATGAAAACGAAACCAAATTAGCCTTGGAGATCAAGGATGAAATCGTCGCCGCGTGGATCAACCTGGCGACGAGCGATAAGTTCAGACGGAACATGGTAAGCCAACCGAAAGCGGTTTTAGCTAGAGACGAAATGTTTAGAGATATGCTGTTGAGTTTAGGTTTGTTATCTCCGAACGACGAGGACGAGAACGACGGGGAGGAGGAAAGCGAAGGGAGCACTAAAGGACCGAGATAATAATAGACATCGTAGTAGTGAACGGAAAAAGAAGATGTGTAAAAATACTAAATCTTTTTGCGTGAATCTTCCTCTTATCTGTGACGCGCTTGTTCACACTCACAGAATCATCATAACACACAAATAATGAACGCAAAGAAGAAACATCGACGATCGACACCGTAATAATAATGAGCGGCAATGGATACTTTCAACCGTGGTACACCGTCTTCATCGTCTCCATCTCTTTCGTGTGTTTGGTGAAAGACTACGTGCAATCTGATTTACTGTTTTGTGCCGCCCTCGCACTTTTAATAACCGGGAAAGTAATCACGGTGGAAGAAGGCATACAAGGATTTGCCAACGAAGGATTACTCACCGTGGCGGCTTTGTTCGTGGTCGCGCAGGGCATATCCAGCACGGGCGGTTTAGATTGGTACATGGGCCGCTTTTTAGGCAAGCCAAAGACGATTGCGTCGGCGCAGATTCGGTTGATGATTCCAATCGCCATTATATCGGCGTTTTTGAACAACACGCCGGTGGTGGCAGTCATGATTCCTATCGTCCAGCGGTGGGCGGAGAATAATGGGATATCGAAGAAACAAGTTTTAATACCTCTGTCATTTTCTTCTATATTAGGCGGGACGTGCACGTTGATCGGGACGTCGACAAACTTGGTCGTCGCCGGGATGTTGGAGACGTGGGCGAAAGAGAATAAAGACAAAGTAGGCGCTGAGAAGGTGGATATTGGCCTCTTTGATTTAGGAAAGTATGGCGTACCGGTAGCATTTAGCGGAATAGTGTATGTGCTTATATTTTCTCGATATTTGTTGCCGGGTGGGAATCTGCAAAGAGGAAGACGAACCGGATCGTCTTCGCAAGCAAACAGAGCTGAGAGAGACAACGATAACGAGGACGTTATCGTTGGCGCAAAGGTGACGCCATGGTCGGACGCGGTGGGGAGAACTATCGAAGCGAGTGGAATGAGAGGTTTGCCAGGTTTATACCTCGTTTCGGTGAGACGAAGTGGAAGTTTGATTCGAGCGGTTGGGCCCGAATTCATCATTAATCAAGGCGACATTTTATACTTTACCGGATTGATTGAATCTCTCGGGAGCATATGTAGCGACCACGGTTTGACTGCGATGACGCACGAAGACGACGACCACGACGATTCATCGCCATCGGAAGTTTTGACTGCTGACGAAAATGTGGTGTCCATATCGAAGACTGCTTCCTCGGAAGCGATGAGAGAAATTCTCGATTTACAGGCATTGGCGCGGTCCCAAGCTATTGACGGGAGAGACAAAGCCGCGCATCTATACAGAGATGGTCGCGATACGTCCGATACCATAGGAGGCGCTGAAGCTTCCGTTTCAGCTGCGGAGATGAACGTAGCACTTGGCCCAGCTTTAGTTTCCGTGGAGAAAGACCCGGACGCATCCGAAGACGATCACACGCGAATGGTACTTGGAATCAGCGCAGCCGATAGACCTGGTTTATTACACGACATCTCCAAGAGTCTCAATCGTCTCAAAGTGCAATGTTTACACAGCGAAGCAAGCGCGGTTGGGGGACGCTCTGTCTCTATATGGAGAATAGTAGCGCTGGATCCTGATACGAAGAGAGAAGAGATTCGAGCTGTGGTGCAAGCGATGCTGGCGCCCACTGGCGCCCAAGCGCAAAAGGAACGAGGCCAAATGGTTATGAGATGCAAGGTGAAAAATGGATCGACGTTGGTGGATAAGTTTGTAAAAGACGTCGACTTTCGCGCGACATACGGTGGTGCCATCGTTGCTGTTCAAAGGAACGGACGCGCAACGAGTGGAAAGTTACGAGACGTTCGATTAGAAGCAAACGACGGTTTAGTCGTGCAGGTCAGACCAGATTCGCCTTTGGTGACGTTGCAACAAATAGCCAGGAACGCAGCTTTGAAGGCAAAGCAAGAAGGAGGGCGAGGAAGCGGCTCAAATAGTCGAAGAAGTAGCCACGATAACTTACTCAACTCTTCGGGACGAAACCGGAGCTCGAACGACTTACCGACGACAACGACGGCGGTTTTAGATGTCGAACGCGGAAATGAGGAAAACGAGGACGCCGAATACAACGAAGCGTTGAGGAACGAACTCACCGCGGTTGCCAACATGGAGATGAACGTCGAGGATTTAACCGGCTTAGATAGATGTAAAGTTGATTTTGATATTCCCTGGGAAGATGTCGCGCAGTTGGGCGAGGACGCCAAAGAGTTTTTGATCGGCGTACAAATTGAAGACACAGCGAGGCAATTCATTGGAAAGAGCGCGATTGAAGCCGGATTGAGAACATTGCCGAAACTTTTCCTCGTCTCTATCGAGCGCGGCGTGTATGATGCTAGTAATGTGTTACAAGAAGAGTTGACCATCGATGTTACGGAGCAATTACAGCCCGGTGACATCCTTTGGTACGCGGGATCGGCGGTCGCAGTTTCTTCCCTTCGAAAAATCCCAGGCTTGACGACGCTCGGCTCTGACCAAGCATCCAAACTATCGTCTTCAAATCAGGACCGAAGACTTGTTCAAGCCGTCGTCGCTAAAAACGGGCCTTTAGTTGGGAAAAGTATCAGAGATATGAAGTTTCGTACGCGTTACAACGCAGTTGTTTTAGCAGTTCATCGTGAAGGCCAAAGAGTCCATGCCAAAATGGGTGAGGTTGTGTTGCACGCTGGAGATGTGTTACTATTAGACGCAGGCCCAGATTTAGTTCGAGAAGGATTTGCTTTGGTTTCCATCTTAGAGGATTCAGCACCTCCGCGGCTCTCCCTGTTAGTACCGGCCATAACCTGCGCAGTGGCGATGATTGCTTTATATACATTTGGCGTGATGAGTTTACTAGTCGCCGCAATTTTCGCTTCTGGTGTCATGATTGCCTCGGGCGCGCTGTCTCAACAAGAAGCGCGAGATGCCATCAAATGGGACGTCATTATCACCATCGCCGCCGCGTTTGGTTTATCTAAAGCGCTGCAAAATTCCGGCGTGGCAAGTTTTATGGCCGAACAGCTCGTGAAGTTGGGAACGGCGACAAATACTGGAGAGATTGGCTTATTCGTTGGCGTCTACCTGGCGACGTTTTTGATATCCAACGTCGTCACGAATAACGCCGCCGCGGCTTTAATGTTTCCCATTGCCGCCGAAGCAGCTGCAGAAGCCAACATATCGTTACTCAAAATGTCCTACCTTCTCATGCTCGGCGCCTCGGCGTCGTTCATGTCGCCGTTTGGGTACCAGACGAACTTGATGGTCTACGGCCCTGGAGGATACGTGTTTAAAGATTTCTTAAATTTTGGTTTCCCGATGCAACTCGTGCAGTTAGTCGTGTCTGTTGCCGCAATCGCCGCGGATGATTTATGGTGGCTTTTATGGATTGTCTTAGGTGGAATCTTGTTCGTCGTTTCGTTGGCGAAAGTTTACGGCATATCAAACGGGATGAAGATATGGAAGAAAAACAATTAAGAAGAAGAAGAAGAAAAGGTATTTACTAGCAGTAGTAGTGAGTAGTAGTATATTAGGTAGTATAATGTACAAATCTAGAAAGTAAGCTCCGCAGAAAACAGCATCATATTCATCGCATATTCATCACATATTCATCATGCCTTTCTCTCTCTTTCCTTTTTTTTTATTGTTACATGCGTTAATTACACACGCAAGAAGAGATAGTTTTGTATCTCATCTCATGCTGCTCCACGCCACGGACGCGTTCACTCTCCGCCGCTCGATATCCGAAGATTCCACTCCTTCTCCGCGAACGCTGCTGCTCGGTCCATCGTTTTGGTGGTGGTGGCGTCGTAAAACCGTCGCCTCCTCGGCTTTTTCTTCTCCCGCACTATTTCGTTCCTCCTTCCCTCCTTTGTGCTGACTGGACGATAAAACGTGACTGGACACCCATCTCGAGGTGGGCACGAGCGCGCTCTCTCCACTCTTCATGGTTTGGATAAACCCGTACGCAAACCCGCCAAAAATGGACACTTTGGCCAAGTTTTGCGTGTTTCGCAAAATCGCGTTGGAAATGTTCGTTATTATCATTCTTCTTCTCCTTTTAGTGGTATAACAAATGTACAGTCACTTCTGTAAAAGCGTGCTGTGAGGGCACGGTCCGTAAATTCTTTCGATTCCGAAAAGTGCGCTAAACGCGCGCGCTAAAGAAGCAAAGTTTGTATCGAGTATGAGTAATACACCAAAGAAAAACAAAGACAGAAAGTATTCTTCCGTCCTTTTCGAGCGAGAAATGCGCGTATTTCTCTTCGCGCAAGTGTTGTATGAAAAGCGTTTAATAAGCGCGTTTCTGTGTGTGTGTGTGTGTGTTGGAAATTACAGTTGAGTTTTTGTTTTTGCGATATTTTCTTTTGCGCTTAGGGTTTAAGGTTTGAGAAAAAAATCGCGGTTTTTCTTTCTCGAGGAAAAAAGCCCGCCAACTTCTCCTCCAAAGTTGAACCACCACTCCTCCGCGTGGCGCTTGGAAATAGAGAGAGCAGTACTCCTACTACTGTCGAGCGCAAGGCGCGTGTTAGTATTAAACGGATAACATACAACGCGCACGAGGAGGCTAGGCGAAAACTTTTATTATTATAAAAACGTGTGGTGGTGGCATCCAGTGAGTGAGAGAAGACGAAGAAGAGAGACGACGGCTGTTTGAAATCTAGAGCAAAAAAAAAAGATGTCCGTGACGACGACGACGAGGATGGACAAAGAGAGCAGAAAGAGAACCACGAGCGGGACGACGACGACGACGGTTTCGTCCGCCGCCAGTCTTTTGAAAGGTACGCGTCTCTTTTTCTTCTCTGTAACTCTTCTGAGTTTGAGCGCATTCGTAGTACTAAATCTCCCTGATTTTAAAAACTTCGACACATTTGACTTTTCCCCACCGCTGACTTTTCTCTCTTATTATTAAAACAGAAACGGATGTCGAAATGATGCTTCAAACGCCGTTGCGCCCGAACTCAAAGTTAAAGATGGAAGAATATTTCTTACACTGGGTCCACGAGGCGAACAATCGGATCGCGGTACG
>Ga0129327_10002268_pt1 | contig 11193 bp, 11 predicted proteins | sample CPBDNA_6_FD_111799 | JGI IMG/M metagenome (GOLD analysis project Ga0129327, IMG submission 111799) | Freshwater to marine salinity gradient microbial communities from Chesapeake Bay, USA - CPBay_Spr_31_0.8_DNA | ecosystem: Environmental > Aquatic > Marine > Coastal | place: USA: Chesapeake Bay...
AAAAGCAGAATCAAAGTTTTGAAGGCCACCGCGGCCGATAACGCTCCCAGCTGGCTGGCCGAGTCACCATTCGTCTCCAAGTGGCTTGGTTGGCTCAACAGCGCTTGCATTGCTGCCCTTGACCTTGAAGGCTGGGACAGCAAATTCGACTGTCAGCTGTCTGAGCTCGAGGCCCTTGCGGGTAAGGCCCAGGCAGAGGACAGAGCTAGGCTAGCTGGGTTTGAGCCTGGTCCTGGCCCCTAGGGTTCATATTTAAGGCCATGGATAAATTGTGATTTTCGGGTTTCCCCGGCCCCGCGGTTGTTTTCCCGACTGCCTTGGGCCGCCCTTGTCCCGACATCATTTGGGCCTATTTGTTTTCAATGGTGAGCCTTCCCCTCCCCGCTTCCAACGCATTAGTCAGGGCGTAGGTTCGCGCTTTGTCTCCCTTGACCGCTAATGAAAAACCTGGATATTGTTTGCTTATGCAGGGCGTGACTTCCAAACCAGCGGTGGTCTTCTGGGTTTAGCCAGACATTTCTGGAAACTGTGACGTGTTACACAAGCGATCGGTCAAAGAAGGTTGTGTTGTGCAATGGTATTTTCTTGTCTATCACCTGCGTTGTTGGGCAAACGATTTATGCATCATGGGCAAACACGGTTGATGAGCACATAGGCGTTCTATCGACATGGGGTTCGCTGCGCAAGTCATCATAAACAAAGGCAAAGACCACATGTGCGTGAGCAAACCATATCCAAGCAAAGCTTCGATGGACTTGTGCAGTGGTCTTGTTTCTGTCAATATAAGATCTTACCTTATACGTCACCGTAAAGCGAAGGCTCCGAGGTTAGTTCCTGACCCGCGCCTTGCACGGCGCCGCCTCGGCTGCCATGTCTTGCCCAGCATGTTGCCTGTTCCTCCCATGCCCGTCAGGCCGCCTGCATCGTCGGCCTCTGGAACTGCAAAGCGTGCCAGACGAGCCCAGCTGCCGCAGGCGTTCGTCTTTGTGACCGCGCATGGCAGTGGGCGCCATACGGTCCATGGCGTTGCTGCCATAGAAGCTGCAGAGCAGTTTGCCTGCAGAGCAGAGCTGGAGGAGCAGTTCCATCGGCTGGCGGAGCGAACTGGTATCATAGATGTTGCTGAGTATGTTGTCTGGTCCCTAGGGACTCGCTGCAAACTGGAGGGTGGGCCTCTGGACCTGGAGGCGTCTGACGTGAAGCGTTCCTGGGGCCTGGTGTCTGAGGCTCTTACTGCATCAGGCGTGGACAAGGTCAGCGCCGCGAGGCTTCAAGTTGGCAGCTCACTGGTCACCGTAGCCGCATTCTTTCAGAGAGCGAGGTTGAGAGTTTGGCGCCTGCCCAACTGCGAGTCTGCAGAGCTCTTGTTCAACGCAAGCGCTGAGCATCTGGTAACGTCAAGGGCATATGCTACCCAGGCCCACGTCACCCCGTCTGCTCCTGCTCCACACGATGCTGCAGTTGCGCCTGACCCTGCTCCACACGGTGCTTGCGAAGAGGCAGAGGAGGATCCTGCTCCACACGGTGCTTGCGAAGACGCAAGCCATTTGCACGCGTATGAATTCGATGTGATGTTGAGCGCCATGCGGCTTTCAGCGTTCTTGAAGAACGCTGACCACATCACTGCAGCTGTCAAGGCATCATTGTTCGTGGCTCTTGGCGCAGAGAAGGCTGAGGAGCTCCGCACTGCCATCGATGATGGAAGCTTGAGGGTGCCGCAGAAGGACGCGTTGAGAAACGCATGGCACAAGCTGGATGGTGTGTCGATCTTGTGGGAGCGTGAGCAATCCAAGCTGTCTGAGAGCACGCGCTACTTGATGGCAGACTCCTCCACTAAGCTGTACAACTACCTCTGCGTGCGCGAGCGGCGGATTCGAACACCGCGTGCTGGGCCAGCGGCCGGAACTGCATTGGACCCTCAGCAACTGCATAAGTCATTTGAGAACCATGCATGGCCAATCACTGTGCTCGGGTATGGGGCCAGCAACATGGCCTTCAAAGTGCGCAACATCGTGCACGCTGCGGTTATACAGTGCGAGGGGGAGGCTGAGTGGCAGCGCTTTCGCAAGAGCGTTCTTGGGTGGACCAGCGACCAGGGCACTGAGCTCAAGATTGCTGACTGTGCGCTGGCAGTGCCAGCCAACCTGGCAAACCTCAGCAAGGTGTGCGCTGACATTCAAGCAAATGTCGCTTCCTTGACTGCAGAGCCAGCCATCGCCTCCTACCTGTGGCCCCGATGTCTGTACATGCCTGGGCACATGCATCTGCTGTTCAATGCCTTAGAGGAGGCTGTGATCAAGTCCCCAATCTGGGGGGGGACTTTCCTCGTGGGATTGAGGGGCCTGCTTGCCTTCCTGAATTCGAAGGGATTGCGGCAACGGTTTCAAGCGATCTGTCTCGCAGATGCCAGCGGCTTTGAAAGGTCGTTATTCAACAACTTCTCCAAACAACACCTCGATTGGCGGTGGGAAAGCCTCGGGCAGTTGCTGGAGGCCCTTACCCCCCTGTTGCCGGTGCTCCTCCGGCGATGGCGCCTGGCTTCTATGCAAGACGGCGAGGACCGCTTTGGGAGCATCGATGCTTCGTGCTTGCACGCTGTGGACACCATCCTCAAACGCAAATGGCTTGTAGCAAACGTTGAGATGCTGCGAGTGGTTGCCGCCATTATCAATAGGTGGGCGTCATGGATGGAGGGCTGCTCATGCCACGAGGCAGTCTGGACTGCCCATACCACGTACGAGCAGAAACGGAAAAGGCTGCGTGAGGAATATGGCATCCATGAATGCCCCTGGAAGGGTTGCCGAGGAGATGAGATGGCTGCAGGCGGCGTGAGTTCATGGCTGCACAAGGTGCGCACGGCCTCCAGCCCCGCGTTAGACCTGATGCTCATCAACATCCCAGCCGGAGATCGAGCTGAAATCGTCAACACCATGAGCGACCTCAAAGAGCTTCTTTGCGAAGTTCTCACGGCCAAGCTGGAGATGTGGCGCCACTTGCCTTACCTGTTGCTGGGCTTGGGCTCCTGGGCTGCTGGCTTGGCAAAGGAGTGCGCCAAGAAGGCTGAGCAGGAATGGCACGGCAGCCTTCAGAAGAACAAGGCGAGCAGGCCCAAAAGCAGACCCCAACCCGCTGGGTTTTACCTTTTGGTCTTTATGTGCAAAGCCGCTGTGTTGTAACAGTTGTAAGATTACCCTGGTCTCAAGTTTTCAAATTGTTGTTTTTCTGGTGTGTAACTTGTCCAGCATCAGGTGCACCGCGTTGCCCACCGCGTCTTCGGTGACGAGCAGGTTGCACAGCAGCTGCGCGAGTTTCACGAAGGCCCCCACCCGCTGAACACGTACCCTGAGCTGCATGCCTTGATCATGGCATACTGTTTGATCCCGCTGTCTGAGAGGCCAATCGAAGGCGAACATGCTAAGATTGAAATGGCGTCTGTCAGAGCACATCCTGAACCACCCACTGTGTGCGCACGAGTCCGTTCCCCTTACTTGTTGGGCCTTACAGAGCAAAGCCTGTTTTGTAGCTGGGGCCGCAGAATGTGGCAGTCCAAGGTGTTCAGAGCTGTGCTGAAACCCATGTGCCAGGCTTCAGCTTTGAAAAACCTTACGCCCCCGCAGCTGCTGCAGCGGATCTATTTGTATGGGGTCGATCAACAGTTCGAGAGCACAAGGGACCTCAAGGCTGGACTGCAGCAGTGGGAGCTGGTCAGGAACAGGACCCTTGCGCCACCCAGGCTTGCGCTACCGCCTGTTCCCCGACTGTGTGCTGAGTGGCTCAGGGGACGCTTACGGCCAGGACGCTTGCTTGCAATCCCAGCCGAACTAGCCAAGTTCGTTGATCCAGCAGACTGTTTGACAGACCGCGGTGCTGAGCCCCCTCGGCTAAATGACGTTCTCAGCCTGTTGGCATCCGAGGAGGTGGTCAGGGACATAGCAAGTATTGAAGACGTTGTGCTGTGCAAAGTGCTCAACCCCAGACCCAACAAGCGCACTGTGCAGCACACGTGGCACCTGGGGGAGAGGCCAGACGTCATCCGCGTGGCAGTGTACAAACCCTATGCAGCAGGTCCATCGTCGTTGACCTTTAACCCCCAGCCTGACATCCAGGACTTAGATCTGAGGTATTTGGCTTCAGACGTTTTCCTTGAAGTTGCACAGCGCATGTGCACGTTTGCGCAGACCACCTTGGGGTGCCAGCTTGCAGTCAAGGAAGACGTCCTGCGTATGCTCGGCTCTGACGGCATGGACATGCGCTTGGCGATCCCAGACCGAGGCACCGATGCAGCTGTAGCTGTGCGAGATGCTGTGCTAGACCCTGTAGAGAACCCATCCAAACATCCATTGGTGAGTGTGATGCAGAGCTTGGTACAGAGGAACGCATTAGTCGAGCAGGGAACCTGGCGTAGAGCATCTGAGCTCCGGTTCTTCAGCAGCGCCGCTGTGGAGTCACTGATTGAGCAGGGATTCGCCGCCAGGCGTGAAGGTGAGTTCGGGGAGGCTGAGTACGCTGTGTCGATCACCGCCTTTGCTTGGCGCCCAGTGTTGCGCTGCAGCGCCCCCGTTGTGGAGTTCTCAGTATTGCCAGGCGACGTCCATGTCTTGCAGCAATCGCGTTTAGACCTCTTGGCGCTCTTGCATCGGCAAGGTTTCGAGGGCACCTCTAATCTGCCAAAGTCCTGGACCCCAGAGGCTCCCATGCAATACAGGTTGCAGAACATCACAGGTGGCACTAAATTTTACTTTGTGTGCCTAGCCTTGCGCGCAGAGATCCTGAACAAAGGGGCCACAGAAATATTGCACAACGCTGGCGGGTCGTATTACAGAGCCCTCTTGTTCCTGAAAGACACGCAGCCTGTGCAGGCCCTTGTTGATGCTGGCCCTGTCTCTGAGGAGTCGTTGACAGCCCTTTTGGACGAAGATGGGGCCACTGCTGAGCCTGAGTTTAGGCCATTGCTGGCAACTGAGGATGGCGAGGAGGACGAGGGCGCTTCTGAACAGCTCCCAGTGCAGCTGGCTGCTGATGCAGCACAGAGGGCAATGATGAGGCCATTTGAGCTGCCTCCGATCCTAGCTGCATCCCCTGTCCCTGGCGTTGTGCATTTTGACAATGCATCTCACTCCAGCGGCATCCTTCGAGGATGGTTGCGGTGCGCGTGGAATCACCCAAGGTGCTTCAAATATCAGCAGATCAATGTTGCTGGATCAAGAGAAAGATTGATCGCGTTTCTGCACACTTGGAATCTGCTTGGGGAGGCAATGTCCCGGGAGGATCACACCCGCATGCGCCCTCCTGACGATGCTGTCGACGCCCAAGAACGCATTATTTTCCCAAGGCTTGCCGCGCCGCAAGCTTGAGAGTGAATTGTAGTCGTCCGACTCCATCGTAGCAAACAAAAGTTAGGCTGCAAAGGTCTGTAGGTCATGAAAGGGATGTGGTGAGAGAGGTCTGAGGGGGTGTTTTGTATAACTATAACAGTTGAAAGATGCACACGTGCAGAACTTTGGGAAGGAATAGGAAATACGCGGAAACACAGAGTATTATCATGTGTCCCAGGAAGCAAACACAAAAGTACGCGATAGCATCAAATTATGTGTGTTCTGAAAATAGACTAATATATTGTAGAATTCCCTTTGATTTTCGCAAGTTTCCTTAGGAAATCGTGTCAGTTTTCATGGAATTTCCAGTGCGCAATCGATTTGACACCTCACTCCGTGAAACAAACTAACACAGTTTTGGGTTTCCACAGACAGGTTTCCACAGACTTCTCTCGGAAATCGTTGCTCAGCTTGTGGCTGGGCCACTGGGGATGGGGGTCAGCGGTCACGGAAGCGAACTTACTTAGCAAGACACACGGTGCTTGCGGAGAGGCAGAGGAGGATCAGGCAGGCGATGAGCAGGGGGGCAATGGAACTTATTTGCACGCTTATGAATTCGATGTGATGTTGAGCGCCATGCGGCTTTCAAATCTCTTGAAAAGCCTGACAACATCATTGCAGCTGTCAAGGCATCGTTATTCCTCGCTCTCGGCGCTGAGAAGTCTGAGGAACTCAGACCATTTTTTAATGGAAGCTTGAAAGTACCCCAAAAGGACGCTTTGAGAAACGCATGGCGCAAGCTTGATTGTTTATCGGTCTTGTGGGAGCGCTGGCCCACTGTGGCCCCTGCCTTTTTCTAGACGTCATTACCGTTAATTCAAAGATAATGACGTCTAGAAAAAGGGCAACACGACTGTAGCCATTACAACTCAAGCGACTCAAGAGTCTGATCTGGTGCACTGTGCACCATGGCCCGCAGGCCCCGCGGCGCACGCGCCGCTCGGCGTCCGTTCGTCCCGAACCAGGATGACGATGAGTGGCGCGTGCGCCGCGCCAGACGCCTCGCGGCGGTGATGCTGTACTACGAGGAGTACATGACTGCCGTCCGGGGGCCCCTGCACGTCGCGGGGCCCCCGGACCATGACGATCGTACGTTGAGCAAGCGCGCTTGGGAGGGCGCTTTTTGGAAATGGAAACACGCTCTGCGGAGCATGGGGGTTGTGGAATGGGATGCTTGATCGGCAATTGCTGCGGTTACTTAGAAAAATGTTTAAAAAGAGAGAGAGAGAGAGAGAGAGAGAGAGAGAGAGAGAGATGTAGAGAGAGAGAGAGAGAGATAGAGAGAGAGAGAGAGACCAATCCCGTAGCCATTTTGGCTAAACTACGACGGGGAGCACGGCCGCAGCAGCGGATGGACCCACCGCGCCGTGCCAGGGCATGGTGAGCAGCTGCGGCAGCGGCAGCGGCAGCGGCAGCTGCGGCGGCAGCACTCGCGGTGGCGACTCGGCCGTGCGCGCGGAGAGCGCTGGCACGGGCGCTTCGCAAGACGGAGCAGTCATCTGCCTCTCGTGCAAGGTGCTTTGGGTACAAATACAAACATTTTCGTTTGGAGGTCATTTTTATCATGATCATTTTTATCATGATCATTTTTATCATGATCATTTTTTACATGATAAAAAATATGTTGTTGGCCCCAGGAGGCGACCACGTTCGCGAACTCTCAGCCGTACGGGCGCAACCCGTTCGTGCGGCGTTGCAACGGATGCGTTGGCGCGTACAAGTTCCGCGCCAAGGTGATCCACAGCGAGAAGAAAGCTTCGCAGGACGGCAAGACCTCGGCTACGCAGGATCTGTGGAAGGGCTGGACCGAGGAGCAGCAGGCGCAGTGGTACCGACAGCAGAAGCGGTCGGACGACAAGCGCGGCTTCAAGCGCGATGGTGGCCACCTGCGCGTCAAGTCGGCCGAGAGCCACTCGTCGAGGTTCGGCAAGAGGCGCTTCAACGAGTTGCTGCCCTACAGCGTCTACCACGACCGGCAGGCGGCGACTGGCAAGCCATTGAAGGAGATCATGGAGTCTTGGAAGGAGATGCTCCTGGACCCCAGAGTTGACAGGGAGGAGATTCTCCTCAAGGGCGAGAAGGTCACTTGCTTGGAGGTCTTCGGTGGCATCCACAAGTACGTAGACGATGAGATCGAGCACAAGGTGTCGAAGCTGCTTGAGGAGGACGTCGTCGACCAGGTCCGCTTGGACACGCTGGTGCACGAGCACGACGAGCAACTGGAGAAGTTCAGGGACGCGCACCAGTTGGGGAGCGCTGGCCTGACAGCTAAAGGCGTTGTTCGGGAGCTTGCTGACTTCAATGTGGCAGCGCACCTCTTGCCTGAGCCATCGCCTGCTCAGGCCATTCCTCAGCCCAGCGACTTGGCAGGCGCCTTTACAGGATCTCTGCTCCACAACCTTGCTGAGGTCAAGGATGCTCAGGACGAGTCCGAGGCCAAGTTGACCAAGGATGCTGAGGCCAGTGGCCAGGGGTCAACAACAACAACTTTAATTTGTAATTATTCCCACAGGTTTCCACAGGTTTCCACAGGATTTTCACAAACAGGTTTCCACAGGTTTCCACAGGATTCCACAGGATTTCCACAAACAGGTTTCCATAGGTTTCCATAGGTTTCCACAGGTTTCGACAGGATTGCCATAAACTTGTTTTCACAGGTTTCCACAGGATTTCCACAAACAGGTTTCCGTAACCTTGCCCCCATCAAGTAGCGCGTGCTTTCAGAAAGCTTTGATTGGTTTGTGGAAATCTTGTTCTCGGATTAGACTTCTCTCGGAAATCTTCGTTTGTTTGTTTGTGGAAATCTGCTCATCTGTGTTATTTTCCATGTCTGTGAGCGTTTGTGTCCACAGGCCTTTGCGTCGAAGCGCAAGGAGGAGCTGAAGAAGCGCGAGAGCAAGCAGGCCGCGACTGCGCTTGTCAAGGCCATTGACGCCAGAGGGGTCGCTGACCGCCAAGTGCATGGCCTGCGTGAGAAGTACTCAAAGGTCATGGCCAACGTCGAGGCCTTCCACACACAGCTGGCTGAACTGAAGCAGGACACGTTCGACTTCATGGTGGCGGACACGACCAAGCAGCTGCAGAAGACCAAGGACGCCTTGGAGACGGCTGTAGATGCGATCGGCGGTGAGAAGACGCTCTTGGAGGAGGATGCGATCACCCTGGACTCCGTGAAGAATGCCAAGCAGAAGGTTTCCACAAGTGTCCAAAGGATTTCCACCGGTTTCCACAGATTTCCACAAACTTGTATATTTGTTTATCAAAATCGCTAGTTCTGTGTAAATGCATTGTTTGTTGCGCGTCCATTTGCTTAAGCATTCGTGACACATTGTCCAGCCACCCCCCTCGCCCCGCACCCCAAGCCACCGCGACAGACTCCTCCACTAAGCTGAATTACCTCTGCGTGCTCGAGCGGGGCAAGGTTGGAGAAACTTGTGGAAATCTGTGGCAACAGGTTTGTGGAAACCCTGTGGAAACCATGTGAAAACAAGTTTATGGAAATCCTGTGGAAACCTATGGAAACCTGTGGAAACTTGTTTGTGGAAATCCTTTGGAGACCTGTGGAAACCTGTGGAAATCCTGTGGAAACCTGTGGAAACCAGTGGAAACAAGTTTGTGGAAATCCTGTGGAAACCTGTGGAAATCCTGTGGAAACTTGAGGAAACCTTATTTCCACAAACTTGTTTCCACAGGATTTCCACAGGTTTCCACAGGATTTCCACAAACTGATTTCCACAGGAGTTCCACAAACATGTTTCCACAGGTTTCCACAGGATTTCCACAGGTTTCCACAGGTTTCCACAGGATTGCCACAAACCTGTTTCCACAGGTTTCCACAGGTTTCCACAGAATTTCCGCAAACATATTGGATCCTGTGGGAACTTATGGAAACTTGTGGAAACCTGTTGCAACAAGTTTGTGGAAATCCTGTGGAAACCTTTGGAAACCTGTGGAAATCCTGTGGAAACCTGTGGGAACCTGTGGAAACCTGTGGAAACCTGTGGAAATCCTGTGGAAACCTGTGGAAACCTGTGGAAACGCGTTTGTGGAAATCAGGTGTTCGCCTTGAGCCTCGACTTCGCCAAGGCTGGGTCTGAATATCAGGCCCTGCGCACCATGCTCTCTGCCCACCAGAAGACCGCCAAGAGCGCGCTCAAAGAGCACGAGGCCAAGCTGAAGCAAGCAGCGGCAGTGGTGGCAGTTGTGCCTGAGCTCTCAGCGCCTGTTCTGGCCGCCATCTCCAGCAACCCATTGACCGACAAGGTGTCCACGGACTTGGCTCTCTTGGGCGGCGAGTGGCCTCCGGTGTTGACCATTGGCGCGCCAGCCATCAAGCAGTTGGCTGAGCGCTTGCAGGCCTCTACGTACTACAAGCACCAGTCGACCTACTTGGAGAAGCAGCTCAACACCGCGAACTCACACACCATCTTGTCAGTCACTGTCACTGTGCGCCAGGTGATCAGGGATATTACCTCAACTCTGGAGGGCGTTGACGTGAGCCTGTCGGCGTTGTGTACTGCACCCGCCTCGGCTGCCAAGGCGGGCAAGAACCGCTTCTACGGAGCCTTCCAGTACAGCATCGCGCGGTACTCGACCCACGAGTTCATTGGCATCACCAACATCTGCATCGATGAGTGCATCATGGGCTTGACTGGCAAGTTCAGCGTGGTTGGCGTGAAGCTTGGCAAGTTCGACGGCGACCTGAAGGAGCAGCGGACAGCCCTGAGGAGCCTGAGCGGCAGCAGCGTAGCAGAGCACGCTGACTTCGCGTTCACGTTTGATGCCAGCTCCCGTAGAAACTTGGGCGCTGTTCTGTACATTCCAGCTGGCCACCTCTTGGCAATGTATGCCGCCAAGGGCACCACTTGCCTGGTCTGGGGGTGTGGCTGCGCAGATGTCAACTCGCGGACGCGCACGCAGAATGTCATGAAAGACCTGTTCGCAGCTTATCCTGAGTTGCGCAAGGGTGACTACTTGGCGTTCGAAGAGTTTCTTATGAATCCTGAAGCCTGAGGCTGAGGGTATTAGAACATACGGTCCATGGCGTTGCTGCCATAGATGCTGGCGCCGCAGATCCGCTGCTGCAAGTGTGCGGGACAACGTTGCAACAAACCTGGGGATGGATCTTGCCTGGGGAGGCGTCTCAAAATCTCAAAACAGTGCGCAGTCTTCCAGTGGCAGTTTGGATGTCTGGGAGGGACAGATTTGCATAGCAGGGGGGTGTCTGTCAAACACATCCAGCGTTCTTTTGCAAATTCGTGGCACAACCGCTGCAGGTATCAGATCATTGAGCTCATGAGTTGCGTGGGTGCTGCATTCGCCTGTACTTGGATTCATCATACCTTGACGTACTTGTGCGTCACTATTCCTGGCCATTGCAGTATTTGTTGTCCAGGGGATTTCATTGTCTTATCCCCCAAGCGCTGCCCAATCCTGAGGAGTCCAACACGCTTGAAACATGACTGACCTTTGTTGGTACACACGCGCATTCCTTTGGGCTCAATTTGAACGCTCGGGCTCAAGTTAGATGTTTGGGATCGGTGCCGACATTTGGGCTCAATTTAATAGTTGGGTTCAGTTCTCACTCAAATACTTTGGCTCAAGCTCAATTGGGAAATCCAAAAACATTGCTTTGTTTGTTAAGCCCTTGCTCTATCGTAGGGGACCAGGACCAGGCTCAAACCCAGACCGCCTACATAAAATCAACCTGCTTCAATGGACCGTGGGGTTGTTAAGTCGTATATTGCGCTTAGCGAACTTATAAGTTAAGTACAACATGCGAATGTGTCCGGTAGCATGATGGCTAAGTCCTTGGTAG
>Ga0129327_10002291_pt1 | contig 11134 bp, 10 predicted proteins | sample CPBDNA_6_FD_111799 | JGI IMG/M metagenome (GOLD analysis project Ga0129327, IMG submission 111799) | Freshwater to marine salinity gradient microbial communities from Chesapeake Bay, USA - CPBay_Spr_31_0.8_DNA | ecosystem: Environmental > Aquatic > Marine > Coastal | place: USA: Chesapeake Bay...
AAGACGCGTTTTACGTTTTCAGGACGTCCCATTTCCATCCTCCGGAGCCGGTTTACTCACGTTCTTGATTTCTAACCGTGGTCCGTTTTCTGAGGATGAAAACGGGAGGAAAAAAGCGAAGCGGGAACTCGCAAAGAGATGGCATCCGGATAAGTTTGCGCAAAAATTTTCGAGACTTCTCAAAGACGAAGACAAAGAAGACGTGATGGAGATGGTGAAGGAAATTTACCAATCTGGAACGGCGTTGATGAATACGCTTTCCTGGGACGGCTGAGATTACCATGAATAATAACTAAATTCTATTTCGCTTGCACTGCTTAATTTTCAATCTACTCTATTCGCTACATCTAAATCTCTCGTTCGCAAGGCTTCTCGCCTCTTCTATTCGTGACCGTCGTCGCTTCCGGATAATTCGCGACGAGCGCTTTCACAATCTTCTCAAATTTCATTTCCGCTCGTTTTCTTCGTTCCTCCTCAAAATCTTCATTTCGTCGTTTTTCCTGTCGAATAAACGTGTACACTTTATGCAACGCGGTCTCTCCATCGTCATCTCTCAAGCTCGCGTCCGCCCCCGCTTTCAACAACATCTCGACTATTTCAGCCTCCCCAGTTGCACTCGCTCGCATCAACGCCGTCGAGTTCCCCGATGTCGTCCTCGCGTTCACCTTGCATGCATACTTTTTCTCCAGCAATAACTTCACGCACTCCGAGTGGCCGTTCCTGGACGCGTAGTGTAACGGCGTCAATCCGCTCAGTTGAGTGTCGATGGAGTTTGTCCATCGCTCGAAATCGTTCTCCAATAACTGTTTCAGTTTCTCGACGTTTCCAATCTGCGCGAAATGACACGCGGACTTTTGGAACTTGAGTTCCTCTAAAGATTGATCGTAGGACGATAAAATTCGTGAGTAGCACTTGCACTCGGGCGGGTGATTTCCCCCGTTTGCGATCGTCGTCGACGTAAATTGACAATAGATGTTGTTGTTGTTGTTGTTGTTTCTATTCATCATCATCTGCATTCTCGTGGTGGTTTCAAGGAGTGCGGAGAAAAATTCAGCAAAAAAAATGCAAAAAACACACGAAATTTGATGAAAAAGGAGGAATCCTTTTGATGAGGATATTCGATTTAACGACACTTCACACAATTAGTAATTATATTCGGCAGAAGACGAGAAAAGAGAGAGAGTGTTTTTGTGCGCGTGAAGAATATATCTTTCGCGCTTCTCTCATCTCTGCTCGATGATGAAGATGGCGTCGTCCTCTTCTTCGTCGTCGTCGTCGATGATGATGATGATGATAAAAACGACGACGTCGTCGAAAAGAGATTCAAAAAATGTGTTTACCACTCATCATCATCAAAAGCAAAGAGGAAGACATCATCATCATCATCATCGAGTAGCGGCGATATCCTCCTCTTCTTCTAATAAGAATAACGATAACGGAGGAGGAGAGTACGATTACAAGCAGTTCATGCCGATGAAAGAAGGAGAGCAAAACGAAGAAGTGTTACAATCCACGGACGAGGAGAAAATGGGCAGAGCTGCGCAATACATGAGAGAGTTAATAAAGAGACAAGTGAGATCGAACGACTTACCACGAGCTGGATCGCTCACGGACTCGACCGTTTTGAGAAGGAAAGGTAGATTAAAAGAGCAAGACGCTTTGATTGAGTTCATGGTCGAAATGCACAAGACGCACACGACGGAAGAGGTTATGCTAAAAGTAGAAGGTTGGATCGATGAAACGCTGCAACTCCCGAAAGAACGCAGACAGTTCACGAGATTGCACAAAATGGTCCCACAGGTTGGATACTTTTTCCACTCGTTACCGCTTACGAAAGCGTTGAAAGAGTACGACGAGTTTTCGCATTTGACGAAGAGACAGTACGTTTTGCCGAACTTTGCGGAGATCAGACATATTTTGAACATAGCGCAGGTGCACGTCTCGGCGAAGGACGTGAGGCTGGTTACTTTCGACGCTGACGGGACCTTGTATCAAGACGGGAAACATTTCGAAGACGACAATAAAATGATTGATAAGATTATTCAGCTGATGGAGTTAGGAATTCACGTCGCTATTGTTACCGCGGCGGGATATCCAGGGCAGCCGGAGAAGTTTGAGGAAAGAACCAGAGGTTTGTTGGACCAGTTCAAAAAGCAAAAGTTACCGCCAAACATCACGAAGTATTTCCACGTCATGGGTGGCGAATGCAACTATTTGTTGAACGTGAACGAAACTTATGGGCTTCAATTCGTGCCAAACGAGGAATGGGCGACCGTAGAGCAGTACGGATGGAGAGAAGGGAAGGATTTGCAAGCTTTTTTGGACAGAGCGGAGATTTTCTTGACGAGATACTCGAGATATTTAGGCGTAGACTGCGACGTTATGCGTAAAGAATACGCGGTCGGTGTCATCCCAACCACGGATACTATCTACGAAAATCTCGAAGAGTTGGCGTTAGCTGCGCAAGCGGAGTTGTCGACATCGGATATTCCGTTTTGTGCGTTCAACGGAGGTAACGACGTGTTTGTAGACGTAGGAAACAAGCACATCGGTTTGCAAGCGCTCATGAAACACTTGAAGGTGAAAGGATCACAAACTTTACACGTAGGGGATAGATTTACGCTAACCGGTAACGACAGTAAAGTGAGAGAATCGGCGTCGATTTTATGGGTGGCGAACCCGGACGAGACGACTTTTTTCATGCGTTTGTTATACCGAGACATCTTGAACGCCCGCGTGCTTTGAAGCCTTAGTTGTTTTTTTATGGGGATGCTGCTGATTGTAGAAATGCGCGATACATATTTCATACACAAATAATGACTGCTACATAGATGCTTTTCTATTATATAGCTATGTTTGTTTACGAGCCCGAGGCTTCTTTCAAGCTTTGCTTCGCGAACGTTATTTCTTTGCTTACTAACTGAACTTTTCGTTCGAGAGCGCCGAGCTCTTGCGTCAAAATTGTAATTCGACGTTTCCAATATTTTTCCAAGTTTGCGTCGCTATCTCCAAACACAACAACGAACGGATACTTCGCGACGTACCAGAGCTTTTGTGCACAACTCGCGCACATCGCTAAGAGCGTCCACGCTACGACTACAAAGAGCACAAACATCAACAAATTCTGAAACGTAAACAACCCGAAGAATTTCATCGCCAGTTCCTTCGTGCGCCGCGCGCCGGATACGAGCTTATCCTTTGTATTTTTCTGCGTGGACAAAGAAGTAGTGGTCTGGTGCGTAGTTGTTGAAGCTGGCTGCATGGTATCGTCCGAATCTTTTCCTACTGACGGATAGAGCATGCTAAAAACGGCATCGCGCGAACCTTCTGGGATTTTCACCTTGGTCACGTCGATCGAAAATCGTTTCGACAACCTTTCCAAGAACGTCGCGCTTTTCTCTTCGGACATTGCACTACTTTTACTATTCGAACTGTTGTTTAATACGTCTTTAGCGGCGTTCAAGAACACTTCGGCACTTTCTTTGGTCTCCGAGAGTACCGACGATTGAATCACAGACTGTAAATACGTATATTTTTCAAACAAAACGTGGACGTGAAACGTAACTTCGCATCCGTTCATTTTACGATCGCCCTCGGTGAAAAGCGGAACGCAATTCCATTTGGATTCCACGGAGAAGTAATCTCCGTACGGGATATCGAGTTGAACTTGCGAGTAACCAATAATTAAATTATCGTCCGGGTAGAGTTTATACGTTTGCGTCTGCACGCATCGCGTCTCTTTAGGACCGAAAGTTGAATTTACCGGTGCGACAAATTTAACGTCCCGCGAAAACCCATAATGAGAGTGTTTTGCCCACTCCGTGCACGAGAAATTCGTCTGACCAGACGCTTTTGATTGCGCGAGAAAGAACGTGTTCGTCGCCGAGTTTGAAAAGCACGCTTTGAAGAATTCTTTGGGGGTGCAATCGAATTTTGCGCTCACCAATGCTTTACCGTATTCATCGGGTATTCTCGCGCTCTCGTCTTTCCCATCAACTTCAGGCAACGTTTGGATACTCGGTATCTCGCCAAAGTCATCGGATTCAATTTCGTTCTCAACTTCTTCTCTATTCTCTCCTCCTTTTTCTGTTTCTTCTTCCTCTTTATCAGTGATGGAATCTGACGTTCTCGCGCGTCTCTTCTCGGAAGTGGCTTCGTTTTCCTCAACAGTATTCTCTCCGGTAGTCGCGGTATTGTTTGAACTCAGATCATCGGTGTTATCTTCCACAGATTCGCGACGTTCGCCCATTCTTCTTCGTATCCTGAGTGATTTCATTTGTTCGTGCGTGAGCTCTGAATCCAGAACTGGCGTATTCGTCAAGCTTTGATTGCCGAGCATGTTGATTATTTTCCTCTCCTCGGAGTTATCCTCCGTATCGGATTGATCGGAATCTCCGAGTTGCGCGAGCATTTGTTGTTCCTCCCTCCGTCTCAACGTCGCGTCAAAGTCCATGGAATGGTGCCCTCGATGTCCTCTGAAGAGTCTACCGTAATCACTACTCGTTCTCCACTGCTGTTCGAGAAACTTGAACACTTTTTCCGGGAAAATAAAACTCGTGAAAAATTCTCTCTTCCCGCCTTTGTGCACAATATAAAGCGCGTTGTTGAAAATACCCGCCGTTTTCGCTTTTTCCATGAGCGTCACATCTTTGAACGGAATGCGTTTCCGCTTTTGATATCCGAACACGCTCGAATAGAAACACACGAAATTGTTGAAGACGTACATCCGTCCTTGCAACAAAATTTTCTTGTGCAACGCGCAAAGGAATTCGTCCAGCAGCTCCTCGTCCGACGGAAGCTTGAAATACTCTCGCAGCCTCTCCACGCGAGTCATCTTCTTCTTCTTCTTGCTTTCGCTCTTCTTTTCTTTTTCTTTACTCTCTTCTACTTCTACTTCTACTGTTTCCTCTTCTTCTTTTTCTTCTTCTTCTTCTTCTTCATCTTCATCTTCTTCCACGAGCGTGTGATCTGGATTTTCGTAGAGTATCGAGGAGCGCATCCCTTCCTCGTCGTCGCGCAATATTCCCGCATCATCATCATCATCATCATCATCATCATCATCATCATCATCAGAGATGACATAGCTTTCTTTCTTGAGCATATATTTTTCTGTCGATAATCTTCTGTTCAATTTTCCTCCTCCTCCTCCTTGGTTATCGTCGTCGTCGTTCTTCTTCTTCGACAAAAACTCGCTCGAAGAAGTCGTCTCCTCTGGGCTCGAATTGTATGAATAACTCGTCGTCGAGGTCGTCGTCGTCGGCGACAAAACGCTCCGGCGATGAAGACGATGTTCTTCTTCTTCTTCTTCTTCTTCCGCTTCTTCACCTCTCTTCTTCTCCTCTCGCACAGGCGGAGACGGTTTTATCGGCGACTGGAAATCTACATCTGATAAAGAATTTTCTTCCGTCTTCTCATTCTCCAAATCCTCCTCCTCGTTGTTTATGTTGCTGTTGTTGTTAAACCAGAAATCCATTTTTATCTCTCAATAATTGTGAGTATTCGAATCTCCTCGTTCTTCTTCTTCCGCGATGAATGAATGATGCCACTAAATCAGTAGTCTCTGTTGCTTCTCTTCCTCATCCTGTTCATCATCTTCAAATTGATTTGATTGCGGGTGTGGGGTAAAGAGTTTTTATGCTTTTTTTGTGCTGCCGCTCCTTTTTCAGCTTTTTTTTTTCTTAAAACCTCATCATATCCAGGACACGTGTGCATTCTATTCTCTGCGAGAGACAATACCATCCCACACGCATACTAATACTATAAATATAAATATAAATAATGTTTGCATTGCGAGGCGTCCCGGTCTTGAGGGTCGTGCGGGCATCTTCTTCCTCTTCTTCCTCTTCTTCTTCAAAACCTGCGAATAGAAAAGAAAGAAGAAAGATGGAAAGAGAGATGACGACGACGACTTTGAACACGGTGGAAAAGAGTGAGATGAATTTATCGTCGGAGAACGACGAAAAGGAAGAGGAGACGACGATGGAGAGCAGCAATAATAATAACAACAACAACAACAACAACGTCAATTTCAAATTACAGAAACCAAAGAAACGAAAAGTGAACAAAGAGACGTACAACGACGTGGTAGAAAAGAGACGAAGAGAGTCTCAAGAAGCGAGAACGATGAACGAAGCTTCGACGAGCTCGTCGTCTTTGGTGATTCCGAGCAGAGACGACGTGGTGGCTTCGTGCACGTCGACGTCGACGTTGATTTTAATGCTCGGGTTAGGAGCACGATTTGTCGTTCCGAAACTCGCGGAGATGAATCCACTGACGCTCGGTTTGATTAAAGACGGCGTGGATTGGAAGCACGCGTGTTTAGCGTCCGCGTTGGCGGTTGGCGTGACGGCGGGGAGAGTCGCTTTTATGTCCGCGTCGGAGGATTTCAGGAAGGAGACGAATGATTCGAATAAACAAGTTTTGACGAATTTAGAGTTTCCAGACGTTTTGTTTTGCGCGGCGTACCCCGCTTTGGCGGAGGAAATGCTCTTTCGCGGGGCTTTAATGCCCGCGTTGGGCGGAGGGGCGGTGGGCGTCTTGGTCGCGGGCACCGTTTTCGGCGCTTTGCACATCAGCGGCGAAAGAAAAGTCTCCTTCGCGGTGTGGGCGGCTACGGTTGGGATTTTATACGGGGCGACGTGTGAATATCTCGCCGACGGGGACTTGTTCGTGCCAATTTGTGGACACGCTTTAGCGAACATATACTCGGCGTTGTTGTGGAGAGCGAGCGAGTCGGAAAGAGGCTTCGAGTATAAGTAGCCACAAATAGCGTACCCAGTAATAGAGAAAAATAATTATTTATACTGTGTAAAGTTGAAAATGATAATGTGCGTTGATGCATTAAACTGCTATGAATACGTTTTCTTCTACTCCGCGTGCGGGTGAGCTGCGGCTTGCGCTGCGCGTCTCCTTATCAATTCTTGTTCGGCGACGTACCGTCTAGATCTAGAAACTGTTCTTCGCACCGTAATCGCATCCGCCACCCAAATCAACAACATTCCGCTCACCACGGGTACTGACAACGCCATGAACAAAATCTGCGTGTCCGAGTAATCCTTTGAGAATTGCGAATACATGCCTTTCAATACGCCGGGCACTTTGTGCACCAACCCAAAAATCTGTCCGAACCAGTTATTCGCCGTCTTGTGCCACGGTTCTGGTTTCACCTCTCTCCAACCTTTTCGGCAAAAGTGCGTCAACTTCTCCACGCTTCGCTCGCCTGAATAAAAGCGCATTTTATTCTGGTGCAGCAAGATAATCGTCGGAAACCCTTTGTTCGCGCTCAATCGATTCGCTAACGCGCGCTCTTTCTCCCCGTCGATTTTCCCCACGTACACTTCCGATTGTAACTCTCGCGCGAGTTCTCGCCAGACCGGCTCTAACTGTTTGCAGTGAACGCACCACGTCGCGTAGACGTCTATTATCACCGGCAACTGCTCGGCAGTTCCTTTGTTGACGTACTTATCAAAATTACTATCGTTGAGTTCGATGACTTCACCGTTCGGTAATCCTAGTTTCGGTTGTTGTTGTTGTTGTTTTGATTGTGGTTCTTCTCCAAACGCGAAAGTGGTCGCGAAACAGAAACACAGAAGAAACGCGAGAAGAAGAAAACGCATTGTCTTCTTCGTCGTCGTCGTCGTCGTCCTGTTCCTCGTCATTGTCATCATCATCTGATGCTTCTGGTGCTGTTTGTTGCTCTCCAATGAGTCCCGCGATTGTGACTGACGACGATGGTGTCGTGTAAAGTTTTCCCGCCACAAACAACAAAACCAAGACAACACAACAGAAAAGAAAAAATGAAGCGTCGCGCGATCGATCCAAAAATGGATGAGTTTTACCTTTTTTTCCTCTGAAAAAGAGGAAAAAGTGGACCAAATGTCGAAGATATTTTCTTTTTTCCTTCTTTTTTGGTTGGACTCTGGAATATCTTTTTTTTTCCTCTCTCGCGCCATTTTCCACCGTGTCCTCATAACTTGACTGCATCAAAACACGCGCTCGCGAACACATACAATCAAAAACGAGCGAAGAGTTTGAGAGTGAGAGTATATTCTCGCATAAATTTTACATCGCACGCGTCGCGATCAGGTTCTTTGTACTTGAAGAAGCGCGCGCGGTGAAAATTCACAAAGACGAATAAAAAGAGTTTTCGTTCTCACGTTAAGACGACCAAGAAGTAATTTTACTCATAAAGGGGAGATCGATTGTTCTCGGTCGAAGGCGCGTGAGGATACGTAATGGCTGCTAAACGCCCGGACGGGTTTAAAAAGTCCTCCTCGAGCGAGGAGTTCAACAAGAACAAGTTAAACGCGCAAGCGAGCTTGCACAAACCGAACACGTTGGGGTACGAATCCGACACTAACGTGGTGCCTTCTCCAGCGCTTCAAGCGAACAATGCGAATTTAAAAACAACAACCGAAAGAAAGAAAGGTACGTTCTTTTATGCGTAGCCTCGCGCGCGCGGATCGAGACGCTCGTTTTCCCGCGCACGAGAAACAAAGACGGTTCGAGAACAGATCTGTCCTCGTTTTTGCCGTTCGCGTCGCGCGCGTCCCGCCCGCGCGCGTTAATTCTTTATCTATTTTTTCCTCCACCCACGTCTGTTCGTATCCGTCGCTCGTTTTAGATTTTTTCTCGCTGGAAAAAGTTGACTTTTCGGCGTGTCGTTTCGACTTTTTCCAGCGAGCGAGTGGCTTACGATGACTGAGAGGCAAACCGACTGAACGAGAGGCTCACGACGAAGAGGAATTTTTTTTCAAACTGAAACTCACCAACACGAAAATTTCTCACATCATTTCTCATCATCAGGCGTTTCCTGGACGGAAGAAGAACACAGATCGTTTCTGATGGGCTTGAACTCGTTAGGCAAAGGCGATTGGCGCGGGATATCGAGACACTTTGTGCAAACGAGGACGCCGACGCAAGTAGCTTCGCACGCGCAGAAATATTTCATACGACAACAAAATACGCAAAAAAGGAAACGAAGAGCGAGTTTGTTTGATATTCAGCAAGGGCATGGAGATGGAGCGACGACGTTTGTGGCGCAACAAATGTCCGGAGGATCGCAAAATGGTGGATCCGATGCAACTATCGCGACTGCAGCTTTGGCCAAGGGGAGTAAGGGGAGCAACAACAACGCGACGTCGTCGTCGTTGACGAAGATGTTGAAGAATAACGGGAACACCAAAGGATCACAGAACGATAAACTCAATTCGCGCGAGGAGGAGTCAATGCGAACGTTAGCGGACATGGTTTTGACGCACGACGCGAGACAACAGAAAAATGACACGACAAAGCAACAGAGACAACAAAAACAAAACGATTCGGCGATTTTGCAACAGCAGCAGCAACAACAACAACATCAAAGGTTTCTTCAGGAACAAAAGGAGTATGCGAACGGCCATCCGATTGCGGGCCAATTTTACGGCGCTCAGTCGCCGCCGCAGACGATTCCAATGACGAGTCCGTACTACTACAATCCAATGTTTGCGCCGACGCACTCGTTCGTGCCTCCGCACGCCGCTTCGCCGACAGAAATGTCAATGTTTCCACCCATGGATCCCTCTCAACAACAACAAAACATGAATGATTGGATGGCACAAATGCAGCGCAATTCGGTTGCGTATCAACAACAGCAGCAAATGGCAATGGCGTCGGCGATGGCTGCCGGGATTCATCCTTCCATGTGGACCGCGCAATACAACATGCTGTTGTCGGGCCAAAATCCAGCGGTGATGGGGATTCTGCGACCGAGTTCGCAGTCCGCGGAAACGCAATCTACGGCAGAAACGAAGGAAAAGATCAAAGGTGGAGGACCCGATGCTGCTCGGATGAAGGTGTCGGATTCGTTTACTTCGTACCAAGGCCGGGATTCTCCAGTCGACGCGGCTGGTTTATACCGACCGGTTGCTGGGTACCCGTCGAGAACGGAATGGCTGGGAGCAACACCTTTGCCGCAAAAGAGTATTCCAGTGCCTGCATCGACCAATGCAGCGGTGGAACCTTGAAGAGTACAACATGATAATAGTACTCGTAGTACCAATGGTACTGAAATTAATAATATAAATGTGTATAAGTTTGAGAGAGAGAGAGAGAGTATGAGAGAGAAGTGAGAGAGTTTTTGTGATGAGCGAGAGGTGAAACGATTGTATAAAAATCGAAATTTATTTTGTATATTAGAAAGATACGGCTATCGCGTCTGAGAAGAGAGAGTGAGTGAGAGAGAGTGAGAGAGAGAGAGAGAGAGAGAGAGAGAGAGAGAGAGAGAGAGAGAGAGAGATTTTAAGTGAGAGAAAGAGTGAGAGAGAAGAAGCGAGAAGAGAGTGTATGATTTTGTGTAAATGAGCAAATATTATGGAAGCGAAAAAAAAGGAAACATAGTTTGAAAACCAACGCCCACATGTTGTAATATTAATTTGCGTGCAACCCTGTGTTCCTATTCATTGATTTATCTAGTATTTGTGTTTTTCTCTGAAGTCTTTATGCTCCAAATATCACCATCCATTCTCTTGGTGGTGCGCTATCGCTCGACGAAGACTCGACTCTGCCGATGTGCGCGAATACTCTCTCAGTGGACTTCCTAGATGATCTCGGCCGTTAAGGTCCACTCGCAACGGCCCCGCTCTTCCTCCGGGGCCAAATTGTGTGGTAACGACCACTTTTGGGGCGGTGAGCATGTTCAATCGAACCATTCGCATTATTTCAGATATTTCGAAGTCGGGATCGTACTTTCCCCCTGCAAGAAGAAACTCCGAGCATACAGCTCCTCCGATCGTGACGTTCCCGGTATATTGCAACATCCTTGGCGAAACGACGCGAATCATCGGTGGCTCGATCGGGTATCTCGAGCTGAAATTCAATTCCATGTGTATTTTGCCGTCTCCTCCAAAGCGTCTCTTCAGTTCTGCCAGGTCTTCTCTTAAGAGTTGCGCATCTGATGTGTCTTCTACAAAGTCTCTCATTTTCATCCTCCAACAGCACACGTTATCGTGCGGAAATAAGCAAACTTCATCGACCACGCTCGTCTCATCTCTCTGCAGCTTCTTGAACTCTTGAAGGAGGCGCGAACTCATGCTTTTAAAGAAGATGTGCGCGAGCGTGTGCGTTTATTGAAGACGACGTGCGAGTATTTTTTGGA
>Ga0129327_10002296_pt1 | contig 11120 bp, 11 predicted proteins | sample CPBDNA_6_FD_111799 | JGI IMG/M metagenome (GOLD analysis project Ga0129327, IMG submission 111799) | Freshwater to marine salinity gradient microbial communities from Chesapeake Bay, USA - CPBay_Spr_31_0.8_DNA | ecosystem: Environmental > Aquatic > Marine > Coastal | place: USA: Chesapeake Bay...
ATAACCTCCGAATCAGCTGGGTCTACCGGATTTGGATTTTCCCTCTGTCTTATTAAATCATCCATCTCACTTTGAAGCACTTTATACTGGGTAGTTCCTCCAGCTAAAGCTTCATTAAACCTAGTCACCAGTAGAAGAAGCTTAGTATATTCATTGGAAAATCCGCCTTTTTCCATTTCAGACATTACTTTACTTGTTATGTCTTGTTGTTTATCATAATTAAATCTAGAATTAAGTTCCGACATTTCTCCCTCGAGAAATAAATCAAGATATTCTGTTAATTCTTCTCCTATATTATCGGATAAACTCTCTAGTCGAGGACCTACACCCACCTCGACGTAATTCCAATGGCTATTTAGTGAACCCTTTGTAAACATGCTTTGTCCATCCCCAGGATTTTCCTCGCTAAACATAGGACTACTTTTATTAGATTTCACCATATATATATATATATTATAAATTATATATTACTTCAAATTCAAGTAATAGACTAATTTCATTATTATTTAAATTTACTACCCGCCCAAATTCATCCACTAATTTAAAATGTAATTTATCAATCCGTACAGGACCTAAAAATTCTCTTTTTTTAGGAACAAGGTCAGATTTATCATCATACCCAACCGCATTTTTAGATTGAGTAAGCCCAATTTTAGCTAAAATATTTGAACTAGGCATTAGGGTATTTTTAGATACTAAAGACATATATTGGTCATTCACATTATTGTTAAAATCATCCACCAATAAGAATAAGTAGCGCGGACCTTTGATCTCCATAAAACCCTCAGACACAAATCCATTTAGATAATTAGAATATAACGTTACATTGTCAAACTCCGCAGCAGGTGCTACCTTATATGCTTCCGCCGGGGCTATCATACTACTAGCATAGTTTCCTTTTACAAATTTAGAATTATATTGAGTAGGGTTAAGTTTTTGTTTGGCCGTGATTCCTGTTTCTCCGGTTATATAATCCGAAGCATACAAGCACCCGTCGATGTTTGTGTCATTATAGAAATAATATGGATTACGATATCCTAAAATCCAACCCATATTCATACGAATATCTCTAGTTTTTTCATCTGGTAGACGAAAGTCTAGATCAAATTCAAAGTCGTCATTAGAATACATATAGACCCTCCCATAATTCGGATGCATATTAACTAGTATATTTCCACTCAAATCGGATATAATATCTATACTAGCCTGTATTTGCGAAATGATGTTTTTGCTCTCATAATTTCCCGGAAGTATTTCAATAATATGTGACTTTTTAACTTTCGCACCTGTCGCCAATTCTACAATAGTGAAAACATTAGTTTTTAAATGTGATGAAAAGGTATATAAAGTATTAGGTATTTCCATAGAACCTAAAGTCATGGAGGCTACATTGTCTAATGCTGTAGGTAGTCTAATTATAAAATCGGAACTAGACCATTTAGAATCATACATGCATTTATATTGCGGCCATAAAGTATGTGCTTGCGTTTCTCTAAACATAGAATTAATATTAACGCATTTTGTTATAATACGACGGCTAAGTTCATTATGAGTTTGAATCGGATATGACATATAATATATAATATATATTATATTGCCAGTATTTACTACATATAGTTTAGTAAAATTTCTCCAATTTATAAATTTAATATATATATATATATATATATATATAATGTTTACTTACGGCACTTATTATCAACGAAAACACTCTCCAGCTTTTACAAATATAGAATTGCTAAAGGGACCTCCGGGTCCCAGTGGTAGCTCCATGGTCGCCAAAGACAACAAATTTGAGGGTCCGACACCGGTGAGTGAATTTCGTTCCTTATCTTCCACAGTTACAGAATTAACCAAAGAAGTGAAACAACTAACTAACCTTATTACAGTACCTATTAATAATGCACCCAAGAGTAAGGACACCTTATATAACGAAGTATTCGTATTAAGAAACCAAGTTTCAAATTTAACAAGAGTAATAGAGACAATGACTATATAATAAGGAACAAGTTCAGACATTAACGTCAAATAATTATTCTAGTACTCATACTATCATACAATACATCTTGACGTGTTTCACAAAGTTCTTTAATGAACTTCAAATTGGAGAGGTCTCTCAGACCACTATTACGTATATCCCGGATCATTCGTACCCATTTACTATCTAATCTCTGTGATAGACTCCAATCACCTGAATTACCCTCTTCCTTTATTCCGGCAACAATATCATTATACTTAAATAAATCCAATAAGTTATTAACATCCCCCTCTACCGTACAATTATTATTTATCGGCTCATTTCTCATCATATAAAATTTTCTTAAACATTCTTGCTGATATTCATCATGCTTTTTTGGAATATTACATCCATTAAATAACCCATTTAAATTCGTCGGCATATTTGAAAGAAACACCAGCATATTTTTATCCAAGTTAACGTATCTATTTCCCCACGATTGCGTCTGTTTCCAGTTATTCCATGCCGTTATATATGACGCATCTACATCTTCCCTCGTTAAACTATCAAAATTCAACGCCGCCAACTCATACTCACTACTTTTTATAAATTTATTATACCTACTCTTACTTATACCATACTTATAAGCTTCCCTATTCGCGTAAAGTAATTCATTTCTTGTATACAGTTTAGATTTTGATATACCCATATATAATTATCTTTACAAAAATAATTATATATCTATTTTAACAATTAATCTAATACCTAATCCACATCATACCTAATCCACCTCCTCCATGGTAGACTCCTCTTCCTCTACCGGAGAGAAATCATCCTCCTCCTCTAACGGAGGCAAATCATCCACCTCATCCACTTCATCCTCCTCCTCCTCCAAACCCAAACCCAAATGAATTAGTCGATGAATTCTACCCGCAAATACCGTCGGCTGATCCAAACTAAATCCAGACGTCAGGAGAGAAGTATCATACATTAACCAAATCAAATCCTTCACCGTCCTATCAGTCGCATCTGCCTCCACCTTTTCCCTCATCGCCTTCACAATCGGATGCAAATAATTAATCTCCATCGTTTTTTGCCCTGCCATATGCCCTCCCATCTGTGTATCCCTAAGAGCCTGTGCCTTCATAATTCTCTCCATATTCGCACTCCAACCATATTCTCCCGTTACCAACACACACGGCGAATCAACCAAACGATTAGAAACCACTACCTTCGTAACCGCCTCACCCAACACCTCCTTCATTACCTTGCACAACGGCTCATGTAACGTCTTTTCCTTCTCAAACGCCTCCTTTTCCGCAGTATCATCTCCCAAATCCAAACCTTCCTTCGTAATACACACCAACTTTTTATCATCATACTCCTTTAATTGCTGAACCGCATACTCATCAATCGGATCCACCATATATAACACCTCATAACCCTTCTTAGTAAGTCGCTCCACAAAAGGCGATGTCTCCACCACCTTCTTACTCTCCCCCGTAATATAATAAATACTACTTTGTCCCTCCTTCATACGTTCAATATACTCCTCTAAACTTACCATATTCTCTCCAGAAGTAGATGACTGATACCTCAATAACTTGGCAATCTTTGTACGATTGGTGGAATCTTCATGAATACCCAACTTTAAATTCTTTGAAAAAGCCTCATAAAATTTAACATACTTCTCCTTATCCTCCGATAATTCCTGGAACATTTCTAATGACTTCTTTACCAAATTCTTTCTAATCACCCGCAAAATCTTATTCTGCTGCAACATCTCTCGCGAAATGTTCAAGGGCAAATCTTCCGAATCCACCACTCCCTTCACAAATTGCAACCACTCAGGCATTAAATCCGCACTCTCATCCGTGATAAATACACGCCTGACATACAACTTAATACCATTCATCTTCTTTTTACCTTCGCCCCCTCCCTGAAATAAATCAAACGGCGCCCTCTTCGGCACAAATAATACACTCTTAAATTCTAACTGCCCCTCCACCGCAAAATGCTTCACCGCCGCATGCTCCTCCCAATCATTCGATAAACCCTTGTAAAATTCACTATACTCCTCAAACGTAACATCCTCCGGCTTCCTAGTCCACAACGGCTTCATATTATTTAACTTTTCCCACAAATAAGATACCTCCTTTACCTTTTTTGTCTTCTTCACCGGCGCATTCTCTCCCGTCTCATCCGTCACATCCTCCACCACCGGCGCATTCTCTCCCGTCTCATCCGTCACATCCTCCACCACCGGCGCATCATCATCATCCGACACCTCCTCCTTTCCTTCCACTACACTATCCACCACCTCCTTCACTACACCATCCACCACCTCCTCTACTTCCTCTACTTCCTCCTCTACTTCCTCCTCATCATCCGTCACCTCCTTCTCTTCCGTCTTTTCTACCCACAAATTAACCGGATAACTCACAAACTCATTATGCTTCTTCGCCAAACCCTTCACCTTACTCTCCTCCAAATACTCCAACATATCTTCCTTCAGTTTCAACACAATCTTTGTACCTCGCCCTAGAGCCTCACTATCATCCTTCACTACCGTAAAAGAACCTCCCGCAGAAGACTCCCAACGATGCTGCTCATCATCATTATGCTTGGAAATAACCGTAACCTGCTCCGCTACCAAATAAGCCGAATAAAATCCTACACCAAACTGACCAATCATACTCATGTCCGCACCCGCAGATACCGCCTCCATAAATGATTTAGTTCCGGATTTAGCAATTGTACCCAAATTATTTACTAAATCCGTTTTTGTCATACCAATACCACTATCTCTAATAGAAATCGTACCATTCTCCTTATCACATACGATTTCTAAACGCAAATTCGGATCAGTATCTAACTTACTAGCATCCGTCAATGCCTCATAACGAATCTTATCTAACGCATCACTTCCATTGGAAATTAATTCCCTCAAAAAAATATCTTTATTAGAATAAAACGTATTAATAATTAGAGACAATAACTGGTTAATATCCGCGCTGAAAGCATATGTTTCTGGGTCGGTCATAATACTATTTATAGTATCGTTATTTTAAACCATTTTATAATAGAAATATAATATTATATATATATAATGTCTTCTATCTTAAATAAATCATTAGAAGAACGTAAAGCAGAATCAGCCAGTATAATGGTGAAATATCCTAACAAAATACCCATTATAGTATTGCCTTCTGTATCCCACTCCATCGATTTACCACAACTAGATAAAAACAAATTCCTAGTAACTAAGGATCTTACCACCGGACAATTCCTTTATATCATTCGTAAGCGCCTGCAATTAGCTCCTGAAAAAGCCATATTTCTTTTTACGGAAAAGGGAACTATACCAGTAACTCATATGCCAATAGTATCTGTGTTTGACGAACACATCAATGAAGACGGTTTCTTATACTTTCGGTATAGTTCTGAAAATACCTTTGGGGCTTAAATAATCTTTTTCATTTTATCTATTATTTTTTGTCTCCAATAATCTAATAAAATAATCCGACTATTAGGCAACACATAATCTCTCTCGGTATGACACATTCGCACCATTTCTTCCGCATCACTATATACCATATTATTACCAAATAATTCTTTAAACATTCCTTCCTCAATATTAGAAACTGGAATACATTCTAAACCAATCGCCTCATAATTACGATAACAGTCCGGACGATCCCCCTCCGGAGAGATAATATACTTGCATTTAACTAATTCTTTTAAATAAGATACATAACTTAATCTCTCCCCCGACTCCTTGCCAAATATGGGATATTTTTTACGAATATGTTCCGCCGGATACCAGTCTTTCACGGTTAGCGGTAATAAATGTACTGGTTTCGTTTTGTTAATTGAACCTGTATTCCACAAAAAATCAAAATAGGAAGAGAGAGATGCCATATTTATTCCATAAGGAAAGGCCATGTATTTAGGATGATTCGCATAAATGGGATTTTGAGAGATCCACAACATAATATTAGGATGTGCCAAAACCATGTCTGTTTTGTCATTTCTCTCTATCGCCGGGTACGCCCATTGAGACGTGATTAATATAATTTTCTTCTTTAATAAAGGCAATACCTTTGATATAAAATAATCAAAAAAATCTACCTGACACAACACAATATCATAGTGTTTTATAGACTCCATATTTTTATTTTGTAAAAGGTCATTTACACCCGACGGCAAGGCAATTTTATCTGTATAACCATCAAACCCAGAGAACAATTCATCCCCAATAAAATGATTACATATAAAATATCCAGACAACGGATTAATAATATGACTCAATAAATTACTCCCATCAATCTCCTCTAACATATCATAATTTACAAATATTAATTTAAGTAAATTAGGATATAAACATTTTTTACCATCAAAACACCAGATATTTTAATATTATATGTATGTATATCATCATGGACCGCACCAAAAATAAACGTGGATATAAGGAAATAAGCCCCACCCCAGACCTAGGGTCCAGAAATGTGCGCAGTCGCCTACAACAACAACAACAACAACAACAACCACAACAAGCATGCTGCAAAAAAGAAGGCATCAATGCAATCCCAGATTACGAACCCGGTAGCATCATCAAAGCACTATTGGTAGAGAATGGATTTCTGACAGCGTCAGGCGAGGTAGTGACTCAGAAGAAAGAGATACCATATATAATCTCTATCCCCCCTAACAAAGCATCGTCCAGTAACAGTATAATGAACTGGTTGAAAGATTCAACAGAGCCGTCGAATTTAAAGCCGATAACAATAACGTCGGTCAGGAGCAGCACTCAGGACACTCCGTCGGGGTTTTCGTTCTTAGATAATTTTCTCAAAACATCCAATGGCTCGTTCTCGCTCGATAAGAACGCTTTCCACTTCGACCATGCTGGCCAAAAGGTCGCTGAAACAATAACAGCTTCGGTCACCAGCGGACTTTCAATTCCAACCGCGGACAATAAATCCAAAACCGCGGACAATAAACCCAAGTATATTATTCTTATAACAACACACGGTACGATTTCCCAAGATAAAACAATTGAGCCAAGCAGTTATAATAAAAATATAGTAAAAATAACAGCTTCAACTCCTGGAACAGTTAACTATATCATGCCCGGCGAAGTCACAGGATGGGAGGTTGAGATCCAAAAGATCTTCACCTTAGGAAGCACAACGCGTTTTGATACCATGGATACAATTGGTGAAAACATAAAGGATTTTGCCAAAAGTCACTCACCATATTATAAACGAGCGAGACAAGTGCATGATCAGTTCGGGAGTGATCGGCTATCAAGCGCTATTAAGGCTTGGGACAAATGTTCGCTGATCTCTAGCTCAGATAGCACAACGGCTCAGGAGGATTTTCAGAACTATTATGATAATGCAGCGTTTGGTTATCATTCGTGGTACATTGAAGAGAAGTCGGAAGCAATGTCCCTAGAGGAAACAGAGGAAACGTTTTATGATAAAACGTACACAAATAAAGGCTTATTTAACGACGGTTCTCCAGAAGGCCAAAGATGTCAAAATATGAAATTAGGACTCATACAAATATGCTATCAAGACAATCCGAATACGAAACCGCATTGGGAAAATTTGCAGATAATCAAACAAGATAATACTGCCCCTATTACATTCAACACATCAGAAGAAGAAGTATGTAAACTTTCGGACATATTATATACGATAAAAAGTAACTCCAAGTACAATGACGTCGTAATAATAGATTTAACGTGTAGTGTGCCTGCTAAAGGGTACTTGGATTGTTTATATGACGGCATTTCGCACTACTGCCTGTCCAAAGGAGGATCCAAAGGAGGATCCAAAGGAGGATCCAAATCCAAAAAAAGAAAACGAAAATCCAACAAAACACGCAAACGAAGACGCAAGCCAAGCCGCAATCCAAGAAAACACAAGAAGCACCAAAAATCCAAACGCAATCCTAACAAACGTAGAACCAAACGTAAGTAATCCGATTTTTATAAAAAATTGATTTAAGTTAATCATTTTATAATAAGTTATAAAATGATGCAAGACACTTCTACCACTATGCAAGCCTCCATAACAAACGGTACCCCCATATCGTTAAAAAATGCCAAGTATAATATGGCCATTTTAGAGTTAGAAGCACCAACGGAACTACCAGAGATACATCCCCTGCTCTCGCGCGCATTATACCATTATGTTTTTAACATTGATAGATCAGGTTCCATGTCCATAACTACTCCATCAGATTCCAGTTCTAAAATGGAACAGACTATTATTACCTTAATTAATATCATTAATTGGATGCTAGCAGATACCCATAACGAACATTACATAACTATTATACTCTTTGATGACCGCGTAGAGACTCTCACCTACGATACGCTAATAAATACAACAAACGCCCCGTCATTAATTCAACAAATTCAACAAATACAACCGAGAGGTACCACTAATATACTCGACGCTCTAATAACCGCTAAAAACATTATTGATAAACTAGCGGAAAAACCACACACCGAAATTATCCACCTGTTCATGACCGACGGCAACCCAACGGGAAAAACGCAATCATTCGCTTCTTTAGCCTCCAACGCTAGTTCCACCAAATCAAAAAGCAAAGATTACTATATCGGGTTTGGTCTAGACCATAATTCTACCCTATTACAAACCCTCGCAGCCACTCACGACAATACCTACCATTTTGCAGATAGTTTAGAAACATGCGGTATGGTATACAGCGAAATTTTACACGAAATAATCTACAACTATCAACCGGAAATTATATTAGTAGCCGAAGGGTTTGAAATATATAATTATAAAACGAATCAATGGAGTAATAGCTATACGGTGCCAAATATGGCATACCAATCCACCAAAAAATACCACATACGGCAACCAATAAAAGCACCAGAGGAAGCAAAACTCACCTACACCTTACCCGAAGTAGTAGCCCCGCAACAGATAGACATTGTGTTTAATCCCAAAGATGATGTAACCGTAGAAAATTACATTTGGAGACAACAGACCTTAGCATTATTGTATAACATTGTTCATTCCAATCTCTCGGAAGCAGAAGCAAATACCTTTTTGGAACAATTAAACGCATATATCACCAAAACAAACCAAACAAATAATACCTTTTTACAAACTCTCGTGGATGATGTGTATGTAGCTATTTCCGTAAAAAATACAGAATATCAAGACATGTATATTTACACGAGACAAACCTCTCAAGGAGGACAAAGAGGATACACTGTAAAAAATGTAACACACCTATGTACTATGGCGAAACACACTTTTTCACAATCCAGCGCGACCGATTATGGTAGTTTATCTCTGAATAAAATGACACGAAGTATTAGTCAGGCGAATTCTCCAACCAAACAACCATTACCTAGCACAGAAGACCAACTTAAAAGAAGCCTATCAAGTCCTAATAATACTAATGGTTCTTTACAAAGCCCAACTCAGGAGGTATTCAGTCCTAAATATGCAAAAACCCAACCCATACCCATACAAGACCAAGTAGTATCAATGACTACGCGTCCATCATTGAAGATGCCCACATTTACAAGGTTTATAAAAGCTTCTAGATTCTAAATTATAGATTCTAATAATCTATACGAATAGAGTTTATATTTTCACTTTCTAAATGTCCTAATTGAATCATTTATTCCCTTATTTTTCTAATATATTAAGATCATAATATGCGGTTTCCTTCTATATATAACGTATAGAGACCCAATAAGAGTGTCCCTGCATTAACTATAATAATCCATTTGGATAAAATTATCCATTTTTTCATAATATCGCGCGTATTATCCGTTTGGAATGTATTGATATCTTCTATTAAATAATAACCGATATACATAGACACTATCAAAAAGAATAGGCTCACTAAGATAAGAGAAATATTATAGATAGCATGTCGTCTACTTCTGGGATATCGGGAATATCCCAGCGCAGCAAAACTCAACATTGTAAATGAACCAATATTTCTGATAGAAGTATTAAAATACATTAGTAGATCCTTCTCCGTTTCCATTCTATAATATATTATATTATAATATTACTTATAATTCCGCCTATATTATATAGGTTGTAAGTATGGTGGTAGAACTTATTACGTACTAATTGCGTACACATACACAAAGGAAGCTCACTTTTATCTAACAAATAGACGCAGTAGCCAACTTATCCGCCAAGTCATTTCCGATAGAATGAATGTCCTTATTACCAGTGTGCGCCAACACATGCATAAACACCACCCGTCCACCAGAGGAAAGTCCACCAGATAGACTATCCTTATACAATTCAAATGCTTTCTTAACCAATAAAACATTGGGGATGGGTTTCTTTTTACCTACACCCCATTTTTGTTTGGAACATTTCTCTCCATATTCTCCTGCACATCGGATCGCATAGATGGAATCGGACATGATACAAATCGTTTTTCCGGCAACTAGATCCTGTTCAATCAGAGGATAGGTTTCAATAATAGCCGTTAACTCGGCGATATTATTGGTTTGTTTGCCGACAATCGCCTTGGATACGTTCCGAGGATCATTCTCTCCAAAATAGATACCATAACCGGCTTTTGCATTAGAGCGTCCATTGTTGGAACATGCTCCATCGGTGTAGACGAAATAATCCATACACCTAGCATATAAAATAATAATATATTCAATTTTATATAATGATAGAACCAGAAGTAGACATCCTAGACGACATCCAAGAGAGAATTCTCCTAACGCTAGACAAAATAACCGACATTAATCAGGTGTTTGATTATGTGAAATTAATTATGGAAGCATTAGAACCACAACCCATCCCTGGAAAAACGAAAAAAGTATTAGCACTAAACATACTCCGAAACATTATGGATCAGTCAGAGTTGGAGGAAACTAAAAAAGCAGAGTGTATTGCGTTAATAGATAATAATATTATCTCAAATGCGATAGATATAATTATTGCAGCAGCGTCAGGAAAAATGGAGATAAATATGCCGACCCTTAGCACGGCAAGCGCAACATGTAGTAACTTTATAATACCATGTGGATTATCTATTTTAACTAGAAAACAAAAATAATCTATAAAATAATCTATAAAATAATCCATAAAATAATCCATAAAATAATCCATAAAATAATCTATAA
>Ga0129327_10002297_pt1 | contig 11118 bp, 9 predicted proteins | sample CPBDNA_6_FD_111799 | JGI IMG/M metagenome (GOLD analysis project Ga0129327, IMG submission 111799) | Freshwater to marine salinity gradient microbial communities from Chesapeake Bay, USA - CPBay_Spr_31_0.8_DNA | ecosystem: Environmental > Aquatic > Marine > Coastal | place: USA: Chesapeake Bay...
CGGTGAAGTGGAACAGCAACTCGACCAATTTAGCACCGCAGAACTAAGCGGCACTGTAAAACCAAGAACAGGGCAAACAGTATTTACTCAACTCGGCAGTTGGCCCATTGTAATATTTGCCGCACTGATTTGTGGCGGCCTGGTAATCTGCCGTCGACGCAATAAAAACTAATAGGGGAAATTAAAATGACAGCAATCAAAACATTATTTAGTACAGTTCTTATCTCGCTAGCCCTGCTGCTATCTGCAACAGCCAGCGCACTGGAAGTTGGCGATCAGGCTCCAGGGTTCTCACTGCAGGCAACCGATGGTAAAACCTACAGCCTGGAACAGTTCCACAATAAGCAAGCCATTGTCATTGCCTGGTATCCCAAGGCTTTTACCAGCGGCTGCACTATTGAGTGCAAATCTCTGGCCCAAAATGGTCATCTTTTGAAGCGCCTGGACGTCACCTATTTTATGGCCAGCGTGGATGCCCTGGAAGATAATCAGGCCTTTGCTGAGGAAAACGACGCAGATTTCCCGCTGCTTAGCGACCCCAGCAAGAAAGTAGCCAAGGCCTATGATGTACTAGCCCTGTACGGCTTGCCCAAGCGTCACACCATCTATATTGGCAAGGATGGCAAAGTATTGTTTATTGACCGTGCCATAAACGCCGCCACCTCGGCTGAAGATATGGCGGCCAAGCTCGAAGAGCTGGGTATTCCTGCGCGTCAAACGAGCTAAAGCCAACAGCCAGGCCCGCTAATACAATCTGTCTATTCTGGCCAGTCTAACTGCTGTTAGACTGGCTCCACTTCCCCTATAATTCGCGGCTAATAGACCAACCCTATAAGCAGTGAGTTTCATGACCATCGAACAGCATTATGATCCCGCCAGTATTGAACGGGATGCCCAACAATATTGGACCACACACCAGACCTTTGAAGTCAGTGAAGACCAGAGCAAAGAAAAGTTTTACTGTCTGGCTATGTTCCCCTATCCCAGTGGCAAACTGCATATGGGCCATGTGCGCAACTACACTATCACTGATGTCATAGCTCGCTATCAGCGCATGCAGGGCAAAAATGTGTTGCACCCCATGGGCTGGGATGCCTTTGGTCTGCCAGCGGAAAATGCCGCGATTCAGAATAAAACTGCCCCGGCAAAATGGACTCAGGAAAATATTGCCTACATGAAGGCCCAGTTACAGTCTCTGGGCTTTGGTATTGACTGGACCAGAGAGCTGGCCACCTGCGAGCCAAGCTACTACAAATGGGAACAGTGGTTTTTTACCAAGCTTTACGAAAAGGGCCTGGTCTACAAAAAAACCAGCGCGGTTAACTGGTGCCCCAATGATGCCACTGTACTGGCCAATGAGCAGGTTATCGATGGCTGTTGCTGGCGCTGTGATAGCCCGGTAGAGCGCAAAGAGATTCCCCAGTGGTTTATCCGCATTACCGACTATGCCGAGCAGTTGCTCGACGATCTGGATGATCTTGAGCACTGGCCTGAGCAAGTCAAAACCATGCAGCGCAACTGGATTGGCAAAAGCCGCGGCGTCAATATGACCTTTGATCTGGCCGCACCAGTTGGCGAGCATGCAAGCTTTGATGTCTATACCACCAGACCAGATACATTGATGGGTGTGACCTATCTCAGCCTAGCCACCCAGCACCCCATAGCGCTGCAAGTTGCGGAATCGAATGCGCAGCTGGCTCAGTTTATTCAGCAGTGCCAGACCCAGCAGGTCTCTGAGGCCGAAATGGCCACCATGGAAAAACTGGGCATGGATACTGGCATCAGCGCAGTGCACCCGCTGACTGGGGAGTCTGTACCCGTCTGGGTGGGTAACTATGTATTGATGGACTATGGCTCAGGCGCAGTAATGGCCGTGCCTGGCCACGATCAGCGCGACCATGAGTTTGCCCGCAAATACCAGCTGCCCATCAAACAGGTGGTTGCCCCCGCAGACGACGAACAGTGCGATATTGAACATGAAGCCTTTGTCGCCAAAGGTATTCTGGTTAACTCCGGCAAGTACGATGGCTTGGACTTCGCCTCTGCCTTCGACGCTATTGCCGGTGCCCTGGAAGCCATAGGTCGGGGCTCTGTTACTACCAACTATCGCCTCCGCGACTGGGGTGTCAGTCGCCAGCGCTACTGGGGCTCGCCAATACCAATGTATAACCTGGCCGAAGGCGGTGAAATTCCCGTACCCCTTGAGAAACTGCCGGTGCTGCTGCCTACAGATGTAGAAATGGACGGCATTCAGTCGCCAATCAAAGCTGACCTGGAATGGAAAAAAGCCGAATTCAATGGTCAGGCTGTGGAGCATGAGACAGACACCTTCGATACCTTTATGGAATCGTCCTGGTATCACGCACGCTTTACCTGCGCCGATTTAGATAGCGCCATGCTGGACCCGAAACGCGCCAATTACTGGCTGCCAGTGGATCAGTACGTGGGTGGTATTGAGCACGCGATACTGCATCTGCTCTACGCACGCTTCTATCACAAGCTGCTGCGGGACGAAGGCCTGGTTGAAAGCAGTGAGCCATTTAAGAGCCTGCTCTGTCAGGGTATGGTGCTAGCCGAGAGTTTTTATATTAACAGCGATGGGCGCAAACGCTGGCTGGCTCCCTCTGAGGTGAGTGTGGAGCGGGATGACAAAGGTCGCACCATTAGAGCTACAGAAACTGCCACTGGTGAGACAGTTCACAGCGGCGGTATCACCAAGATGTCCAAGTCGAAAAACAATGGCGTTGACCCCCAGACTGCAATTGATAAACATGGTGCAGATACGGTGCGCCTGTTTACCATGTTCGCCGCACCTCCGGAGCAAACTCTGGAGTGGAGCAACGAAGGTGTTGCCGGCGCCCACAGGTTCCTGCGCAAGCTCTGGACCATGGTCCAGACCCATATTGCGGAGGATTCTAATGTTCAGCTGGATGCCGCCAATCACAGTCAGGCCCAGAGAGATCTGCGCCGCAAAACCCACGAAACCATAGCCAAGGTCAATGATGATTACGGTCGGCGCAATACCTTTAACACCGCTATCGCAGCGGTGATGGAGCTGCTCAATGAGGTGGGCAAACTCAGCGGCACTGAGCCCCAGACTCTGGCTGTTCGTCATGAGGCGCTCAACAGTGCGGTATTATTACTGTCACCCATAGCGCCCCATATCTGTCACAGCCTTTGGAATCTGCTGGGCCACAGCGATGCTGTAGCCAATGCCCGCTGGCCCAGTGTGGACGAGTCGGCACTGGTGCGCAGCTCTATTGGGATGGTGGTTCAGGTCAATGGCAAGGTTCGGGGCAAAATTCAGTTAGCTGCGGATGCATCCAAACAGACTGCGGAAGCTATGGCCCTTGAAGACAGCAACGTACAGAGATTCATTGATGGCGTTACTATTCGAAAAATTATTGTGGTTCCCGGGCGATTGGTTAACATAGTAGCTAACTAGCCAGAGCCAGCAGAGAGGATTCATTGCGATGATCAAGAACCTACTATTAGCCCTTGCCGCGCTGTTGATATCCTCCTGCGGCTGGCAACTCCGCGACGCTCAGATAGTACCGGAAAACTTAGGTAGCCTGCACCTGTCTGCAAAAGACCCCCACAGTGCGCTGATCAGAGAGCTGACCCGCTCGCTCAACCTCTATGGTGTTGAGGTTGTGGCCAGTGCCGCTGATGCCCGCTACTCGGTAGTGATTGTCGACTTTAGGCGCACCAGACGCACCAGTACCATTAATTCCAGCGCCCGGGTTGCAGAATATCAACTCAATGAAGATGTCGACTTTCTTATTGTCAGTGCCGATGGCTCACAGCTGATTCCCCTATCCACGGCCTCTGTGGAGCGCGTCTATGAATTTAATGAGCAGGACGTCCTGTCGTCAGACAACGAGGAGCGTCTGGTCAAAAATGCTATGCGCGAAGAAATCGTCCGTCAGATTCTCAATCGTCTGAGACTGTTACCCCCAGAGGCTGAGCCCCTATCTAACGACCAGGCTGCGGCAGCTCAGACTGTCCAGACCCTGCAGTGAAAATAAAACCAGAGCAGCTTCAAAGCCATCTGCAAAAGCAGCTGCTGCCGGTTTATATTATTAGCGGGGACGAGCCTCTGCTGGCACAGGAGGCCACAGACAGCGTGCGCACTGCAGCCCGAGCAGCAGGCTACACAGAGCGAGAGCTATTCTATGTTGAGGGCAACTATGACTGGAATCAGCTGCTTAATGAGGCCAATTCTCTGTCCCTGTTTGCCGATAAAAAGATTTTAGAAATTCGCATTACCAATGGAAAGCCCGGTGACAAGGGCAGCAAGGCTCTGTGTGAAATGTGCGCCAATCTCAACCCGGACAATATGTTGCTGATTCTGCTGCCCAAACTTGAGCGCGCTACGCAAAACAGCAAGTGGATTAAAACCCTGGAATCCATTGGCGCCCATATTCAGGTGTGGCCGGTTAGCGGTGCGCAGCTGCCCCGCTGGATTCAGCAGCGCCTGCAGCAGGCGGATATTCAGGCCAATGCAGAGGCAGTGCAGATACTGGCCGACCGGGTTGAGGGAAATCTGTTGGCGGCGGTACAGGAAATAGAAAAGCTCAAACTGCTGGCCCTGGATGGCAGAGTAGATGCCAGCCGCATGTCTTCAGTGGTAGCCGACAGCGCCAGATACAACCTATTCGAATTTATCGACAGAGTCTTGTCAGGGGATGCCCAGAGCGCAGCCCGCTCATTGCGTGGCCTGCAAAATGAGGGCATAGAGCCGGTTCCCCTGCTCTGGGCCATCACCAGAGAACTGCGTATTTTGACCAAGGCTAGCGAGCAGGTCAGTCAGGGAGTCCACAGTGACTCGGCACTGAAATCCGCCGGCGTCTGGGATAAGCGTATCCCTCTTTTTCGCGGCGCCCTGAGACGCCTGAGCCCAGCCCATTTGCGCATGCTGGTACATCAGGCCGGCGCTATTGATCGCGGCATCAAAGGCCAGCGCAGAGCCGATATCTGGGATGAACTGACCACATTGGTGTTATCTCTGGCGGGCAGTCAAACACTGCAACCCAGCAATATTAAAGTTTTGCTGGATAACTGAGCCTCTAGGCCAGCCATATATAGACCACAGCAGTAATCACTGCTGCACCTATTAAATTAAGAGCAAAGCCTTCCCTCACCATCTGCTGTACCCCGATCTTTCCGGTACCAAAGACAATGGCATTGGGCGCTGTGGCCACAGGCAACATAAAGGCACAGCTGGCCGACAGCGCGGCGGGCAGCATAAGCAGGGCCGGCTCAATGCCAGCCCCCAGGGATGCGGCCGCCAGAATGGGCATCAATAATGTGGTAGTGGCTGTATTGCTGGTTATCTCGGTAAGAAAAGTCACAGACAGAGCCACAATAGCAATAATCGCAATAATACTTAGCCTGGTGACGCCGGACAGGGACTGGCCAATGGCCTCACTGATACCTGTGACTGCAAAGGCTTCGGCAATGGCGATGCCACCGGCAAATAACAGCAGAACCCCCCAGTGAATAGTGGATGCGGACTCCCAATCCAATAGTTTGCCACCATGGCCATTGGGCAACACAAACATCAGCACCACAGAGGTCAGCGCCACAGCAGCATAGTTGGCGCTGGGCAGATCGAACAGCAGGCTCCAGCCCCCAAAGGGCTCGCGCAAAGTAATCCAGGCCAGTGCTGTAAGGCCAAAGATTATCAGCACTCGGACTTCCTCAGTGCGCCATTGACCTACACCGGGAATGGACAGAGGCTCGCCTCTATCGAGATTGCGAGTCATCCATAGGCCGGCCGCCGGAATCATAATCAGTACCACTGGCAGAGCCCACAGCATCCACTGACCAAAGCCAATATCAATGCCCCTGGCCTCAGCATAGATTTTAAGAAACACCACATTGGGTGGTGACCCAATGGGAGTGCCCAGCCCACCTATGCTGGCCGAATAAGCAATCCCCAGAAACAGGGGCACAGCCAACTTACTAGCCGCCGCCGGAGACTCGGCACTTTCCAGTACAGCATAGGCCACCGGCAGTAACATCAAAGTGGTAGCAGTATTTGAAACCCACATACTTAAAAGTGCCGAGGCCACCATAAAGCCAAAAATCAGCCGCCTCTGATCATGGCTGCCAAACAGGTTCACCATAGACAGGGCGAGACGCCTGTGGGCACCACTTTTTTCCATAGCCTTGGAGAGCATGGCGCCCCCCATAAGCAGCAGAATTAATGGGTCGCCATAGGCCTGAGCAACCTGCTTGCCATCGAGAATACCCAGCAGTGGAAAAACGCCCAGCGGAATCATGGAAGTGGCCGGAATGGGAATAGGTTCAAAGACCCACCAGAGGGCGCAGAGCAGAGTCAGGCCAGCGGCCATAGCCCCCTCTTTGGCCCAGCCAAGCTGCATCATTGCAAGACTGACCAAAACTGCGGCCAATGGGGCCAGCCACAGGGAGAGACTTTTTAACCTAGGTGTCATTGATTTGCCCGCTGTTTTTTATCAAAGTTTAATCCCCGTCATCCAGGCTATAGTCCCCGGCTTCATAGGCAGCGATAATTTCCTCTGCCCGCTGTTGATCCGCATCATTGACTGTTATGGATAGATGTCCCAGAGCAGGTAAATCGCCCATACCACCCTGCAGCGCGGCCCCCTGCAAAAACACCTGTAGCCCCTGCTGTTCCATTAAGCCTTTGAGGAGCTGAGCCTCGAAATAATCGCTGCCGCGATAGACAGAAATCACTGAGCTCTGTACCTGCGGATCAAAATAACCAACAGCCACATAATCGCAATACCTGTGCCATTGGCCACCATATCCATAGGCTCGGCATAGCGGTAACCTGTGAGGGACTGAGCCCACTCCATGGAAACACCAAAGACCATTGTGGCTACTGCTAGGGCCCAGAGGGGAAGCCGTGCATTATAGGCTTTGACGGCCAGTGCAAATAGCAGGCCATAGGCTCCGGCATGAACCATTTTGTCGATATTCTGGATGCTCGGAGTCACTGCAGGAACTGGCGATAGCGACATATAAAGCAGAGCGGCGAGAAATAACCAGAAGAAAACTTTAAAATACTGTTTGGCAATCATACTGATGCAGACCCTGAATAGTTTGTTATTTTAACTGGTTATCAATCTGTCTATAGCGTTCAACTGTGCCCACATCGCACCACTGACCATTATAGACCTCGCCGCAAATACGGTTGCCATCAATTGCCGGCAGCAATAGTTCCCGCAGTGGAAAACAGGGGCTGGCGGTCACAGCGGCCGAAAAAAGCTCGGGGCGCAATAGGCTAATGCCACTAAAGGTATATTTTTCACTGGCCTGGGACAACAGTTGACCGTTTAAGAGCCCAAAATCGCCCTGAGGATTATGCTCTGGATTTTCAACCAGCAATAACCAGCCATCAAGGTGACCGGATAAATGTTTCTTGGCGGCAGAGTGCAGAGGAAAATCAGTCCAGATATCCCCGTTAATCAATAAAAAAGGCTGGTCGCCAAGTAATGGCAGTGCATTGGCTATGCCACCGCCGGTTTCCAGGGGCTGCTGCTCTCGCGACCAGCGAATAGAGACGCCATAATCACTGCCATCACCAAAATAGTCCTCAATCTGCTCGGCCAGCCAACTGGTGTTAATCACCAATTCAGTAATGCCTGCGGCAGCCAGACCTTCGATATGGTGCTGCAATAATGGCTTTCCGCCCACTGGCAGCATTGGTTTGGCTGTGGTTTCAGTGAGTGGCCGCAAGCGCTTGCCAAACCCGGCTGCCAAAATCATAGCCTTCATAGCTCTAGCCTCTCAGGCTCTGAATACCAGCTCTGATTAGCTAGAAGCGGGCTGACACGGCGCTTAAACCATTGGCAAAAGGTCTGGCATTCAGCATATTGTTCGGCGGCTTCAAGACTGTATTCAATAACCATAGGTAGGCTTTTAAGATAGTCCCGCTTGTTATCTCGCAGAGCCAAACGAGCGAAGATACCCATCACCTTGATGTGCCGTTGCAGACCCATCAAATCAAACCAGCGCAGAAACTGCTGGTCATCAACCGACAGCCCCAGTCGCTGCTTAAAGGCCAGAGCCCGCTGTCGAGTCTGTTGGACTGGCCAGCGGATATAGCAGTCTTTTAATAGCGACACCAGATCGTAGGTGATGGGCCCCCAGACTGCGTCCTGAAAATCTATAACCCCGAGACTGTTATTGGCTAAAAGCATCAAATTACGTGAATGATAGTCGCGGTGTACCAAGACCTGGGGCTGCTCTTGGGCACTCTGGATCAACTGGCCAAATAGGTTGTCCAGCATAGTCGACTCGTCTGCCTGCAGTTCAATACCCAGTAAATCGGTTACAAACCACTGCTTAAACAGAGCCATTTCATCACCCAGCAGTTGGGCGTCGTAGCGGGGGAAAAGTGCTTTACTGTCGGGCAACTGCTGCAGTTTTAACAGCGCTGTCTCCGCAAGACCATATAACTCAGCGATGGTCTGGTCATTGAGCAGTGGCTGCAATAACTGATCGCCAAAGTCTTCTAACAACAGGTAACCCTGAGCAAAATCCACCGCATGTATAACTGGTGTGCGCAGCCCTGCCGACTGCAGCGCCATAGCAATATTCACATAGGCCGGGTTATTTTCTTTAGCTGGGGGCGAGTCCACTGCAATAAGGCTGGGGGCTGTGTTGGTGCGGTAGTAGCGGCGAAAGCCAGCATCTCCTGTGAGCCCCTGGGCCTCAAGAGCGCCCGACAACATCACTTCGGCGGGGAGGGAGGCTTCAATCCAGCTATAGAACTGTGGCTTTTGATGATTGTTTGGCAATGCATAAACCCTGTGTTCAATGCCAATTATTATCCAACAGTTGGCGATGTATGCCAGCTCAAATTTGAGCTGGGGTAAAAAAACTTCATTCTAGCCTATTTCCCGCAATTAGAGGTCTCTACTCGAGGCATATATCAGGTAAAATGTGGGGACTTTAAAGATTTTCTGGATGGTAGTTTTGCAGCTAGCCGTTTTTAAACGCTTCCCGGCGATATACAGCAGATTGTGCAGCTTAGCGCTACTTGCACTGGTGTCTGTGCCTGCTGTGTCTGTGGCCCAGGATCAGTTGCAATCCCAGTGGAGCTGCGCAGCAAATGCCAGTGGTGACTGGCTCTGTATTGAGCAGGCTCCAGACCCTGAAGCGACAACCGCAAGACCGGCCCGCAGCTTTAAACCAGCGCCACCCAATCCTGAAGAACCCAGATTAGCCAGAGTTCAAAATTTAGATTGGGTTGAGGTGACTGCTATGACGCCGGAACAAAAAACCGCGGTCGACGAAAACTGCTGCGGCGCCTATATTGAACCCTCCAGAGATTACCCAGACGCAAATATAGAACCGGACCAGGCATCGCTGCGAGTGAATGCCAATAGCACCGAAGCTCTGCAGGAGGGCATTGCCCTGTTGGAGGGGGACGTGCAAATATCTCAGGGCTACCGTCAGGTGCGCAGTGATACTGCTGTAGTCAATCAGGTCAATCGCCAGGTGGTCTTAGAGGGCAATGTGCGTTTTCGCGAGCCAGGCATGCTGTTGCTCGGAGACAGCGCCAAGGTGGATATCGACAGCAAAGAAGTACAGATTGATAACGCCACCTATGTGCTCCACGAAGCTTCAGTGCGCGGCAATGCCAAGACATTGTCGCGTAACCAGGAGGGCATTATTGTTATTGATGAGGCGACCTACTCTGCCTGCGAGCCCGGTGACAACACCTGGCAGATGGTGACCAAAGAGATTGATATAGATCAGAACACCGGTTTTGCAACAGTTAAAAATGCGCGCCTGGAAGTCAAAGATGTACCGGTCTTTTATATTCCCTATATTAAATTTCCTGTGGATGATCGCCGCTCGTCGGGGCTGCTGTTCCCCACCATAGGTGCAGATAAAGAAAATGGTCTGGACTTCGCCCAGCCTATCTACTGGAATATAGCCCCCAACTATGACGCCACCATTACGCCCCGCTATATTCAAGAGCGCGGAACTGGGCTCGAGCTGGACTTCCGGCACTTAAACAGCTGGTCAGAAAACCAGATTATCGCCAGCTATCTGGGAAGTGACAAAGGTGGCGCGGATGACGATAAAATTGACCTGCTGACTGGCCTCAGACCTAACCAGGGAGAAGATCGCTATCTTGCTGGTATCAACCACAGCGGTGGCCTAGGGCGAGCCTGGTCGACGCATCTGGATATCAATCATGTCAGCGATGTTGATTACTTTCGTGATCTGGGCAACCTGACCCTGGACGATAATAGCCTGACTCATCTGCAGCGCAGAGCCTCGGCAGGCTACAAAACCAGGCACTGGAATTACTCCGTGGCAGCTCAGGATTATCAGGTGATTACCCAGGGGCTCGACGAGCAGTACTGGCTACTGCCGCAAATTTCCGCCGATGGTTATTATCGATGGTCCAACTCTCTGGTGGTAGATTTAAAAAATCGTCATTCAGTGTTTAATCACAGTGATAAGCGTTTTGTAACCGGCAGTCGCAGCAGTATTGATTATGGTATCAGCTGGGATAAGCGCTGGTCCTGGGGTTACTTTAAACCCCAGTTTAGAGCCAGGCATCTCTCCTACAGCTTAGATGCGGGGCAACAGTCGAGGTTACTTGATAGCGATCCCTCGGTGTCTGTGCCTGTATATTCCATCGACACTGGCATATTCCTCGAGCGCAACTCTGGCTGGCTTAATAATTACAAACAGTATTTTGCCCCACGACTGTTTTATGTAAGAGCAGACTACAAAGATCAGTCCAATCTACCTGACTTTGACACCAGGGAATTCAATCCCTCCTACGACCTACTGTTCCGCGAAAACCGCTTTAACGGTGGCGACAGAATTTCTGATGAAAATCGTCTAACCCTAGCCTTTACCACCCTCTATATTGACCAAAGTACCGGCCAAGAGAGATTTCGCGCCCGTGTGGCCCAGTCAATTTACTATGATGATCGTCGAGTCACTCTGGCCGCTGATCCAAGTATGGAAGAACTTGATGAGCTGAGCCGCAACCAATCCCCCCTATCTATTGAATGGGCCGCGCGCATCTCAAAGGACTGGCGAATCACCAGCGATGTTATCTACGACAATCACGACAATGAGCTGGAGAAAAGCAGC
>Ga0129327_10002299_pt1 | contig 11113 bp, 12 predicted proteins | sample CPBDNA_6_FD_111799 | JGI IMG/M metagenome (GOLD analysis project Ga0129327, IMG submission 111799) | Freshwater to marine salinity gradient microbial communities from Chesapeake Bay, USA - CPBay_Spr_31_0.8_DNA | ecosystem: Environmental > Aquatic > Marine > Coastal | place: USA: Chesapeake Bay...
GGTCAATCAAAGAGTGGCGAGCATTCCACAGCAGAACCAAGCGTTTCAACTAAAGATATGTTCAAATTGAGTGGTGATGTTAAACAGTATCTAGAAGACCATACGCCAATTCAATTAAGGGGTGTGAGAGATATCGAACAAACGAAGAAAAGGAATCTGCGAAATATTAGGCAGATTACACTTAGGAGTTAACTGATGAGCACCAACGCTTCAAGCCTAGAACAACAAAGCGCTGAACAAGCTGCTCCCAAGGAAATGACATCATCTGAAAAGCTTGATGCCTTACTTGTACAAAACCCTCTGCCAGGGTGGCGACTGGTTGCATGGCCCGTCATGATTTTATTAGCTTTAAGTATTGGCTGGGCAAATTTTGCTACTCTTGATGAAGTCTCAATTGCTACAGGGGAAGTCGTGCCAGCGGGTAGAATTAGGGTTATCCAACACCTAGAGGGTGGTATTATTCAAGAAATCTATGTAACTGAGGGCGATACGGTTCGCGAAGGCCAAACATTACTGCAACTCGATTTGGCTTCTGGAGGTACTAACCAAGAAGAACTTCAAGTTCGCATCGATAGTGAGCGCTTGGTCAAAGCGCGTCTGGAAGCAGAAGCAACAGGCTCTGAACTTAACTTCCCTGAAGACGTCGCCCTGCGACGCCCTGCAATTGTTGCTGCACAACGTCAGGCTTACGAAGCACGACGCCGCGAACTATCCTCAACCATCCAGGTAATGCGCGAACAAGTGAAACAGCGCGTATTAGAAGTCGAAGAATTAACTGCACGCTCCAGGGCAGTGAAAAGTAACTACCGACTTGCATTAGAGCGTCTCAAAATGTCGAAATCTTTACTTGCCGAAGGCTTGACCGCGAAGATGGAGCACCTCGAGCTAGAAGCCGAAGTTGAAAACCTCGATGGTGAAATGAAGTCTCTTCGCCCTTCCCTTCCTAAAGTTGAAGCTGCGGTAGAAGAAGCACGTCAACGTCAGCAAGAAACAGAAAGTCGCTTCCGTCGTGAAGCACAAGATCAATTAGGTAAGATTGAAGAAAACATCGCGCGTGTTACTGAGCTTCTAAGTGATGCCACCGCACAGGGAATTCGTGCTGAAATCAAAAGCTCGATCAACGGCGTCGTAAAAAATATGCGATACAACTCAATCGGTAACGTTGTAAAACCTGGCGAACCAATCATGGAACTCGTTCCAACAGGCGATCGTCTTGTTGTCGAGGCGAAACTCAATCCAATTGATCGTGGTTATGTTAACGAAGGCCAAGCTGCGACAGTGAAGATCTCTACCTATGACTTTGCGCGCTATGGCGGCCTTGAAGGTATCGTGATTCGCGTTGCCCCTGACAGTAGTACTGATGAAGACGGTGCGCCTTATTTCCGCGTCGTTGTACAAACAGACAAGAACTTCCTGGGGCTTCGCGAAGGTAATCTTCCGATCACACCTGGCATGCAGGCGACTGTTGATATCCATACAGGTGAAAAATCTGTTATGGATTATCTCGTAAAACCTGTACTTAAGCTAAGGCATGAAGCTTTCCGTGAGCGCTAAACTCGCATAGATGCAAGATGTATCACCTAAATGTAAGTTGCATAATTTGCAGGCGGCGCAGTAGGTATTCTCACGCTTTTTCTACGTAATTAATTTAGATACTCACTTTGTATTTTGACTACCTTAATTACCCCCATGTCTTTCGTAATAAGGTTTTTTATAGGAAAAATAATATGCAAACGAAGATCTCTCATATACCCCTAGTATTACTCTCAGCAGTTGTTTTCGTAAAAGCAACAACGTCCGCAGCAGAAGCTCGCTCACCTCGCGGCTGGGTAAATCATCATCTGGGCGGCATCGAAAAAGAGATTACCCATGCAGAAAAATCCCTAGTGTCAGGCTGAAAAGAGATAGAGGAAGTTGAAAAATCACTCACGAATGGGCGAAATCAAATAAATGACACCTCCGCTCAATTAGATTCTTCAAACAAACAGCTCGACAATGCCATAGCAGATAATAATCAAGCGCACTCGAGTTACTTGAAGATGGAGCAAACCCTTGAAGGATTAACTGGGTAATACCCGTGCCTCGACTGGTCTCGATAAAATGGAGATTGCCTTCTGTTAAAATGTGATTTTACAGGAGGAACATATGGGTATCAGAAGAACCGAAGAATTTCGCAACAAAGCTGCTCGCATAGCTTTGACAAGCGGTCTATCACAAAACAAAGTTACTGATGATCTTGGCATTGGTCTTTCAACATTGAGCAAGTGGGTCGCTGCCCGCAAACACGATGAGCTGATGATTGGTTCGCATGATGACAAAGAGCTGGAACTGGCTCGTCTTCGCAAAGAAAATCGGATATTGCGCGAGGAGCGGGACATCCTAAAAATGCGACGGCCTTCTTCGCGAGCCAAAGCCGGTGAGGTTTCAGTTTATCGAAAAGGAGAAGGCAAATTTTTGGATCTGCAGGATGTGCAAAGTCCTGGGTGTCAGCGACAGTGGTTATTATGCCTGGGTGTCTCGCCCAGCAAGTCAGCGTCAACGCGATGACATGGTGTATCTAGCCCATATTCTTGCCAAGCATGAGCGTAATTATTGTGCCTATGGCCGCAAGCGTATAACTGATGAACTCAGAGATCGGGGTGTCGTAATTGGTGAACGCCGGGTCGGACGATTGATGCGAGATAACGATATTTGCATTATTAGAACGCATAAATTCAAACGCACGACAAACAGTAACCACACTTACAACATAGCACCGAACCTTCTGGATGGTGATTTTCAGGCCACGGGGCCAAACCAGAAATGGGCTGGTGACATCAGCTATCTCTGAACGGCAGAGGGTTGGCTCTATCTTGCTGTGATCATCGATTTGTATTCTCGCCGTGTCATCGGCTGGGCCGTCAGCAACAGGCTCAAACGGGATTTACCTATAGAAGCATTGAAAAGGGCCATAGCGTTACGACAACCGCTACCAGGCGTCATTCATCATTCTGATCATGGCTCGCAGTATTGCTCCAACGACTACCGGAAACTCCTCAAAGAACACGACTTCCTCTCTTCGATGTCCGGCAAAGGTAATTGATATGACAATGCAGCTGTGGAAACGTTCTTCAAAACATTGAAAGCAGAATTAATTAGGAGAGAGAAAAATGAAACTAGAGAACAGGCACAAAACGCCTTGTTCCACTACATCAATGGATTTATTGATCCACGTCGTCGCAATTCATATCTGGGCAGCATCAGTCCGGTGAAGTATGAAAGTTTGGCAAGCCAAGTGAGAAGATAACTCTCCACTTTAACGGAACGATTCCATATAGCCTGTGGGCTTGCTTTGGTCGGTACCAACGCAAGCCTGTATTACGTTTGAATTCACGGCAGATCGTAGACTTATGAACACACAATTAGTGCCATCTCTGTCTGGTTTAGTCCCGCTTTCATTAATATCTGTATCTGGTATCTTTGATCTTGGGTTAACTGTGTGTTGCGTCTCATATGTGCCTCTCATTCTTGCCGGAACAAAAGGCTATGATGCTACCGCATATTAACCTCTATTACGACACGTTGAATTGCACTTACTTGTTGAATTCAGGCATGTATTAAGTAAACTAAATAATCATAACCTTCCATTGCTTTCAAGCAAATGATTGAGAAACAAATAATGTCATTTACAACAATTTTAGGTATTCTGGGCGCCTTCGGTCTTTTTATTGGATCAATATTAATTAGCACAGATAACTGGGCTGTGTTTATAAGCTTATCCAGTTTAATTATGGTTGTTGGAGGTACTTTTGCCGCAACATTTATTTCTTATGAACCAAGATATGTAATGCTTGCATGTAGTTTGATTGGGAAAATATTTTTTGCGCCTAAAGTAGGTCGAAATCTTCTTAAAAGTGAAGTAGGACGGATCATTAGATGGGCTTACGCATTGCAAAAAGGTGGCCCACCTGCTCTTGAGACAGAAGCAAAAAAAATACCAAAAGGTGATCATTTTGTTCGTGCTGGAATAGATTTGGTTATTTCTGGCTATACGGGGAATGAAGTACAAGAAATAATGCAAAACACCACTGATACAACATTTGGTCGAAATACTGTACAGGTGAATATTCTCAAGGATATGGCAGCTAATGCTCCAGCCTTTGGGATGATTGGTACCCTAGTGGGTTTAGTCATAATGTTGGATAATATGGGTGGAGATCCAAAAGCTCTGGGCAGAGGCCTTGCCGTTGCAATGCTAACAACTCTATATGGTGTGATTTTTGCTCGTGTTATTTTTTTACCAGCTGCATCAAAGGTACTACAAAGAGAACAAATCGTTAGATTTCGTAACAGTATCTTGGTCGATGGTTTAGCCCTATTAGCGGATAAAAAATCACCACGATATATACAAGATAGATTGAATAGTTATTTAGATCCATCAATCCACTTCGATATTGATAAAAATAAATAGGTGATGGAGATTATACTTGGCCAGCCCTAAAGAAGAAAAAGAAGATCCACCAGATGAGTCATGGATGGGTACATTTGCTGATACCATTACTCTCCTGATGGCTTTTTTTGTCATGCTATTAACTTTTTCTGAGTTCGACATCCCCGCCTATGAAGAACTCAGCTCAGCAATGGCTAGTACTGTTGGTGGCCGTGAGCAGCTAACAAGCTCTCAAAGTCTCAAGATTGATGTGGAAGACATTATCTACCAATCCCAAGCTGACAAGGTGGTATCTGTTGGTTCAGATGAGAAAGGAGTGACTATAGAGCTCCAAACCAATGCCTTTTTTAAGCCTGCATCCGCGGATATTGTTCAAGCTGCCATTCCTATATTAGAGAAACTTTCAGATACCTTAGCTTCTCCAAACTACGAGCTATATAATGTTGTGGTTGAGGGGCACACAGACGACGGTAAGATTAAAACTGCTAAGTTTCCATCTAACTGGGAACTTTCTACTGGACGAGCTTCTACTATTGTTCGCATTTTAGAAAAAAATGATGTCGCGCGTGAGCGGCTTCAAGCAGCAGGATATGCCGATACTCGCCCCAAAGTTGCAAACTTAGATCTTGAGGGAAAGCCAATCCCAGAAAATAGGGCGACGAACCGACGCGTCATAATGCGTTTAAATCTAATGTCGCTAGATGAGCGGGACGCCTACTTGTTTGAGCAAGAGCTCAAACGTCAAAAACAAGAAGCTAAGGCCATTGCTAAGCCAAAAAAACAACCTCTATAAACGAAATTAACTTCCAAATTTAAGAGATTAACCATCGTTTAAGCACTGAGAGACTTGAGTGAAAGCCAACAGCTTACAAAAACTAAAATCGATAATTTTAAATGTGAATTACGTGCTCAAGTCACGACAGGTAAACCTAATCACTTAAATGAGCTCGATGAATGGCAGCTTATATTCGATAACATTGCACTACGGCCTGATGCAGCATTCGCGAAAGATTTCGAAGAAATAAGGACGTTTTTGGATGAAGAACGTGCTCGCCTAACCAAACAAGCGACGAACTAAAACCATCAAGAATTTATAATCGATTTAAATGAAATTAGTCTATTAGACGATAATTTCCATGCCTTCACGGCTCACAAAATTTCCATCCCATTTTGCTTCGGCCTCGAGTGCAAGCTTATCCATGAAATCATCATTATGATCAGGATCATGATGGAAGATCGCATGACGCTTAACATTGGCAGCTCGACAAAGGCGCATACCTTCTGCCCAAGTAGAATGTCCCCACCCCACTTTTGCTGGAAATTCTTCCTCAGTATATGTGCAATCATAAATGACTAAATCTGCGCCTTCAATAAGGCCAAGGATATTCTGATCCGGCTTACCTGGTATGTGCTCAGTATCAGTCACATAAACAACAGATTTACCGCCATGATTGATCCGATAAGCAGTCGCCCCATTGGGGTGATTAAGTGGCGCGGTTTGAATATCCACACCCTTTGCAAATGAGAAGCTGTCACCCGCTTCAAAATCTTCAAATTTCAAGCTTGCTTGCATTGCCTCAAGCGGAACAGGGAACATAGGGTTGTGCATCTGTCTCGAGAAGACATCCTGCACCCCACCATGGTTTTTAAGGTGCCCAGCCATAATGTGGATTGAGCGTTTAGGATCATATGCTGGTAAAAAGAAAGGGAAGCCGTTGATATGGTCCCAATGCGTATGCGTCAAAAGAAGATGGGATTCCTTGACATCATCTTTGATAAATTCATTCCCATAATTGCGTATACCTGTTCCCGCATCCATAATAAAACGATAGTCACCAGCTTCAATTTCAATGCAGCTCGTGTTACCACCGTATTTCATGTGGTCGGGCGTTGCACAGGCAATACTGCCCCGCACTCCCCAAAATTTTACGCGTATTGCCATTTGTTTCACTTAAATCCCGCTGTGATGAACGGACAGACCTCTTGTATGTATTTTTCAACTTATACCAATGATGGTAGACCTATCATGTTGATTTGCCAAATTATTTCAGAGTGCTCCTTATTTGTCTGACAGCATCCTTACGGATACAGGACTTCCTTGTCCAAGTCCTAAATATTCAGCGGCATTTCCTTGGTTTATCGCAAACTCCACCAATCCTAGTGAGTTTTGATAGCATAAAGCATTTCCGACAGGACAATCAGAAAACGTCTTAGCAAAAGTAAGTTCAATACCACCAACTTTAACACGCGAAGATGTATCAATTTGATTCCACCTAAGCCCTGTCATGCAGTTGCCATACCAATCAATGTAAATAACGCGCGCCCAATCATTCGTCCAGTCCGCCCTTACTGCCTTATCATACGTGAGAGGTCTTCCCCATGTAAGGCTGGCGGTAGTGTCACCATTGGCAATCATTGCGGCAACGTGAGCAAAAATATCTCGACCATGAAAGCTGGCTGATACTGTTTCAGGCCTATAAGTAATCTCCCAACACCTAACCGCAGTCTCGGACTGGCGGACAAGGAGTTCAAAAAGCCCGTTATCAGGCCCGATAAACCAACGCTCATTAGCCTCGAGCACAATAGGCTTACGGGTGCCACCGACTCCCGGGTCGACAATTGCCAGGCAAACGGTGCCCTTAGCAAGTGGCTCCATAACACGAGGTAGGAGATATGCCGCAGCACGCACATCGAATGCAGGCGCATCAACCATCAAGTCAATCACTTGCACGCCAGGCGCATTTTGATATAAGACGCTTCGCATCTGGCCTAAATAGGGTCCCTCGAAACCAAAATCAGTAAATGTAACGATCATCTCAATAGAATATCATCCAATGGCTAACGGATCGAGTGTCCCTGTAGAAAAGCGGTTGTCACCGCGCATACTATTTAAACTAAAAAGCCGGTGGCACTTTTACAGTGCACACCGGCAAAACCGATTAAATTGGTTTTAATACTTACGCTGGCGCTGCTTCAAACGCTTCAGCACGCATAAGCTTTTGTATTTTATCGAAAGCACGAACTTCTAGCTGACGGATCCGCTCTCGGCTAATGCCATAGACGGTACCCAGTTCTTCGAGCGTAACCGGGTCATCCTTCAAGCGTCTCTCAATAAAGATATGCTTTTCACGCTCAGGCAGTTCATCAAGTGCGCGCTTTAGCATTCCAGAACGAACACCAAACTCCTCACGTTCACCGACAAGGGCCTCAGGGCTTGGGCGTTCATCGACAAGCGTGTCCTGGAATTCCGCACCTTCTTCAACCTGCGAAATTGGCGCGTTCAAAGAGAGATCACGTGAGTGCAAACGGCGGTTCATGTGCTGCACTTCTTTCTCAGACACACCAACAGCCTCAGAAATCTGACTAAGTTGTGCGTTATCCAACTCACCATTGTCATAAATCTTAAGCTGGCTCTTCATTCTACGAAGAGAAAAGAACAATTTCTTTTGTGAAGAGACCGTGCCCATCTTGACCATTGACCAAGACTTCAGAACATATTCAGTGATTGATGCCTTGATCCACCAAATCGCATAAGTAGACAGGCGAAAACCGCGATCAGGATCAAACTTTTTAACAGCTTTCATCAAGCCGATATTGCCTTCGGACATCAAGTCAGAGACCGGCAATCCATACCCGCGGTACCCCATTGCAATTTTAGCAACAAGGCGCAAGTGGGACGTTACAAGCGCATGAGCTGATTCGACATCATCCTTAACACGCAGGCGGTACGCGTACATGTATTCATCTTCTTTTTCAAGAATCGGAAACTGCCAAATCTCGCGCAAATATTGCGAGAGACCACCTTCACTTGATATCGATGGAAGAGTTGATGTCTTTCTTGTCATAATTTTGATCCTCTTTCATTATCCATTCGGCCTAACGAAGCACCGACGACTTTGTTCGTTATGTGGCATCGAATTGGCAAAACCAATCCAAGTCACAATGAGCATAAACCATGTTCAATTGAGCAAAATCTTCAGAAAGAACGTCATGGCCTCATTCTCCTATGAGCAACGTGGCTTAGAACCCGCTTGGTTCTTTAGAGGCCCCAAATGGGCACCTCTTAATACCTTAATACCTTACTCAAGCTCTCTTGAAATGTCAAGAAAAACGTAAGTGCACAATCATCATTTAATTAATTTTAAGTAATGATAACAATCCGCTACGCAACAGCTTGTGATAATTGAATTTTATCGGAATTATGCGCATAGAGTTCATTTACAAGGAATTTTGCCAACTGTTTCATCCCTGAAATGCCCGCAACAGACTCTGCATCAGGGTTGTAATTCGTATTCGTATTGATGTCGTAAGCATAAAGCTGCCCGTCCCCATTTCGGATAAACTCTACACCCGCAACTTCCACGCCATTCGCGCTTAAGGTAACCTGCAGTTTCGTTAACACATCACGTGCAACAAGCTCATCTGGCGCAAGGATACGGAATTTAGGCTCAGCCTCACCAGGTGCCTGGCAGACGTCTGCAGGACATAACTCAAACCCATCTGACGTATCGACGCGAACAGTATAGAAGACCTCACCACCGATGAACTCTGCACGCACAATGTAATTCTCAGGCGATACGATATATTCTTGGACGAGGCTAATACCATCAACAGGCGGTGTGTATGATGGACTGTCGAGGTAAGCGCGTAATGCCTCAATATTATCAAATAGCTGGACACCATCGCCTTTGCCGCCTCGATTAGGCTTCACAATAAATTTACGCCCATGATAAGCAACAGCTGCGTTAAGGATGGCCTGAGTGCCAACAGCAACAACTGTCGTAGGCGTCTTAATACCCGCACGATTAAGCAATTGATGCTGAGCCGCTTTATTGATTTCAATCGCCAATGCGCGGCTATCATTGATGATGCGCCGTCCGTGTGCCTCCAACCATAACAATACGACTGTCGCGTACTCAGGGGCGAACCTATGGTCACGTGTGTACGATGAAGCACTCATTCTATTATAAAAAATGCCTTCTGGAGGCACTTCATCGATTGGCACACTGCCCTCGACGAGATTCCACTCTTCATAAGTGACATCTAATGCATCTAATTGTTCCCGCAGAGGCTCAACCCACACGCCGTTTTCATGGATAATATGTACTTTGCTCATTAACTTTCTCCGTCATGACCGAGTATTGATGATGGCCGGTCAGCATTACTGTTAACAACAATATAAATACTGTTAAATATAATTTCATTACATTTTTTTTGTGTTTAATTTTAATGTAGAAAAAGCGGACAACGAGCCCGCTCCCTAAAAGCTTATTTGGAGATCACTTTACGTTAGCGATGGATCCACCGTTATCAGGACCAAAGTTGAGGTCGTAATTAGGAATTGCAGGTAAATCTTCTTCTCGCCCGTTAGAGATTTCAGCCACACGTTTTTGGCGATACAAGCTACGAATAGCAGCATAGTAATCTACTGAAGTCCTTTTGATCTGTGAGAGTTCACCCATAAGGCCTGCGAATTCGCTTACAGCTGAAACACCTGTGCGCGCATAACCTGCAGCGTCACGGTCTGTGTTAGATAGATAAAGACCTAAAGGATCGAAGTAAGGATCAACAACAAGATCACCGATAGCGTCTCGTGGGTTAGATGGACCAAGCAGCGGCAATACCAGATAAAGCCCCTCGCCTACGCCGTAGCTCCCCAATGTCTGACCAAAGTCTTCACTATGCTCTTCAAGGCCAATGCTGCTTGCAACGTCAGCAATCCCGCCGATCCCTGCAATCGTATTAACAACAAATCGAGCGATAGTTGTGAGCGCGCGGTCAAGTTCAAATTGGAGAATATCATTCACCAAAGTCACAGGTGAAGAAATGTTATCAATCGCATTACTGACACCACTACGCACTGTCTCATGAAGAACAGTATTATATGTTGTCGCAACGGGCGTTAATAAAAACTCGTATACAATCTCGTTGAAACCAAAGATGACTCGGTTCACTGACTCTAAAGGGTCGTTCACGTCATCTTCGTTCGTTGAGAGTTGCGCAATCAGCGTATGAGGGATTGGAATATTTGTTGCTGGCAGTTCCGCGATTTGGGTATCAACGATAACACCAGGATGAGCAGACCCACCAAATGGCTCAAGGATATCTGACTGATCAGCATGCGCCACACCAGTCATCATAAGCGTTCCGCCTAAAATCAAGGCGAACCTTGTATTTGAAAACTTATCACCAAGCATCACTTCTTGCACTCTCCCAGACGGCTAACGATACGAAAACGTACCTTAGAATCATAATCTATCATACTTTCTACCCGGTTAAGCACCTTCCGAGCAATAGGAATGTCACCTTTTCCAACTTACTGTGGCATTTTTGTCATCTTACATTGAATTTAATATAGTAACCGTGTCATGTGGGCACTAGATTGATAAAAACCGATTACAGAGGATATGGATCATGATGTCAGTTCGAGGCGCATATCTGGCCACCATGCTTGTTTTCTTGGGAAGTATAGCGACGAGCGCTCAAGCCGAGTCAGCAAGCGATCATGTTACTGAATTCCAAGCAGGCCTTTTATCGACGATGAAAGTCGCTGAAACCATGGATGTCCAAGCTCGCTACACAATGCTTGAGCCCACAATCATCAACACCTTTCACCTTAGCTTAATGGCGGGGTTGTCCGCAGGTCAGCACTGGCAAACAGCGACCGAAAACCAACGTGAAAGA
>Ga0129327_10002301_pt1 | contig 11111 bp, 6 predicted proteins | sample CPBDNA_6_FD_111799 | JGI IMG/M metagenome (GOLD analysis project Ga0129327, IMG submission 111799) | Freshwater to marine salinity gradient microbial communities from Chesapeake Bay, USA - CPBay_Spr_31_0.8_DNA | ecosystem: Environmental > Aquatic > Marine > Coastal | place: USA: Chesapeake Bay...
CAACAACAACGACAACAACAGCGAAGGAAAACACAGAAGAGGATCGTTCAATCTCAAGATTCCTTCGCAGAGGGGAAGAAATCGCGAAACACGAACCGACGACGTCGTATTATTGTAAACTGAGAGCGGTGGAACTCGCGATGGAGATGCACCCTCGGCCGATAGATTTGATTAAGAAACTGTTGGGAGAGTTGGAGGTGCGCGAGCGTTTCGTCGAGCGAGAAAATCTTTTGAGCAGACCTCGTTCGTTCGTTCGTTCGCTTGCGCTCGAGACTTCTCTGCGTCTAAACCCAAACGCTCTTTCTTTCTCTCTCGTTTTTGACTTTTAGTATTATTGGTTGCCTTAACGTACGGTACTCTTCAAATATTCCAACTACCGAAAACAACAGAAACAAAAGCGAACGAAGAAGATAACCTCGCATCCGTCGATTGATTTTGCGAAAGTGAAGCGATTTGCACTTTCCGTGTACGACCGCGCGGATCAGCGAGACCGACGAAAGATGTTTACGAGAGAGCTCGTGGACGCCTTTGACGCGTCGGCGGCGTTTTTGTATTGCTTGGAGAGCCAAATTTTCACGCCGTATAAAGAGCAAGGGTGCGATTTTAACCAGGATTTACGGCAGAGAGCGGAGTACGCGGAGTGGAGAGCGTACGATGTAGCGGTGGCGTTGAGGAGTGGAAGAGCACCAACTGAAGTAGCGGACGCTTTTGACGACACCGATGGTGGCGGAGAGTTTTTGAACGCCGGAGTAGCCGGGATCAGCTTGGCTGCGGCGGCGCCGCCCCCGCCATTGGATCTTCCCAACGATGTTCCAAAACCAAAAGATAGACCTAACTGTATCGCTCAAGAGAAGAAGAAAGATGAAGAAAATGAGGATGAAGAAGAGGATCAACAACAACACGAACAAGAAGTCGAGCAAGAAAAAGAGGAAGTGGTGAAACAAGAAGAAGAAGAAGAAGTGGTGAAACAAGAAGAAGAAGATCAAGATGTAAAAAATCCAGAAATAGTAGGAAAGAAGAAGAAGAAGAAGAAGAAGAAAGCGGCTGCCAAAAGTGGAGGAAAAGAAGACGATAAAGACAACGATAACGTGGTAAGTTCTCGCATAGCTACCGAAAAAGTATCCTCTGATGAAAAAACACGAGAAACTCCGATGTTTAACGGAGTCACGTCGACGCGGCACGGTAATACCGATTGGATCAAGATCGAGAGTAAGAAGACGTCTCAGAAATTCTGGTTCAATGAAAAGACCAAAGAAAAGAAGTGGGAAGAGCCTACAGACGAATAGATAGATGTCGCAGCTTTATGTAGTTCACCAGAAGACGCGTGTACGTACAAACGGTGTATTATATATATTCGCGACATGTATTGTTTGATCTTTATATTACTTTTTTTTTCCAAGAACGAAGACTCTCTCTCTCTCTTTCGCTCATCTTCCTTCTTCTCCTAATGCGTTTTACTCATCGCACGCTCTTTGACATACAAAGAAAGGTGCGAAGGACTGATGTGATGATTTACAAATAAAAATCTCTCTGTCTACTCTCTCCGCCAACTTCTTTCAACTTTTTCAAAATCTTCGAGAAGTATTCCTCCATGTATTGCTCCAAAGTTGTCGTTTCGCTTTCGTCCATGCCTAAAATTTCGTACGTCTCCGCCATCTTATCGCTGTTAAATTCCACGCCCGAGCTCAAGACTTCCGCAAACGCCAAACGGTCCGAAGCCGCCGATGTCCACTGGAAAAATCTCGTCAAGCCTCTCGTGAATTTCAACAAAAGCACCGGCACTTTGCTCACCTTGGCTTCGTTACCGCCTAACTTTTCGCAAAGTTGAATGACTTGGTTCACCGTGTACGCTTTTGGCCCGGCTAACGTCAACACCTTCCCATTCGCTTCTTCTCTTCTCACCGCTGCCATGGTCATTTGTGCCACGTCTTGCGTGTCCAAGTACGCCGTTTTCGTGTCGTCGTCGGTACCCCACAGAGATTGCTCCTCCAGCACCGGCACGGCGTAGCCCGCAATCAACGGCTGCATAAACCCGCACAGTCTCAACACGACAAAGTTCATCCCACTCGCTTTTAAATACTCCTCAACCGCATACTTCATATTCATCAACGGCACGTCTCTGTACTTTTCGCATTTGTCGATGGAATAAAAGACGTACTTTTGGATGCCCATCGCGGCGGCGATTTGAATCGTATTCTTCTTGGCCTCCCAGTCGATGGCGTACGAGTCCTCCTCCGGTCTCGCCGTGGACGCGTCCACGATCGTGTGAATCCCAACAAACGCAGGCGGTAACGTTTCTGGTTTCGTCAAATCCGCTGAAACCGTGGTCGCTCCCCAATCTCTGAGAAAATCCGCCGGGTTCTGTCTCGGTCTCACCAAACACCTCACGTCGTAGCCTTCGTCCAAAGCTCTTCGAACGACTTGGCGACCTAAAGTCCCCGTGGCACCAATGACCAACATGGACGTCTTTCTGACTGGCGTCCCAGCCGGTGCGATTGGCGTTTCAGACGGTTTAGAAGAAGATTCTTCGCCCTCCGCGCGAACGATAGTGTTGAATCTCACCGCCGCTGCTCTCTGATGATGAGACGATGAGCTGGATGACGTCTTTGATGATTGTCTTCGAGAGGCGTTCATCATCTTAGACGCGCCGGTAAAAAAAGCCGACGTTTGCGGCGCGGTTTGCGTAAAACTCATCATTGTTTGTTATTATTATGGTACCGTATCACGTTCTTTCGTTTGTGTGTGTGTTAATATGTATCTACGTACGAAGAGCAACAGAACGAATAGTTATGAAGAAAGATAAAAAGATTAGTGGAGTGGATAAAAAAAGCCAAGGTGGCAGAAGCCACCTGTCGCCTGTCTGTCCTCAAAAAGGAGAGAAAAAAAAAAGAAAATGAAGGGCTGAAGCTTCATTATGGGTTAAAATCACTAATATGCCATATGCAGCCCACTCTGGAGAGCCCACTCTGGAGAGTTTTTTTAATTCTTCTTTCTCTCTTCTTTTTCTTTCTTCTTCTCTTGTTTTTCATCCACAGTGCTTTTTAATAAAAGAAAGAAAGCAAGAAAGGAATTACACGCGACGTTTACTACGGTTTAACTGTTGTTTGTGAGTGGTACACGAATAGATTTATACAAAAGTGACTACCGCATCATCATCATCATCTCTGCTATATTTATTATTATATACCACAACCACAATCATTGTTTCAGATTGTGTTCTTTATTGTTTCTTTGTTCTCCTTCGCGTGTGCGAGCAAATTCTTGTTCATTCAGTCTCTCTTCTCCTTTTCGTTTTCCGCGTCCGAGAACGGACGCTCTTCGACCGTTTGCGTTGGCTCTTGAATCGGAGGGGTCGTCGCTTCTTCGTCTCCTTCTATCGTCTTCGCTTCAACGGTTTTTGCAACAATGGTTGGCCTTTGTATCAGTGGTTGGGCTGGTACTCTCGGCGCAACGGGTGCTGTCTTCGTCGTCTTCGGCGGTACCTCCCTCACCGCCTGTTTTTCTTCTTCCTCTATTTCTTCTTCCGTCATGCCTTCGAACGGGTTAATCAAAGGCGGTTGTTGCTGACGTTGGTTCAACGCGTTCAACATTCTACTCAACGCTTCCACAGAGTCTCCTTCGTTCGGCGCCTCCTCCGCAGCTTTCATTTGCACTTTAATCAAGTTTATCAACATTTCAGTTTGCTGCTGTTGAGCGCGTTCGGCTTCCATCATCGTCTTTGTCCAAGCCGGGGTGATCGGCACCGGTGGAGGGACACTACTATCCTTCTCCGTCGATGTCACCGCTGGTACGCCGCCATTCTTCACGCGCAAAAATTCCGCGACGTTCTTGTCGTAGATAGATCTGAGCTGCTTGAAAACTCCGTCTTGCGCCGCATGGCGTTTGATCGCTTTCATTACCATTTCCATATCGACGACTGTCTTCTTTGGAGCGTCAGAGGGGAGAACATTGCTATCGATGTTATTGATACGCACATCAGAACCCGGTATTTCGTCAGAACTATCATCTTTGATCCCCAACTCGCGCGCGCGTTTGACATTCACATCGGCGAGCTCTGACATGGCTTTGGTATACGCCACCTGCTTCGGCGCCCCGAGATTTTTCGAAACGTTTTCCAACTGCTTACTGTAACCATCGCTTTGAGGTAAATCATTTTGAAAGCCTGCTTGCAGAATATTTTGTTGAGCCGTGTCGAACGACCGCATCGTCGTTTGTAGCGCGTGTGGTTGCGGTTGCGGTTGAAGAATCGCTCGCTGGGACTGCTCCGGCATCTGCTGCGGCGGTAACTGTTGCTGAACTTGCGTAATGATAGATGGAAGACCCGCGCGATGTTGCATAAGTTCTTGTTGAACGCGAGCTTGCACCAACATTTCAATGCGTTGTTGTTCGTCGAGCGCGCTCAGGTTCGGATTGCCGACGTTCGTAGGGAGCGTATGAATAACAGGAGGAGGAGGTAGCTTCACAACCGGCGCCGCATCGATACCGAAGTAATTTGGACTCGGAATTGACGCTGCTACGGCCATCATATCGGCGTTCGCACGTGTGGCGCCATCTTTCACCGCTTGCACGTGGTTATTGTTTCGTAACTTGGCGAGCTTTTGCTGCATTTGCATCTCGAGCAACTTTTGCACGTACAGCGCCGGAGGCGTTGGCCTTTTCGTCTTTTTCGGCTTCACCTCTTCTTCTTTCCTTCTAAGAAAAGCCCCGGGATTTTCGCGCGCTTGCTCGAGGGCTTCTGAATAGGCGCGAGCCGAGTTTTCGTGCATGCCGTCCTCGTTGATCTGCATTGAACCGTCATTCGACGACATCGATACGGTTTGTCGTTTTTCCCTCTCTCGCTCTTCTTGTAATATTTGAAGTTGAAGACGGTCTTCTTCAGCCTTTTTCGCGCGCTTCAACTCCTCTTTGAGCATCGCGTTCGCTCGCGCCCAGTCTTGTTGCTGCAACCGCTGTGTGTCGTTACTCACATTCGCCGCATGCGCGAGCTTCAACAAACCATCCATAGCCCCAATGTCACTGTGCATCGCTTGAGTTTCCTGTTTCTTCTTCATGAGCGCTTTCTCAAATTCTGGGCTGATCTTATCCGCTGGGCGTCTCTCTTTGTATGCTCTCGTCGATGCGTGTAACTTTTTCGGTTGCTGGTGAAGCTGCTGCTGCTGGAGTTGGAAATATTGCTGTTGTCTTCGCTGGAAATCTTGCTTTTTCGCGAGCTGCTCCGGCGACTGCAAGGCGGCGCGCTTCTTCGCTGCCGACCTGGATCTACTGTCAGCGTTCGACTTTGCTCTCTTATTATCGTACGAAAACATCGTTGGGAGCGAATCGTTCAGATCGTTGATGTTACGCATGCGCTTCGTTCCTCGATCGTCGTTACTATATGGATGCTTATGCTCTCGGGCATCCGCCGGAGGTGGAGGAGGAACGAATTCCGGAACAGGAGGAGGCTTATACTTCAGACACGCATCTTTGCCGCTGATGAGAGCCTCAAAGTCTGACGGCGTGTCCGGAATTCTCGGCGCGTGTTGCAATATCTTCATAACTAACGCTTTTTGCCGCTCTTTTTGAACCAGAAGCTGCGTCGCCTTCAAAATCGTTTGATAGTGTTCCAGCTGTCCTGCCGGACTTTTCGTCGCTCCGTAATTGAAGTAATTTTTATTATTATTATTATTATTATTATTGTAGACGGATTGATCACCGCTGCTCTTCTTTGCGTTCATTCTAGCAGGTGGTCGATCGGTATTGGCATGTTCTTCGACGGTTTTCTTTCTCCCTTTGCAGCTCTTCAAAACGTTCTCGATAGTTTTGCGATACTTCCGGCTCAACTCTTCCCGTTCTTGCGCCTCAAGCAACGAGGTGAGTTTCGTCTCCCCCCCGCGTTTACCCACTCTCGCATTGTACACAGCCATCGCATCTTTCTGAAGCTTTTGCATTTCGTTCAAGTTTTCATCGTCATCCTCATCGTCGTTTTTGTCCTTCGCCTTGTCATCTTCCGCGTTGCCGAGAAGGCGCTCTCGCGCTCGCGCTTCTTCATCATCATCTTCATCTTCTGCTGCTGCTCGGGGTCGTTTTTCTCCACTTTCCGGCTCTTTCTTCTCGTGTATCGCCGTCGTCGTCAAAGCACTTCTCGTCTTCTCGTCTTCTTCTTCTTCTTTCTCTTCTTTGTTTTTGTCCTCCTCGTCGTTTTCTCCGTCGCTCTTTTTGTTTTTCTGCCCTTTCTCTTCTTCTTCTTTATTTAAAACAAAAGAGCCCCCGTTTCCTCCTATTCTTTTTTGAGCCTCCTCCTGAGGAAGGGCAACCTGACCCTGATTTTGTTCTTGTTGTTCTTGTTGTTGTTGCATTTCCCTCCTCTTTTCTTCTTCTTTGTCTTCTTCTTTGACGACGTTCTCGGCGGCGATCTCTTCTTCCCCCACCATCACCACATCTTCCTCCTTTTCCTCGCTCTTCTTTGACTTCTTCTTCTTCTTCTTCTTTGTGTTCGCGTCTTCTTTTTTCAAAGAAGAAACAACTAATTTTTCTTCCCCCGCGTTCTCTTCTTCCACCCCACCTGTGTCTCCTCCTTTTTCTTTTTCTTTTTCTTCCGCTCGAGGAACGACGAGCGGGTTTTTCGCGCTCGTCATCCTCTTCACGCTCACCGTCCACTCCTGGAAGTCTTTGACCCTCAGAGTCAATCTCGAATCGCCTTTCTTCAAATTCAACTGCCACGGCTTCGTGCTCTCCAACTTATCCAAGCGTTCGTGCACGCTCAAAGGGCAACTCGACCAAAAGAGCTGCGGGACGGACACATTTCTTTTCCCACCGCCCGTTCCAAACGTCGAAGAAATCGTCGTTTTCGTCGTCGCATTGATGAGATCTTCCTTGTCGCGACTCTTCCGTCGTTCCAAGCACCTCTCCAAGAACTGCTCCACGGTTTCGTTCACGAACACGGTGGCGTTTTGGACCACTCGCGTCGCTCTTCGCGTTTGAGCGTTGTTAGTATTCGTCGTCGTCGGGAGAGACGTTGAAGAAGGTCCAGATGAAGATCTTCGCACTCTCGTTTCTCTTTTCTCATAATTACGTTCGTCGTTCGTGGTATTCGCGTGTGTATTACTGTTATTATTTTGTCCGCCGCCGCCGCCGCGGAAGGAGCTCCCGTCGTCGACGATTTCGACGATGACGGTACCCGCGACGACGGACGTGCTGTTCGACATAATAATAAACTTTTTCTGCCGCGCGCGCCGTTTGTGTGTGTGTTTAAACTGCGGACGTGTGGTTCCTTTTGTCCTTTTTTGTCCTCCTTACAAAAAGTAAGCAGGATAATCCCAAAGAGGCAATTTAGGGTATTATTTTGCAACCCTAAATATAAATATAAATATCAGAGAGAAAACCTTGTTTGTGTTTAATCCGAGTCAGCTTTTTGACCTTTGAAAAAAATAGTGTCAAAAAACGTCATTCAGACATCGCGCGCGCGATCTTTGTCTTACAAAAACCTTTCAAAAGCACTCTTTTACACAGCGACAGAAGAATCAACATGTTGCGACACGCGTCTGTTACTACCACGCGGAGACGCTCGTTTGACGCCGTCGTGAACGCAGCGCGAGCGGTACGTTCAGAATAACAAACATTTTCGTATCAACTCGCTTTTTCCATTTTGTGAGACGACGAGTCACAATTATTATTTTGAGAAAAACCTCGCGGGTTGTCGTTGGTTTTGAACGCTCACTTCTCTCTCTTTCCTCCTTTTTAAACGAACAGGCGTACACTTCGAGCACGAACCAAACGCTTTCGAAATCATTCTCCATGTTCGATGCGAAATACTCGGACGAAATGCCGTTAGGAAACGTGGCGAAAACAATTGGCACTTCGTTCGGTCCCGCCCTCGATGCGATCGAACAAGAGTACTCTCGCCGAGGCAAATTACAACAACAAGAACAACAGAAAACAACACAGCAGAATGGAGATATATACGTCCCAAAAATCCCACACGCGTTACCAATCAGTCGGATGGCTAAAGACAACGCCTTTTTACGAGACGTTTTGATTTACGACGAGAAGAAGAAAGTGAAACCGCGGTTGAGTTGGTACGATCCGTACGACAAGACCTGGGTGCCGAATAACTGGTTTCAAGACGGTTTAGCCGCGGATATGAAGTATTATTTCGGGGGCGCAAATACGAGCGAGGCGAGCGATGCGGCCGTGAATGGACGGACGTGAACGTAAGAAAATGTTGTACCTTTCAAAGGAAACGCGCGAGTAGTTTGCGCGACGCCAAAATAAATATCTCTTCTCCAGTTTCGGTGAGCGCTCCTCGAGGAGTGCCACTTCCGAAAATATAAAGAAGAAGCCCGCAAAAGAAAGAAAGTAATAAGAAAATCACGAAAAACACACGCGCTCTCTGTGTTGTATACTACCATCCAGGAATAAAGAGAATATAGCGCTACATCTACTACTACTAATACATATTGAAATGAAAGAACGAACTCATTCTTTCTTGTACGAATTAAAGAGTTCCCCCCTATAATACGCCTTTTCAAGAGAAAAGTCCAAAAAATCACACAGTCAGATTTCTTCTTCAATTCTTCTTTGAAACAAGTACACCACAATTCATAAGGAAAGCACGCGCATATTTTACCGGTAGTACTTTATACATTTAATAAAGTTAATATGTTCGCTTTTCATTCCTCCTCTGCGCTCTTCTTCTTACCGGTTTTGTCATCGCGCACCACCACCACGGCTTCCCAAAGAGCGCGCGATCAAAAGCAAAATCAAACTCGACGATCCTTCGTAACGAACGCGCAAAAATCAGAACAACAACAACAAAGAAAAGTGGATGATGATTACAACATAGAAGCTGGAATTGAACCGTGTTTAGTCGGGTACGTGGACAAGGACACGAACGGCGTGGAGATGTATTGCTGTGAACAACCAGACGGGAGCATGGAGTGCCGGACGATGACGCCTTCTCACGAAGAGTGCGAGATATTTGACGAGAACGGAGACGTAAAGGTTGATTGTAGCCCAAACTTATCGGTCGAGCAGAAGTAAAAGCAGCGCGATCACGAACATCATCACGTATTGTATTTAAAAACAATAAAATATATGTATACAACAGCAAAAAACTTTATCCGCTATAAATAGTCATCGCTCGCCGGTCTTCGCCTTCGACTCGAAGAAGAAGAGGAAGAAGGTTCGTCCAAGCGCCTACTCGCGCTCGCTCTTCGCTCGCGAGGCGCACCTGAGATTTCCTCGTACTCGTACGGTCTGTCGACTGGATCTAAGTACGCATCAAACTGAGGTCGCGAGCCTCGTTTACCATCGGCATCCATTCGTTCGTACGATTGCGTCGGACGCATGAGCGGGATGCCTTCTTTCCTTCTCTCCCGTTGTTGTTGTCGTTGCGGTTCTCTCCTTCGACTTTGTTGTTGTTGCTGCTCTCTTTGTCTTCGTCTTCTTTGCTCGTACCGAATCATTTCCTCTTCTTCGTATTCGTCGTAATAGGAAGTCGTTCTTCTCCCCACACCTCTCCTGCTCGATTCGTTGTTGTAATACGGATCTTGTAAAAATGCTTCTTCTTCTTCCCACGGCGTACCGGCTAACTCCAACCTCTGTAACAAACTCACAGAAAGTTGTTCGACTCTTTGTTCGCATCCGTCTTCAACCAGAATCCGTTCGCGACCGGCATCGATCACCTCTCTCACATCGACTGCATAGGTAGAGATAACATCGTCTGGAATAGCCGATATCCCCCACGCGTCGACGATGAGTCGTTTGACAGAGCCGTCTTCTGGATCGAACTCGTAGTCTCGCACGCGTCCGATAAAGGCCCCAGCCTCGGTAATCACGTCGCAACCAATCAATGGACTCAAATTATACGATGACCATCGTCTTTCGACTGCATTTTCATCGTGGACTAACACAACGTCGCCGACTTGTCGCAAAGCGGATAATTTCACGTGATCTACGCCACCGGTTAACGCGTTTTGTCGAATCGCCAACGCTTCGACTGTCCAGTTTTCGGCGTCCACCCACATTTGCGAACACTGGCCTAAACGGACTCCGGAGGTTCTGGTGACAACTTCTTTACCCATCAACTGTGAACGCGTTAATGTGAACACGTCACTGCTGTTGTTATTGTTGATTGGTTGTTGTTTACTTTTTCTTCGACCACCGGAAGATGACGAAGAAGACGCGTCGTTTCTCACTCGTCGTTCTCTCGTCGTCGTCATCTCTTCGCCTTCACGCGCAGAAGACGATGGCCTTCTCCTTCTCGCGGTCGTCGTCCTCGTCCTCGTCGCTCGTCGTTCTCTCTCTCGACGTTCGAGTTCTTCCAACCCTCTCCTCGTTCTCGGCGGTCTCTCTTCCTCGAGTGGATAAAAATCTTCCTCTTCTTCGAATCTCATCTGTTTTATCTCTGGAGCAACTGCAGCAGCAGCAGCAGCAGCAGCAGGTCGTCGTTCCTCTTCAGTTTGCGCTCTGGAAACTTCTCGCATGGCGCCATCGATTTCTTCGTTCAAAGCTTGTCTCAACCTCTCTCGAGAAGACAAAGAAGCCCCTCTTTGGTTGCTGCTTTTTTCGTCGTCGTTTACGTCTGAATCGTCACCAACTTCTGCCGCCGACGTCGTTGCCTTCCCGAGAGAAGAATTCCCGCCGTCGTCCAATTCAGATTGCGCGACGAGACCAATTCCTCTCAACTGCGCTCTTTTTTTGAGAGCAGCGCGAGCAGCAGGCGCTGCCTTCGTCGGGGCAAAATTCTTGATGAGAGTTGGTCGGTGGAACGCAGCGGCAGCAGCGCGCGAACACGTCGTCGTCGTCGTCGTCGTGCTCATTTTCTTCAATAAATTGGTGAGAGGTTAAAGAGAGCAACAAAAAGACTGACGACACGAGAAGGAAAAAATTTTATCTTTTTTCAAGCGAAAAGGACGACGACTGTAACGCTTGTTTTTCTTTTCTGATGTTATAAAATAAAAAGAAAACACATGCGAGACAACGACACAAAAACGTTCTTCTTCCCTCTCATTCGTTGCGTGAGAAGATATACACATAAAAAATGGCGTGCGTCCAACCACTGGGACTTCCTTTGCAAGACATCGTCGGGACTGGGTTCGAACACGAAGGCACGGAGAGAAATCGTTTGGCGA
>Ga0129327_10002310_pt1 | contig 11098 bp, 12 predicted proteins | sample CPBDNA_6_FD_111799 | JGI IMG/M metagenome (GOLD analysis project Ga0129327, IMG submission 111799) | Freshwater to marine salinity gradient microbial communities from Chesapeake Bay, USA - CPBay_Spr_31_0.8_DNA | ecosystem: Environmental > Aquatic > Marine > Coastal | place: USA: Chesapeake Bay...
ATCGTTCCTGAACCTAGCAATAAAGAGTCATGAACTAAGTACGTTGCAGCGTCAATAGCAGTAATTTTAACAACACTGCCGACGAGCCCACCCTTAGTCGAACCATTCAAGGTAATGACATCGTTAGAAGCCGCAGGAATAAACGCTTTTTTAGCACCATCATCTACGGCAACCATTGCTGCGCCAACAAACTTGTCAGTGCCGTCAGTCAAGATATCAAGATCGGTTGCTGCGGTTTCTACATAAAAGAAAAACGAAGCGCCCGTATTGTTTGCTTGACTCGGAGCCGTTGGATCGTTAGGGGTAGTGACGTTAATAGCTGGCAAGGTGAACTTGCCGTCTGCGTCATTTAACAAAATGATTTTGCCTGCATGCGCAGCTACAGTAAGTGTAGTGTCTGCGGCAAGGCTGACTGTGCTGTTTACGCCTGCGGTAATAAAACCAGCTAAGGATTTAACGGGACCAGAAAAAGTAGTTTGTGCCATGGTGTTCACCTCTTTACGAAAGGATTCGTTTTAGTATCTTCGTAACGTCTGCTGGGACAGTTACTAAAACTCATTATACCCAGAAAATAAAAGGGGGGTATACCCCCCCTCTCAATTAAGCGCCGGGGGATCCGAAAATACCACGCCAGTCACTAAAGCCAAAGCTATATCGTTCTCTCGCTTTATAACGAACATTTCCGGTTTCAAAATCACCTTCCATGTTAGTTGATACAGGAGTACGAACAAAGTGCTTCAGTCCATTAGGAACGTCAGTTTTCAAAAAGAAAGCATCAGTATCCGTCAAGAAATGATTCACAACGTAACCTTCAGGGACCATTCCCATGTTTCGGATAGCGTTGATATCATTGTCAGCTGTTCCAACTCGTCCCGGAGTGTTAAGCAGACGATCTGCTACAAACTGGAGTGAAGAAGGAATAATCAGCTTACGAGCCTGTGCATTAATCTTCAGACCACGCTCATCTTCAAAAGCAGCAATATCAATTAAGGCTTGCTCCAATGAAGTTTCGTTAAGGTCTGAAGCTGTAGACAGCTCATTAGACTGAGTTTGGTTAGATACAGTCGGATGGTCAGTAGCACAAAGCTCCTTACCGTCACCACCTAGGAAGCTAGTGCTGAACGCATTGTTCAGAATGTTAGCACCTTTGATGTTTTTAGTCTGCATCATAGATCGCGCAAGTGCGCGAGTGTAACGAGAAGAAAGGGTATCGTAGAGATTATCTTCGATAGCTTCCTCAGTCAGTGAAAACGCCAACGCAATGGTTTCATGCGAGTAACGTGCAGTATATGACTCTTGTGCAGTGTCATATGTTACATTGCTACCTTCGCTTTTAACCGGTGCTTCACCAAAACCCGTCAACATTACTTCTTCCTCAAAAGCTCGTTCTGAACTTTCAGTGTCGAAGATGTCTTCGTACTCGGCGGCGTATCGATCATATTCCAAGCCAAAGAGAGCGTGAAGGCCGGGAACAAGCTCTTTTACGAGTTGTGCTCTATTAATCGCCATTAGTTACTCTCCCTAGACTGCGAATGTGTTAGTTGGGAACGTAAAGAAGGCTCTTGCAGAAGCACCAATACTATTGCTTGGTGAATCTACGAAACCTACACAAAGAGCCACACCGGAACTAGTAGTTGCGGTTACACCCTCTTTTGAACGTCCATTATTGGTTGAACCCGCTGTAGTACTAAGCGTGTACTTATTACCAATGAAACTTACAGCAGGAGTTCCTGCAGTAAATTGTGCTTCATAGATAATAGCAGGATCTACATACACATAGGCTTCGGCATCGCCGCCGCCTAGAGTTGCTAGATCTGCAGTCCACTGATTAGACCAAGTTGGGGTGCCATCGGTAGCAGTATACTGCACACCGTAAAAAACACCTGCGGGAGTGCTTGTTGCACCAGCCTGATTTATATAGCCCGAAGAAAGCGTTACAACATCACCGCTAAAAATAGCAGTGTTATAGCCACTTGCAATACGCATTTTCTTGGGTCTAATAATCCCACCGTACATATGGGAGGCGGGTGTAAAGCCGTTAGGGGCATCTACGTTTGCCATTTTAAAACCCTCCTAAAGAGTCATGAGAAAAGTTAATCGGCATCAACAGTACGTCGACTACCGAACTCCGTTTTTGAGCTCCTTTGAATGTCTCCCTTTCGGATAGGCATTCTAGGATCACTATCTCGCATTAAATCGTTGTCGACTCCGTACAACTGGCTATCCGTTACGTTTTTATAGTAAGCGTTTCGTTCAGCTACGGTTTCTTCAGGAATTTTTGCGAGAATTAGCCCACCAACTCCAATCACACCCGCGTGCCTTCCGTCGTCAATAGTAGGAGCATCAAAATCGGGATAATCCGCTGCTTTCACAGGTTCAAATCCTTCACGAATACGCTTAGACATATTCGCTCGATCATCATGTCCTCTGACTTCGGCACGTATCCACCTGTGTTTATATCCATCAGGTGCTGTAGGGGCATCAAGCATTGAAGGCGGTTGCCATGGTTTTCTGCGAGTTTTAGATTCTCGTGCTTCAGCAGATCTGGAGACTCGATCTGTCATTTTATTCTCCTTAGACGTATTTTGCATACTCTTCAACGGGCACACCAATTCTTTTTGCAATTGCAACTTGTGAGGGTGTGAGACTCACTTTGCGTGCTCCACGATTAGCTGGACTAGCTCCACGACTAGAACCGGCTACTTGCTGTGACTGCACGTGTTTCGGCTGTTCAAACTTATGGGGAAAATTTTCCCTAAGCTGTGAATTAAGCTCTTGATAATACTCATCGGAAGTAGGATCAACTCCCCCTCGTTTAAGATCTTCATCAATCGCCATTGCCGCACTCGTCATGATTCGGTCTTGACCAAACCATGAATTCTTTTCGGCCCACGCTTCAGCTTTTACATCTCTAGGCGGTGGCTGTTTTGGTGAATTTACTTGATTAGCTTGACGATTACTAGTCAGTCTTCGTCTATTTTGTAATTTTTGACGGTTTTGAGCTTTTTGAACATTTTGATTTTCTAAGGCAGTTTGCGCTACAGCTTCGGTAGCTAAGGCAATTGCTTCAGAATCCCCTAGATCTTGAGCTTCTCGTAAAGCTCGTCTAGCTCGCTCACTATCAGACTTAACTCTAGCCTGATACTCATTAACTAAACTAGCATCTGAAGAAGACAGTCTAGTTTGTAACGTAGATTTTTCCTTACTTAGATTTTGAGCGTAGTTAATCGCTTCATCACGCTGACGTTCAGCTTCCCGCATCCGATAAGTTAACTTATCAATTCTCTTTTTTACAGTATCACTATAATCTTCTAGTTCGGCAGCTTGATTAGGCTCCTCACTAAAATCTGAGTCGGGTTGACGTTCTTGAATGACATCCGCAGCGTGTACATCGACTTCTTCGTCAGGTAGTATTAATTCAATTTGTTGTTCGGACATGGGTCCTCCTTATTGCAGAATAGATTCAGGATCTGAGATAACAGCTAAAATCTCATCGTCGTTTAAAAGACGCATATCGCCTCCTTCAATACGAAAACGAGCACCAGCGTATCTCCCAAAAATTACCCAGTCACCTTCCTTACACCAAGGTCCGTTAGGGAATTTATCTGGATCTGCATATGCACTTGGTCCTAAAGAAACGACTAAACCAACAATTGTGGCAATCTTTTCTTTATCCAGTGTTTGTTTCGCAAGCATAATCCCACCACGGGTTTTTTGGCTTGGTTCAAAAGGCAGAATTAACATTCTGTATCCTGTCGGAACAGGAAGCTTATCGGCGTGTGTATCTATATTTTCAGCTGTAATTTTATTTTCTTCTGGAACACTATGCTCTTCTGAAGAACCGAAATTTAGAACACGATCGGGTACTGTTGAGTTAGTCATCAATCTCTTCCATTCTTGAGTGCAGGTTTACTATTTCTTGCTCAGTGAAATTTAAACCTGAAATTTCCCCAGCAATACGCTGGTACTGAGCAAAGTCTTGTGCGCTTCCCGTAGCAAGCGTATGCGTGAGCGCGTTTTGACGCTCACGAATTTGTTTAAGTAAATACTCCGAGTACTTAATAAAGTCCATAAATTAATTTATGTAACTTGTGAAAGAAGTACCTTTAGTCGCAGCACCAACTCCTTTAATCTTTTTCTGTTTCCCGATCTCAGAAACTACACCAACTTTACAGTCTTTAGCCTGAGCAAATCCTTTATCAGAAGCTTTCATAGAATCTACTGAAACCTGTTTTGGACGTTTGTCCCCCGGACCGGGGTACTTTTTTTCTTCAAACCTCATTGTGATTTACCTCGTTTTTTTAGCCCTTGACTTACTGGTCCCCTTTTAGGAGGAGGCCCTTTTTTAACACCTTTCATTAGGTCTGCTCTCTTGATTCTTTAACTAATCTAGCTAAGTTTGTTAGGTTAGTATCTGCAGAGCGTTCGTCACGGAGTTCTACTTCTCGTAAATCCGCAGCGATTTTAACATCGGTTTGACGTTCTTGTGAATCAATCTTCTCAAGCTCTAACTGACCTTTTTGTTCGACTTCTTTTTCTCGAAGTCTTAGCTTCTCAGCTTCAAGTGCCATCTGCTGTTCGAACATTTCACGCTGTGGATCTGGAACTTCCATCGCCTGTTGCAATGCTTGTTCTTGACCTGTAATCTCTTGAGTAGCTTGCGCAGCCGCCATCGCAATTTGATTCTCATACTCAGGAGGAATCTGAGGCATTTTACCATCAGGTCCGGGTTGCGGTAATTGAATACCTTGTTGAGACAATAACTGCTCAACTTGTAATCGATATTTCAACGCCTGATGCTGCTGTATGTGTGCATTTAAAGCTTGAACCGCAGCAGGGTTTTGAGCCGCAGCAGGGTTCTGGCTAAACGCTAAATGAGTCTGAATATGCGCATCGTGATTCTGTTGAATAAAGGCTTGCAGCGGAACAGTTTGTAATGAATCTTGATTTTCCTGTACAGGATCTTTAGGTGCAGGAGGCGTATCCGGGATCAATATATCGTCGATATCCTGAATATTAAGTGCGATATACATCTTGCGGAACGCAGCTTTTAGATTATGGATCTGAGGAGCACTCTGAGCCATCTGAAGCTGTGTCTGTGCTAAAATGATTCTCTGCGTAGTACTAAAGATATTAGGATCAGATACAGGGATGACATCAACTTGATTGCCAAAGTCTTCTCTGAATACGGTTTGTTGTGCTCCCTGTACCTGATATGGGTATTCAGGGGGCAATACCTCCCCGAAAATTCTTTTTAAAATCTTAAACTCACTCTTCTGAGCCCAATGCAATCGCTTATGAATTGCTGAAATAACTCTTTGGCCTCGCTCAAGCATTGCTATCGTAGAACCAACCGGAGCGTTTTGATTAGCTTCTGCACCACCTTGGTCTATTACAGAAGCAAACCGTTTCCCTGATTCGACTAGAACACCTAAGAGATTAGATAAAGTGGCACTTGGCTCTTTATAGGGCAACGGTAGGAATGAGTCTCGGATAGTTCCTCCGGGAGTATCGACATCACGCCACTCTCCCGGTTGAATTGGATCATCAGCTCTCTGGATATTTAGCCCTCGAGACTTAAACCCAGCAGGTAAATTAGCAAGCGTTCCCGCGTCAATTAGCTGTCGCAACAAAGAAGTAGCCGATTTAGTTACACCACCAATCATATGAATTAAACCAAAGCCGTAAAATCCTAAGCCCGGTAAAAACTTATAATGGGTGAAGTATTCAATCTTCTTTCGTAGTGGATCTTCTTCTGAGTAATTCCGCCGAATACTTAATACGTCTCGAGTATCTTTGCAAATTGTGACGATATACGGAACAGCTATGCCCGTAATCTCACCATCAAGATTTTCATGCTCGAAGCCTTTAATATCTAACTCTGTATGAATCTCTAATAAAGTAAACTCACGATCTTGTTGCGAAGGACTTACGCCTTCAAGCTCGTTAATTTTTTCTTGCACAGAAGATTCTTGTACTAAACCCGGAGAAGACATCGGAGTATCACGGTAGAACCCTGATAACTTTAATTTTAACAAATCGTTTTCAGTCATGTGAATAACATGAGTGATTCGAGGTGTAGTGATTAAATCAGTTGTGTAATAAGGAACTACTAAATCTTCAGACTTTACAAATCGGGAAACCGCTCGACCGATAGTTGGGTCATAGTAGCTTTTCTTAAACGCAGAACCAGATAGGGGGAGATAGAACAATAGCTGATCCATTTCAGGATCGTACTCTTCCATCTTATACATAATCTGGTAATTCATAAAATTCTTGACCCGATTAGCTTGCATTAGCTTCGGATCACTAAGTTTACCCATTACCTTAGTATCGACAGGACCACCTGCGGGTAACAGCTCTTTATACGCTTGAGCTTGAAACTGAGTAACAGCCTCGGCAAGCAACGGATGGTAAACACCGCTTGCACCTTGGAAGGGTTCGCTTCTAGGGTCAGATTTAATCCCTAATAACTCAAGACCATCTTTAAACGTCTCGTACCAATCTTTTCGAGACTCTAAATCGTCTTCATACGCAGAAGTTAGCTTAGAAGCGATAAGACCTAACTCAGCTCGGTCTAAATACTCTGCAATATTATCGTCAAATTCAATATCAGGCTCTTCATCGGGATCAAACCCTAAAGTACCTTCGTTTTCTTCGTTAAAAAAGACATCAATGCCGTCATTAAAGTTAGGATTTCCCTCAACTTCGATTTCAACAAAAGAATCGTCCATGTAATCAGCAGTATCAGACATAATGGGCAACCATACCTAGATTTTTTCTAATAATATACCCTAAGTTTCGGATAATACTCTTCTTCTTCCGAAAAATCACTTTTTAACTGTAAAAATCCGCCAGTTCTAAAGCGCATTAGGGCCAATGTTGTCGCATCTACTAAATCATCGTTATCGCCGTTGGGAAAATCACTAACTTCGTCTACTAAGTCTTCTGCCCAGCGGTTTTCTGGAACCCAAACTTTGCCATCTTGGAAAATTGGGCTAACAGAGTTCAATCGAGCAATTTTATCCTGCCCTCGGTTCGGTGAATAGGTGTTAATTGGAATTCCTAACCGCCGTAATTCCTGCGTTAACGGAATACCAGAAGCCTTTGTCTCGATAATCATCGTATCAGGGTTCCAATACTCGTACAATCGCAAAGCTTCTTGCTTTAACTCCGGGAAATCGAACCGTTCTTTAACACAATCTAACAAAACGATATGTGCTTCATTCCCTGTGTACATATCCTCGCCGATTTTACCCTCTGGGTAAAACACACCCCACGTTGTAATCGCGGTATAGTCCGCTCGCTCCGATTTTAGGAACGCCGTATCGTAACTTTGAATCAAATAATCGCAACTTGGCGGGTTATCTTTAGGCCAAATCTTAAACCACTCTTTAGGAATGATCGAAATACCCTCACCCGTAGGCCGCTGCATATACTGAGCAGCCCATTTAGAAGGGGGAATAGAAGACTTCGTTGCCTCTAACTCCTCAAGACTCCAAAATTCAGGCCATAACGGTTTACCAGAAGGAAGAATTGCTGGGAATTCGATAAGCTCCCATTTATCTCCGGTCTTTTCCTGCGTCATTTTCTTAATTAACTTACCCGTTACGTCTTTTTTAGACCAACGAGTCATTACAATAACGATCGCGCCTCCCGGCTGAAGGCGCTGACGAGGACCAGTTTGATACCATTCGTAGGCTTCTTCTAACGCTTTATCAGAAAACGCATCTTGTTCAGAATGAGGATCGTCAATAATAAACAAATCCGCACCACGACCAGCTAATGCACCCCCAATACCGGAAGCGTAGTACTGACCACCTTGCTGCGTATTCCATTTACCCGCGCTTCTTGAGTCTGACTTTAGTTCAGTCCCCGGAAAAATCTCAGAGTATTCCTCGCTTTCAATTAAATCGCGAACGCGACGACCAAAGTTGATCGCTAAATCTGCCGTGTGCGTTGCTTCGATGATTTTTAACTTAGGACGCTTACCTAACAAATAAGCCGGGAATAAATACGAAGCAAATTCAGACTTCGTATGTCGAGGGGGCATGTTGATAATTAAACGCTTTATCTCACCAGACGCAATCTTATCGAAAGCATCTGCCATCTTTTTATGATGCGCCCCCGCAATAAAGTCCGGCCAAATGATCTTTACAAAATCATAGAAGCTCGCCGCAGAACTTTCTTGCTTTTCTCTTTTTTCTAGTTCTTCTAAAAGAATCGCAAATTCACGCGCTTCATCTTTCGAAAGATAAGAAAGATCTACCTTACGCAGATCGTCTAAGACAGTGTTTGACATTAGCCGCGAATTTCGCAACCTGCTCCACGATAAGATGTTTTACCGCCCTTTTTCATTTTCTTAGGACTACCGCCGTACATCATCATCATTGCATCGCCTGAATATGCGGGCTTACCCATAGCCTTTTCCATACCCTTACTTTCATTGCGACGAGTACCCATGGCTTGAGCCTTGGCACCGTTTCGTGATCCCATAGAATCGTCTAGTCGAGCGTTATAACCTTGTCGTTTCATATCTACTCCTTAGTAGCCTCGCATTTTTTGACTTTCGTCAAGTTCCATATACATTGCTGTATTGTTTTCAATTAACTCGCGGATCTGTTTTTTAATCTCAGGTTTAGACCCTGTTAACGTCATACCTAAATCATTATTAAACATATCCATCTTTCGCCCAGAATCTGGGATCGGTATGTATTCTCGTAAAACGGATAAAGCTTCCGCTGCATTAGGATGTTCAGCTTTTGCAATTAAAGAACCTAATGCTATATGTCGGGCCGCATCGCCTCGACCATCAAGTTCTTCTCCGGGATACATCTCTTCTGAAAGACTACTCGCCCATTCTACGTCTTTAGGGTTAATACCAACAAGTTCAGAAAGAGTATTCTCTAACTTTTTTACGGCGGTTATACCACCCTCCTGCCGTCGAATAGGTACTTCTTCCATAAATATTTCTAGGTTTTCCCGATCGGTAGGGGTAATAGTCCGACCGCTTTTTCTAGCTGCGTCTATCATTCTATCCATATCATAGCGTTGAGATGCGCTAAATACTGGTTTAGAACCTTTTTTCCTTTTTCCGGGACCGAACCGTATCTCAAGCTGCTTAGTTTTTGGGTTGTATATATGACGAATCTTTTCTGTCTTCCTACCATATGGAGAAGTTGACATTTCTTCATTCACTCTAGCTTGTTCACGTTCTTCAAATTCCCACGGCCAAACCATTTCCCCGTCAATCATAAAATAATCAATACCCTCGACTAACTCATCACCACCCTCGCTAGAGTCTAACATTACGATCTCATCGTAATCAGGCCCAACGTCTCGTGGGTCTGTTGTCATTATATTAGTTTTACCACCCTCGTTACGATATAACGGCTGACCACCATTAGCCATCATCTGAATCTGTCCCGGAGTCGCTGGCACCATTCCACCGCCCGGAGGCATTTGTCCCATTAACCCAGCACCAACGGCCTGCATCATCGGATCAGGTTCTTGCATCATCCCCTGTATATCCTCAACGCTAAAATAATAAGTATCCTCCGGACGACCAACAGGACCGCCGCTCGCGAACTGTGCTTGCTGACTCATCATTAATTGTTCGAGAACCTCGGGGGGAAGCTCTTGCTGCTGTACTTCACCACTCTGCAACATCTGCGTAAAACTTGCATCAGGGTCATATCGTAAATTCCCTAACGCCTCAGAAATATCAGAACCTATAACCGGCTGATCTGCGACACCCGAACCAATATCTAATAATTGCGGGGCTTGTCCCTCGATCGTTAACCGCTGGTATAACGAATTTTGTTCAGCCTGTTCTTGGGCCTTGCGCTGGCGATTAGCACTATAGGCGGCTGTTCCAACACCCATAATAATTGATGCAGTAATTGCCATAGTCATTAGTTATTCTCCAATAATTCTTGAGGCGTAATCGTATACTGCTCAAGGATCTTTTCCGGATCGGTTACGTTATCCGGATTCGGGTGTAGCGTAATCCAAACCGTATCCTCTAACCCGTAGATGGCTCGCTTCATTCCAGCCGGGGACTCGAAAATCTGAAACCCCTCAACTTCCTGTACCGATTCACTATCCTGTAAAGTCGTAACAGTTCTAACTTTACCGTAAGCAACAATCGTCACGCAAGGCTTACGATGAATATGACTACTCGCAGCAACACCCTTCGGTAAATAAAAACACCTAGCGTAAACACCATCCGCAAAGTAATGCTCAACCCGACAAGTAGTCTGGGGCATTTTCTTTAAAATATCTTCTAACGAAAAAATAGCTTTCGTCTTGCCACCTAGAACCGAAAGTTCGCTCATCTGTACGACTTGCCGTAATAACCCGTATTCATCAAATGACCGCCCCCTGCACGTTTTGCAGTTTTCGCGGCTTGCTTAAAATTAGCCGCTGTCGGTGCGCCTTTCGATCCGGGTTTACGCATCCGCTCTCCAGAACCCGCTGCGATACGTTTACGCTTGGCGTTAATGTTGGCATATAATCCGGGACGACCGCCCGAAGCTAATTTCTCAGGACCGCCCTTACCGAAGAAATCCATATCCCGTAAAACATCCCGTAACTCACTTTCTAATCTTCGTCGAGTTCGTGGCTCAAGACGGTCCTGCATTAACTGTCCCTCAAGACTATCTTTCTTAATCCTTAAACGATCCAACTGAGTATCCGCTCCGGACCGCGAACTACGCCTCGCTAAATCATCTATCTGGGATTTAGGAACGCCCATCTTCTCATCAAGGATAATATCCGCTTTAGGATTTCTAAGTAGCTCGTTCATTCGAGCCATATTATCCTGTCTAGAATCTTTAGGGAAACCCAAAAACTCTCGGCCCGTCATCGGCTCTTCTTCGAAATCTCGTCCTCGCTTCGGGGACGGTAGGGACGGTTGTCTATCCCGCATAGAATCGGTTAGTTTTTTACCTAACCCTTTAAGTGATCTAGCCTGATCGATTAACGAACCAATACCCTTACCCTTACCGGGGCCAACGATACTCATCGCGATTTCTACTTCTTCAGGAACCTCGGGCATATCCCGTATAAACTCAGGACGTAAATCCATCTCACTAAA
>Ga0129327_10002311_pt1 | contig 11094 bp, 9 predicted proteins | sample CPBDNA_6_FD_111799 | JGI IMG/M metagenome (GOLD analysis project Ga0129327, IMG submission 111799) | Freshwater to marine salinity gradient microbial communities from Chesapeake Bay, USA - CPBay_Spr_31_0.8_DNA | ecosystem: Environmental > Aquatic > Marine > Coastal | place: USA: Chesapeake Bay...
TATTTATTTAATAAAAATAAATACGAACAAAATACTGTTTTAAAGATAAAAATACTTTTAATACAGAATATTATTTCGTGTAATTTATGTATTAATCAAAAATTTGAGCGAACCTAGCGTAAGAAACGATAAAAATAAGTCTATCAATACCTTCAGATTCTGGTATTTATCACTATTTTAAAATTTTAATCCTGATAACTCTCATGGACTAAATTGAAAATTGTCAAAACAGAAGCTATTCTATTTTATAAAAAACACTTCCTTATTGTCTTTAAATCGATTATTGAATGGGAATAAGTTATTTCGCTACTGCATGCTTTTTGAAAATTGAAAATTGAAAATTATAAATTGAAAACGGGTGGACATCGTAGATTTAAACAGCTTTTACTGCAAAATATTAACATAGAATGGGTGAATTAACAAAAAACTCCTTTTCTTTGCAGCTTATTTTTAGAAAATCAAGTAAAACCGTATTTCTATAATCAAATTTTTTCTGGTAGAAAGTTATACTAAAGTGTTGAACAACTTTAATTTAAGTAAGAAATTTTAAAAAATTGTTTTATTGTTAAATTGTTTTATTGTTGATTTAAGTGACATACTATCAACAATATATCAATAAAACCATATAACAAATTATAAAAGTTAAATACTCAAAATTAATCATCGTGCTTCTTCAACTAAAAATAACGCCCCTACTAGATTTATTTTTAAATTGAAAATTAACAATCATGGCTAAATTAGATTTTGGCGGAACAGTAGAAAACGTAGTAACCAGAGATGAGTTTCCAGTAGAAAAGGCAAGAGAAGTACTTGCTAAAGAAACCATTGCTATTATTGGCTACGGCGTACAGGGCCCAGGACAATCAATGAATCTTCGAGATAACGGTTTTAACGTCATCGTTGGTCAAAGAAAACCATCTAAATCTTGGGACAAAGCCGTAAATGACGGATGGGTACCAGGTGAAACACTATTTGAAATTGAAGAAGCTTGTGAAAAGGCGACCATCATTCAATATTTATTATCTGATGCAGCGCAAATCGCATTGTGGCCAACGATCAAGAAGCATTTGACGCCAGGGAAGGCATTGTACTTCTCTCATGGTTTTGCGGTAACTTATAAAGAAAGAACAGGCATCATTCCTCCAAAGGATGTAGATGTTATTTTGGTTGCACCAAAAGGTTCTGGAACTAGTTTAAGAAGATTATTCGTAGCAGGTAGAGGATTAAACTCTAGTTATGCTATTTTCCAAGATGCAACAGGTAACGCTTTTGATAGAGTTGTTGCTTTGGGCATCGGTGTTGGTTCTGGATATTTATTCGAAACAACTTTCAAAAGAGAAGTATTTAGTGATTTAACTGGAGAAAGAGGTACTTTAATGGGTGCTATTCAAGGGTTATTCGCTGCTCAATACGATTTATTGCGTTCTAGAGGACACTCTCCTTCTGAAGCGTTCAATGAAACAGTTGAAGAAGCAACGCAGTCTTTATATCCTTTAGTTGCAGAAAATGGAATGGATTGGATGTATGCCAACTGTTCTACAACTGCCCAAAGAGGTGCTTTAGATTGGTGGAAGAAGTTTAGAGATGCAACTCGTCCAGTTTTTGAAGAATTATATGATAGTGTTGCGACTGGAAATGAAGCACAATTATCTATTGATTCTAACAGTAAAGAGGATTACCGAGAAAAATTAGAGGCAGAATTGGAAGAATTAAGAGAATCTGAAATGTGGAGAGCGGGTAGAACCGTACGTAGTTTACGACCTGAAAATGCTTAATTGATTTTATTTTAAATCAATTGTATAATAGATAAGATATATTAAGCCGTTCCATTTTTTGGGGCGGCTTTTTTATTTTTGTTAGGACCACTAATAATATTGGGTGCATTTTTTAAAAAAATAGGGTTATTTTTGTAAATAATAAGCTTATTTATTAGGCTGTATAAAATCAACAATTAAATGTCAACTAAAAGAAATGTAAGTACTGAATTACAAGGCATTACGCACTTAATTACGGATGCTACACTGGGCATAACAGACTTGGTAGAAGCCATGCATAAGCGAGTAGTCCATCCTCCCCTTTTACCTTCTACCCCAATTCAACAGCTAATTACCAATATTGCTAGTATCACTTTTAAGAATATCAGATGGAGTACTCGGTTAATTAGCAGCGGAGTAAATAAAGCTTTGAGCCAATTAACTACTGTTCTTGGAGAGATGGAAAATACGGATAAAAAAGAAGCATTACAGGCCGTTTTAAACGGAGTAGTCGGTGATTACTTGGAGGAAAGTAAAAATCCTTTAACCATTACGATGCAATTTAGGCATCAAGCAAAGGCTATTTCGCTCGATAGTAAAAGCCTTGAAAAAGCATATCCGAGTATCAATGGAAAAATCCTCTTGATGGTACATGGTTCTTGCATGAATGATATTCAATGGACTCGAAAAGAACATAACCACGGGACTACATTGGCAGACGAATTACATAAAACACCTATTTTCTTACATTATAATAGCGGTCGTCATATTTCAACTAATGGGCAAGATTTTAATAAACTATTAGAAAAACTAGTACAAAATTGGCCAGTTCCAGTTGAAGAATTGGTCGTTATTGCGCATAGTATGGGCGGATTAGTCTCCCGAAGTGCGATTAATTATAGCCAGCAACAGCAAAAATCGTGGACAGGATACCTCAAAAAAATTATTTTTCTGGGCACTCCACATCACGGTGCGCCATTAGAGCAAGCAGGTAATTATTTAGATGTCGTTTTAGAAGCTATTCCTTATGCAAAACCTTTTGCACGTTTGGGAAAAATTAGAAGTGCTGGCGTAACAGATTTAAGGTATGGCAATCTATTAGCTGAGGACTGGCAAGACAAAGATCGTTTTAAAATGCAAGGAGACAACAGGCAAAGTATTTCCTTACCTGAACGGGTTGAGTGCTATAGCATAGCAGGTACTGTTGGTGAAGCGACTAAATCTGCCTATTCTCAATTACGAGGAGATAACATGGTACCTGTAAAAAGTGCTTTAGGGCAGCACGAAAACCCTGCTAAAAATTTAGACTTTAAGCAAGAAAATACTTGGATTGCCCATGATACCAATCATTTAGATTTATTAAACAATCCTGAAATCTATACTAAAATTAAGGCTTGGGTAGCTTGATGAAGGTTTAAAATAGCTTCAAAAAATAGCTTATAAAAATAAAAAAGCAGGACATTCTAAAAGAGAATATCCTGCTTTTTCATAGATTAATATGGTAAAATTTAGCTTACAGTAAAGACTGCAATTTCATCGCAACGCTCATATCTCCATCCACTTTAATTTTTCCACCCATAAACGCCATCATTGGATTTAAGTCTCCGCTAGTCAAAGCTAAAAAATCGTCTTTATCGACACTAATGGTGCAATCTGCATCTTTATCTTCCGAAGTAACAGCATTGCCATTATTACCGTCGATATAAATAAATTCACCACCCATGTTAAATTTTAACGTATTTCCTATTGGCGCTACAGCTGCCGCTTTTTTTGACATTTCGCCTACGATCAAAGAAAGATCCATGTTTTAAATTATTATTATTTGATTGTTTAATTGTCATATTGATATATTGTTTTACAGTTACTACCAACCATATAACAATGCAACAATATAACCATACATTTTTAAGACTTTAAGCGACCTTTTCGGTCACTTTTTCAGCTACCTTTTTTGCAACTGGTTTAACAGGGTTTGCTATTGCGCTATTTGGTTCAGCACCTAATCTTTTCAAAATGATACCTGCGTATTTAGTTGGCAACAAACGAACCATTCTGTCTATGAATCGAGCATCTGAACCAATTAATAACCTAGGCTTTACTTTTTGAATAGCTTTGATGATTTGAGCCGCTGCATCAGCTGCTGTAGTTCCATCGCCACCTTCATCAAAAGCCCTAGCCATTTCTGCCTTTTCTGCTTCCGTTACCGTACCTGGTTGATGTTCGACATTTCTAACAATGTCTGTAAATATTCGACCAGGGTGAATGGATAAAGTGCTTACCTTAGATTCTTGAGCTGCTAATTCTAAGCGCAAAGATTCGGTGAATCCTTTAACCGCAAATTTAGCCGCACAATAAGGGCCTTGCGTAGGAAATCCCATGATGCCAAAAACACTAGACGTATTCGCAATTACCGCCTCTGGGCGAGTTTGCATGTGTGGTAAATAGGCTTTTGTTCCGTAAACTACGCCCCAGAAATTGATGTTCATTAACTTCTCAAATTCATCATAAGGTGCATCTTCCACATTATAGCTTGGCAAAGCAATTCCTGCATTATTAATTACAATATCTACCTGTCCAAAAGTATTCAAAACCTCATCCTTAAAAGCATAGACCGCTTCTCGATTGGCTACATCATATCGTTTGGCAATACCTGTACCGCCATTCTTTTTGACAATATCCAATGTGGCTTGCAAATTATCTCCATTCCAGTCATTTAAAGCGACTTTCGCCCCTTTTGCTGCTAATTGGATGGCTAATTCTTTGCCCATTCCTGAGCCTGCGCCTGTGATGACGGCTACTTTTCCGTTGAGGTTTTTCATGACTTTTTTTTAGATGTCAGAAGTCAGACCGTCAATTACATTGACTGTCAGAAGTCAGATAAGCACTAAGCAATCTGACTTCTGACAATGCAATGGTCTGACTTCTGACCTCTTAAAAAATTAATATCCTAATTTATTCAATACTTTCTGTAAAGTATCTTTTTTCAAATCATCTACGGTAGCGGAGACACCAATTGAATTAGCATAAGCCACTAATTCTGGTTCTAGCATCTTCTTGATTTCTGACATACCTAATTTAGCTGGCTGTCCACCATTAGCTGCAATGCGGTTCTTTCCGTAGAAAGTTTTACCTTCTGCTGCCATTTGGCGTAAACTTGCTGGAACGGTCCATCTAGCACCAAAACGTGCTGTGTAATCATCACAATCAGCAATGAATTGATCCAAACCAACATAGTCGATATAAGAAATAGCACCACCTGTGTAAGGAGGGAAACCAAATCCTAATAAAGACCCAACATCTCCGTCTTTAGTCTTTCTTAAAACACCTTCATCGAAGCATCTATAAGTTTCTAAAGCCATTCTATGCAATAATCGTTTTCCGATAGTTGCCGAATCTAAAGTATTCACATTAGATGGGAACATTTCCTCCAATCCAGGCCAAAGCGTCTTCGTTCTACCTTCGTAATCGTAGTACCCTTTGCCATTCTTTTTACCATGACGACCTAAATCTACTAATTTTTTCGTTAATTGGTAAACTTTTTCTGTCTCCGCATCTCTTTCTGGCATTTCTCCCATCACATGTAGCCCTAGAGTATGCGAAACTTCATCCGTTACGGCTAAAGGCCCTACAGGCATACCAATATGCTTAGCTACATTTTCTATCATTACTGGTGGTACGCCCTCCATTAATAAATGAGCGCCCTCAGAAGTATAAGTACCAAAAGTTCTAGAAGTAAAGAACCCTTGCTTATCATTCACCACAATCGGCACTTTTCTAATCGCTACTACATAGTCAATAGCTGCTGCTAAAGCTCTGTCAGAGGTTTTTTCTCCCACGATAATTTCTACCAAAGGCATCTTATCTACTGGAGAGAAAAAGTGAATGCCGATAAAGTTTTCTGGTCTTTCTGATGCTTTGGCCAACATCGTAATCGGCAAAGTAGAAGTGTTAGAACCGTAGATTTTATCCGCACCTAAAACAGCCTCGGTTTCTTTCGTTACTCTAGCTTTTAGGTTTCTATCTTCAAAAACTGCTTCAATCACCATATCACAACCTGCCATATCATTAGGGTCAGTTGTGGGGTGGATTCTATCTAAAATAGCTTTTGCTTTTTCTTCGGTACTTCTACCTCTAGAAATTTTCTTCTTTAAAATAGCTTCAGAATATGCTTTTCCTTTCTCTGCCCCTTCTATCTTCACATCCTTCAACATTACTTCCATGCCTGCAACCGCAGAAACATAAGCAATACCAGCACCCATCATTCCAGCACCTAACATTCCTAACTTCTTAATCTCGTATTTATCATGCCCTTTAGGCTTCATCTTTCCTTTCTTCGCTTCATTAATCGCAAAGAATCCAGTTCTAATTAAGTTTTGTGCTTCTTTAGAATAAAATGCCGAAATAAATTGACTTGCCTCTACTTCAATGGCTCTATCAATTGGCATTTGCATGCCTTTGTAGATAACAGTCATGGCATATTTAGCAGCAGGATAATTTCCACCTGTTTGCTTTCTTACATTACCAATACCGCCCATCAAAGTTTGCACCCCTCCTGGAGACATAATGCCACCACCTGGTACTCTATATTTTTTATTATCCCAAGGTTGTACGGCACTTCCACCTTCTAAAACATAAGCTTTTGCTGCTGCCAATGCCGCTTCTGGAGAATCCACAACTGCATTAATCAACCCAGCTTTTAATGCTTTGTCAGGTCTAACTTGCTGAGATTGCAAAATTGCCATCATTGCTCCTTGAATCCCCATCAAATAAGGTGCTTTGGAATTACCCATTCCACCAGGAATTAATCCTAATTGTACTTCTGGGAAACCAATCTTAATCTTTGGGTTATTTACTGCAATTCTATGGTGACAAGTCAATGCCAATTCCAATCCACCACCTAAAGCGTTACCATTGATAACTGCTACAAATGGCTTTCCGCCTTTTTCAAATTCTCTTAATTGTCGATTTTGACCTAATAAGCCATCATACATCGCTCTTTTATCTTCTGGCGGATTCGCTAATTTTCGCAAATCTGCACCAGCCATAAAATCTCTATGGCTAGAAGTTAAAATCACTCCTTTTACAGAATCATCTGCAATTGCCATTTTGGCAACTTCATTATAAGGTACGAAGAAATCTTCGCTAAATAAGTTGGTTGGGTGGTTCTTCATGTGAATGTTCACAATCGCCACGCCATCGTCCCCAACTGAATATTCTAGAATATCGTTTTTAATTACCGTTGACATTTTTTTGTTTTTAGAAGTCAGAAGTCAGACCGTTTATTTCATAAACTGTCAGAAGTCAGACTTGGCTTTCGTCTAATTAGAAAAATATTAATTTAAACTTATAGACTATACACCTTTTGATTTAACAAAATATTTACTAGTTTTAAAACTATTTTTTAACTAAACAAAACTATAATGAGACATAACTTTAAAAATCTCGAAATTTGGAAACGTTCAAGAAAATTAGTCAAAAATGTTTATTTGACAACTAAAACCTTTCCGCCAGAAGAAAAATTTTCCTTAATATCTCAAATGAACAGGGCTGCCATTTCTATACCTTCAAACATAGCTGAAGGTTGTGGTAGAAGTACAGATGCTCAACTAGTTTACTTTTTGGATATAGCCATTGGCTCAAATTGTGAATTAGAAACCCAATTTTATTTGGCTTATGATATTGAATATATTTCAGCCGAAACTTTGGATAAGTTCACCGATGAAATTGCTCAAATCAGAAGAATGACTATAAGGTTTAGTGATAAATATCGTAAGTAGAGGTCAGGAGTCAAACCGAAAATTAAAATTTATTGTCAGAAGTCAGACTTGAGACGGGTTCAACGTCACGTATCTGACTTCTGACAGTTTATGTAATAAACGGTCTGACTTCTGACTTCTCTCTAAACTCGCTCGATAATCGTCGCAATACCCATTCCGCCACCAATACAAAGCGTCGCCAAACCAGTACTTAAATCACGTCTTTCTAATTCATCCAACAAAGTACCAGTAATCATACAACCCGTAGCACCAAGTGGGTGACCTAAAGCAATTGCACCACCATTTACATTGGTAATAGAATGGTCAACCCCTAAATCTTCCATGAAACGCATCGCAACTGCTGCAAAAGCTTCATTGATTTCGAATAAATCAATATCAGATTTGTGCATACCTGCTTTCTTCAACGCTTTTCTACTTGCTGGAGCTGGGCCAACTAACATGATTGTTGGATCCGTACCGACAACACCTACGGAACGAATTCTCGCTCTTGGCTTGATGCCCATTCTTTCGCCAATCTCTTTATTACCAATCAAAGCAATCGCCGCACCATCCACAATGGCAGAAGAGTTCCCTGCGTGGTGTACGTGATTAATAGCTGCTACTTCTGGGTATTTTTGAATCGCTACATCATCAAAACCAGCCATTTGGCCCATCATTTCAAAAGATGGCTTTAAGGTACCTAAAGAATCTGCGGTTGTACCAATTCTTATATTTTCATCTCTATTTAACAAGACAAATCCATTTTCATCTTTAACATCAATTCTTGAGCCTGCGAAATAACCTGCTGCTTCTGCTGCTGCTGCTCTTTTTTGAGACTCTGCTGCAAATTCATCGACCATTCTTCGAGAATAGCCAAATTTTGAAGCAATCAAATCGGCAGAAACGCCCTGAGGAATTGCATATCCTGGCATAGCTACTGCTGGATCCATCATCATCGCTCCTCCATCGGACCCCATGCTTACTCTAGACATAGATTCAACTCCACCAGCTAACATTAAATCTGTAAAACCAGACTTTACATAAGCAGATGCTTGGTTAATTGCTTCTAAACCAGAACCACAAAAACGGTTTAAAGAGACCCCACAAAGGTGATCGCCATAACCAGATTGCTGTGCTGCTGTCTTAGCAATATTTGCCCCTTGGTCTTTTACTTGCGTAACACAACCACAAATGAAATCTTCAACCAGCTTAGGGTCAAAATCATTTCTCTCGGTTAGAGAATCCAAAAGTGTTACCAGTAATTGAGTAGGCGTAACACCCATTAAAGCTCCTTTCTTATTGCCCTTTCCTCTTACAGTACGGACAACATCATAAATGTAGGCTTCCATGATTTATTGATTATTGATTATTAAAATTAAAGACTATTATCCAGTAACTTCCCGTTACTTGATAATTTATTTTTATTTAAAAATATATTACTACTGGACATTGGATTCTTGATGCTAGATTCTTGATAGGTATAGAAAGCATCCAGTTTCTATAAAACACTAAATATCAAACAGTTAAAAAATGTAAAATTGGCTAATTGATTGTTCTAGTGTCTAATATCCAGTATCTAGAATCAAAATGTCCGCTAGTAAGTAAAAATATTGTATACTTGTTTCAAATTACTGAATATCAATAAGTTATCCGGTAATTATTTTCTGCGCTTCCGCAAAAACTTTTCGATAATTTTCTATACCCTTTCGAGTTAATTTAGGATAAATCATATCCCAGATAGTAAATTCTAATTGCTCCTCTTCTTCTAAAGTACAAGTCTTATCTCGTATCTCTAATTGGTTCAACCAAAAAGTCATAATCATCCACATTGCATGCGCTAATCGGTCATATTCTCCTTCTACTTTTTCTGGTCGCATATTCCCAGAACCCACAGAATATTCTAAAGTCCCTTTGACATATTCAATCGTTTTTTGCATGTATGCTCGATGCAACTTAGCAATTTTAGGATAATTTCGTAAAATATGGGCTGTATCGATATACATAAATAAGTATTTTTTACCCAATCGAGTAAATAACTTATTTTGCTTGTAAATTTTATCTAGGGAAGGAATTTGTTGAACGCCACTTAATATCTCATCTCGCTCTGCTTCCATTTTTTGGAAAGCTTCTTCAATGATTACATCCTTATTTTTATAATGGTAAGCTAGATTGCCTGTACTAATACCCACCGCTTTAGCAATGTCTCGTAAAGTGGTTTTATTTAATCCTTCTCGATTGAAGAGTTGAATAGAAGTGGATAATATTTTTTCTTTAGTTGTTAGCAGAGTATCCTAGTTTTAAATGGTGGTATAAGAAAGTAGAATATTTACAGGTTTCTAAATTGAAGCGCCAAATTAGAACAAAAAATCTAATTTTAAAAGTTAAATTTGGATTTATATACTAATTAACTGATTTATTTTTGAAATGTTGTTGAGAAAAGGTTTTTTCAGGGACAAATATTACCTATTCTTATTTTCTTCTATCAACAAAGTAGATTGTGTGTAAAAAAGAAAAACCCGAATCCCTACAAAAAGGAATTCAGGTTCAATACTTTTTTTACAAAATATTTCTTTTAACAGCACTTAAGCCTGCTCTAAAATATGCCAATCATGTTCTTTCAAGGAAGCTTCAATTGCTGCTCTTTGTTCGTATAATTTTTTTGAAAAAACGACTATTTGCTTACCGTTACTTTTCCGAATGATAATACCTGATTTGTCTCCAAAATTAAAAATACGGCTTCGATGACCAAAATTCATCGCCCAACCTGTGCATAATTCTGCTTCCGTTACTTGAAAGAATTCAATGCTTTCAATTTCTGCTTTCGTTACTTTAAGCTGCGCCCAAGGTAAAGGGTCAATTTTAAAAGTCATCTTTTTAGGACTGATTCTAATCTTTAGTTTTAAAGTCTTGTAGAATAAAATAGCCCCAATAATTGATAGCCCTAAAAGACTAAGTGTTGTTGCAGGAACGCCGAGTTCCAAAATAAAATAAGCGGTAATAATTTTATAGCCCATTAACGCCCCAATTACTCCTAAAAGACCTATAGAAAATACATCATGATACTTTTGGTCTTCCTTATATAACTTTGCCATAATAAAAAATTTTAACTGTTTTGCCCCGTCGATTTATCTATAATATTCCTACTAACAAAACAATGATGAATGATTAACTTTTGTAAATTTACGTTAATTTTACATTAAATTTACTTTAAATTAATAACTAGTTTACATTAAGTTAACATTAAAATAAACGTTTAGGGTAGTTAATTAATTGTTTTCTGAGATAAAATAAATAACAATCTAAAAAAATATTTTTCATCAAATAAGTCATAAATAATTAACAGTCAACTATTTAAGAGCATAATAAGTTCCAATAAATACTAGATAATCTGCTAAAAAATTAATGTAGTAAAACGTAATCTTTAATATTATAACGTCTAATATCCGTGTCCCTTTATTATTTTTAAGGGTTTTCTTATAAAAATCTCAGTACCTAAAAAATTAAGTCAAAGACTTGAAAAATATCGACTCGAAGATACAATCTTCGAATATCGGCTCCAAAGTTGGATTGAAATTCGATGCCGA
>Ga0129327_10002316_pt1 | contig 11085 bp, 9 predicted proteins | sample CPBDNA_6_FD_111799 | JGI IMG/M metagenome (GOLD analysis project Ga0129327, IMG submission 111799) | Freshwater to marine salinity gradient microbial communities from Chesapeake Bay, USA - CPBay_Spr_31_0.8_DNA | ecosystem: Environmental > Aquatic > Marine > Coastal | place: USA: Chesapeake Bay...
CGCTAGCATGATGACGGGTATTCGTCCTACCGAATCGCGCTTTGTCGGTTATCAATCGCGCATGGATGAGGATGCTCCCAATGCCATCCCTTTATTTAGCCTGCTAAAGGATAACGGCTACTTTACTCAGAGTATTGGTAAGGTGATGCACTTTTCTGACGATTCAAAGCAAGGCTGGAGTGTTCCGACTTGGCACCCTAGGCTTGCACTTGCCAGAGGTCAGGGCACAGGGCACAGAAACTACCAGTTAGAACAAAATATTCGGTCGTTCAAGAAAAACCGCAAAGGCCCGGCCTACGAATCGGCGGATGTTCCCGATAATGCTTATTACGACGGTCAAATTACTGATCATGCCATTGAAGCACTTGAAGAATTCAAAGCTGCTGGACAGCCCTTTTTCTTGACTGTGGGTTTTTTGAAGCCGCACCTACCGTTTAATGCGCCAAAAAAATATTGGGATCTCTATGATCCTGCCAAACTAGCACTGAGTGACAACCCCTTTTTAGCCGAAGGCATGCCAAAACAGGCTCGGCACAGCTGGGGCGAAATGCGTAAGTATGTTGGCGTTCCCAAGTCTCCTAATTTGATGCCCGATGAATTGGCACTCAAACTTATGCACGGCTATTACGCAGGCGTGAGCTATATAGATGCTCAGGTTGGCAAGGTTATGGATTCGCTGCGAGCTAATGGCCTAGATGAAAATACTATTGTTGTATTCGCAGGTGATCACGGCTTTTTTCTTGGCGAGCATGGTTTTTGGGCAAAGCATTCACCGTTTGATTTAGCGACACATACGCCATTAATGGTTAAGTTGCCCGGCAATGAAGTTAGCGGAAATTCCGATGGTCTTGTTGAATTTGTTGATATTTATAGCACGCTTGTCGATTTGCTAGGTATTGAACCACCGGCTCAGTTACAGGGCAGCAGTTTTGCTTCGCTTCTTCATGATTTACAAGCTCCCGGCAAAGAAGCTGTGTATCCGCGCTGGCAGAAAGGTGAGGTCATTAAAACCGAAAAATATGCTATGACAGAATGGTATGGCAAGAATGGGCGCGTACAAGCAAGAATGTTATACGACCATATTAATGATCGAGCTGAAAACAACAATCTTGCCGATGATCCAGCTTACAAGAAAACAGTTGATGCGTTACATCAAAAATTAAAAACGATGATGGAGAATCGCTGAATTATCTACCTATTTTGTTAGGTCGATTTCATGTGTATAGAGATTGCCAATGGTTCATAAAAGCAATACTCCATCGTTAATACGCTTTTTTTTACAACTATGGCTTTTGGCCATCACAAGTATTTGAGAAATTATGAATAAAATTAGATTATTTGCTTTGTTCGCAGTACTCACGCCACTTGCCGGATGCATCGATTCCTCCGACCGGGAACCTTTGGTTGCCGAAGATCGTTTGTTTGCCATCACCGGATTATCAGAAAGTATCAACGAAAATGAACCGTTCTCTAATTCGTTGGCAATTACCGGTGAGTCACCCGTGGGTGAGCTTGTTTGGTCGCTGAGCGGTGAAGATAGTGCGCAGTTTCAAGTGAATAGTGGCGGCGAGCTGCAATTTGTTGATGCCCCTCTAACGGGCACTGCTCGTGACTTTGAAAGCGCAGCAGATACTGATTTTGACAATGTTTACGAAGTCACGGTCGTGGCGACCGATAGCGGTGGCAATGCCGCGTCTGCAGCGCTATCTTTGTCAGTGCTAAACTTGCCCACGATTTCTGGCACGGTAGCGGGCTTGGATGCAGAAAGCGTGACCTTGATGGTTAATGGCGGCGACACTTTACAAATCAGCGTCGATGGTGAATTTGAATTTAGTAGCGAAGTAGTGCCAACTCCGGATATTGCCGTCGCTATTACCAACCAGCCTAGTGACACGCTTTGCGAACTAGTGAACAGTACCACCGTCGCTCCATCAAACGATATTGATGATTTGGCAGTGTTTTGTGTGGCAAGGCCAGTATGCCCCTCAATCTTGCCTATCTCCTCCGATGACCCGGCAGATCTATCTGGAAATAACATTACCGGTATTGAATCGTTGGTGCAGGAAATTGAATGCCCCACCGAAAGTTGGCGTACTGCGGCGAACCTGCGGATCGACAATAACCGCAAATTGCAGCGTACTATTGAATTGAAAGATGTCGACGGATTTGCAGTGCCTAACGCAGGTATCGAGTTGCAATTACTCAGTCATGAATTTAAATTTGGTGCGGCTGCTCAGGCCAAACTATGGCATGGCACAGCCGGCTTTGATGGCGATCCGTCGTCAGCAGCTTACCAACAGGCTTATCTCGGTTTCGGCTTTAATAAGGGAGGTTTTCAGAATGCGCTGAAATACAAACTCCGTCAAAGTTTTGCGCCGTTGGTGCAGCCAATGCTCGATTGGTTTTCGGCTAATGATATTGATGTGAGGGGCCACGCCCTAATATGGCCTGCTTGGGACAATATGGAAGCAGCTATTAGTGCTGCAGACCTTGACTCAATCACGAGATACGACTCGGCGTTTAACGAGACGGTCGCGGACATTGCACCGCAGGATTTATCTATCGATAACCTGAAAATATACATTAACTATATGATTGCTTCGCAGGCCGCTCAATGGGATGTGGTTGAATGGGATGTGCTGAATGAGCCTCGAGACAAAACCGATGTAAGCGATAAGCTCGGCGTTGCACTGAATGCCATAGAAGAAGCCAGTTGGTTTAATTTGGCCGAGGCCTCTGTGTTTAATGTCGACGCGCTGCTTTTCCTTAATGAAAACAAAGTTATCTCGGACGATGACACTTCGACGGTTATAACCAATCGGATTGAAAGCTTTAGAGCGACAGCTGATTCAATTCTGGCGAGTGGCGGTGCGTTGCAGGCGTTAGGTTTTCAAAGTCGATTTGGGGCGATGAATTCAGCCGATGATATTTACGCTAGGCTAGAACATTTTTCTGATATGGGTTTGCCCATGGCGGCCACCGAATTTGAAATGAAAGATGATCAAATCACCGACGAACTTAATCGCGCAGTGATGACAGAAAGGGTAATGACGACGTATTTTAGTCACTCGGCGGTGACTGACATTATAGCGTTTACCTTTATGCAAGACCAAGGACGTGCTGATGCCAGACATTTGGTTAACTTAGCAGGGGAGCCTAATTTACGTGGCAAAATCTGGTTATATCTAACCAAAAAATATTGGACGACCCATGTGGTTTCACAGCTCGACCGCAATGGCCAGCATGTACTCGATGGCTTCAAGGGTAACTACCGCGCAACAGTATCGCGCGATGGCGAGCTTGACCAAACAATTGATTTCACGTTTGAGGAAGGTGCGGGGAATATTGTGATTGAGTTGAGTAGCTCTGACCCATTTACGATTACCGGCATTACCAGTAGCAGTATTGATGAGAACACCCCTTACACTGGGGCGACTCCTAGTTTCGATGATCCGTCTTCGATTGTAAGCGAGCCGTTAGTTTGGAGTAAAAGTGGTGCTGATGCAGCGCTGTTTACGCTTAGTGACACTGGTTTGCTATCGATGGAGGCTAAAGACTTTGAATCGCCACAAGATGCGAACTCAAATAACAGCTACGAAGTGACGTTAACGGCCACTGATGAGGGCGGTAACACCGCATCGACAAGTATTGAGGTCTCTATAAACGATATTGTAAGTGAGTCTTTTTCTCCACCCGCAATCTCCACCAGTGATGGTGTGCCTGTTTCGAGTACGATTACAGCTGGTGGCTTAACCTTTATCCGTCCACCTACTAGTAATGAATTGACTTGCAGCGGATCTACGCTTGACTCCACGGGTGTTCGATACTGCAATCTCACCTATGACGATGCAGAGGCTTATTGTATGAGTCTAGGGGCAGATGCGTATAGAGTACCTACCATGCCTGAGCTGGGAGAAATATTACCGCTAATCGCTGATGGTACTTATCTAACGTCCCACCAGTGGCCGACAGCTAAGCCCTTCTGGACAAGTACAGAAGTAGAACCCGTACTCGTACCGGTTAAAAACAAAGCGTTGAAATTCGGTCTTGAGGGCGAATTCATAAATTTTGCCATCACACAACGTCTTGGCGTAGCCTGTTTGCGTCTTTAAAGGCTGGCGAAGTCCAAGAAAGATATGCAAGGTTCTTAGCGCCTGTGAGCTCACATTTATTTCAGTCGTTGAGAATCTGTTGTGTTTTGTAGATTGGCGTTAAAAAAGTGTAGGCAGCTGAATTTCGGCTGCCTACATTGCCGCTCTATCATCGCTAAATGCTGATTGCCTTTGTATTTTTTGAGATAATTCTGTAGAGGTTATATCTGTAAGTTGTTGTTTTTATTGACTCCTATAATTTAGTAATTTATATTTTTAATCACAAATATCCTTGCACAGGACCTAGCGCACGCCACTTTATTTTTTGGCCCGTGGGCTCGATTTTACTTATCAACGTTTTGCCAATACTACCTGCTTTTTTCATTACCACCCTTTATCATCTTTTTCAGCCTTGCCTGAATCTTCTTTGCTAGCAATAATTCACTCGCTCGCTCAGAGCTATCACCTATAATGCGGTATGCTATTTCACTTTTATTATTAATGACTTGTTATGAAAATCCCAAAACGTATTCAACCGCTCGTTGATGACGGCCTCGTCGATGAGGTGATTAGTCGCCTAATGAGTGGTAAAGAAGCCGATGTCTTTATTGTCCGCTGTGGTGAAGAGATACGCTGCGCTAAAGTCTACAAAGAAGCGGTTAAACGAAGCTTTAAAAAGGCAGCGCAATATCAAGAGGGCCGCAAAATGCGCAGCGGACGTCGCGCGCGTGCGGTTGAAAAAGGCTCGGCTTATGGACGACAGCAGCAAGAGGAAATTTGGCAAAATGCTGAGGTTGAAGCCTTAGGCCAATTAGCTAATGCCGGTGTTCGTGTACCAGAGACCTTTGGCTGTGTTGATGGCGTGTTACTAATGGAGTTGATTGTCGATGATGAGGGCAATGCGGCGCCTCGACTCGATGACGTAACCATGCCGTTAGAGCAAGCGTTAGAAGATCATGCGGTGATGATGGACTATGTGGTTCGCATGTTATGTGCAGGGCTTATTCATGGCGATTTATCAGAGTTTAATGTATTGGTTGACCAATACGGCCCCGTTATTATTGACTTGCCTCAGGCGGTAAATGCGGCGGCTAATAATCAGGCCGAAGCGATGCTGGCGCGCGATATAGAAAATATGTCGCGCTATTATGGACGCTTTGCTCCAGAGCTATTAACTACTCGTTATGCAAAAGAAATCTGGACGCTTTACGAAGAGGGTGATTTACATCCAGAGTCACCGTTAACAGGGTATTTTGAAGGCGATGCTGATGATGCCGATGTTGACGCTGTGCTTGAAGAAATAAAAGCCGCTATGGAAGAAGAAGAGGCTCGATTAGAGCGCATTCGAGCTGCGAATGATGGTGACGAATAATCAATGTACGTGTCGGAGTAGATAATGCTGAGTTTAACGATAACCCCACGATTTGCAGAAACTGATGCGCTAGGGCATATCAATAATACGGTATTACCCGTTTGGTTTGAGCAAGGTCGTCATCGTATATTTAAAGCCCTTCATCCTACAATGAGTCTCAATGATTGGCCGATTATTTTGGCCAAAATATCTGTCGATTTTATTGCGCAAATTTACTTTGGTGAGGATGTGGTAATTCGCACCGGTATAGAAAAAGTGGGTAATACTTCGGTCATCGTTAAACATGAAGCTTGGCAGCGCGATAAGTTAGTGGCGCGTGGTGATGCCGTCATGGTGTATTTTGATTATCAAACTAACAAACCTACGCCAATACCTTTATCGGTTAGAGATCGTTTAGCACCGATAATGATAAAAGCGTAAGTCGTGTTCTTAATGTTATTAAATTAACGCGTTTTATTTTTGTACTTTAGCCGTAACAGCTATATTGGTTTTTTGTGTAAATGTATCACTGCCAGAGCTAATTTGTGACACGGTGGTTGCGCCATCCTCTACCAACTGCCATAAAGTACTTATCTGATTATTATAATAAAACCCCGTCCAAGCAGTAATTGAATTGCATGATTCCGTGCTGTTTATCCATAGTGTATTAAAGATAATGGCAGTGCCATCAACCCAGCCAGTAACTGGGTAAGCGGTGTCCTTACAGGGATAGCCAGCCGCTTTGTTCACATAGTTCCCAGTTTAACAATCCCGTGCTGTCGATGGTGGTTATGGTTAGCACTGACCCGAGTTCATTTATCCATTGTGTGCTGGCGGAAATAGATACGGCTTCATCTTCTGCGGCAATGGTTGCGAAGCTGGCTAGCAGAGAGATGAGTGTTGAAAAAAATACAGCTAAAAACAGCGTTGTGGATGAAGAGCTAGGTGTTGTATAGAGATTTTTACTGTTCATAATATCAAGTCCATTTTGGGGCCTCGGTTTGGTGTTTCACAGATCACGTCGAGGCAGTGCCGTGATTGATACTGTTTTAATTGCAGGCATAGCTATGCAGTAAATAAATCATTCTCAAGCGACAGTAATTTAGCTTTAGCGGGAAGTCCGCCTGCGTAGCCAACCATATTTCCATTGCTGCCAATAATCCGATGGCAAGGAATGATAATGCTTAATGCGTTTGCGCCGTTGGCATTCGCCACCGCGCGAATAGCCGTTTTGTTTTTAATCGTTTCTGCAAGTTTTAAATAAGTAGAGGTGTCGCCAAACGGAACGTCGGCTAAAGCATGCCAGACACTTTTTTGGAAGTCAGTTCCCACCGTTAGTGTGGGTAGCTCAAAGGTTTTACGTTGGTGATTAAAGTATTCGTTTAATTGTTGTTTTGTTTTTTTTAAAATAGGGCTGTTTTCTTCAATCAGTAATGCTTTTAAGCCTTTTTGTAATCGAGAATCAATGGCTCGCCGAGATTTTCTGTAGCGCCAGTCACATAAGCAAAGCTTACCCTCAAAAGAACCTAAGATAAGTTCGCCGAGTGGGGATTGGTAGTATTGAAATTGAATAGAGTTCATTGTTAAATCCTTCCGTAGATAAATCAGGTTAAATAAAAAAATTATCGTTATGGCTTTCTCTTTTTTGGTTTCCTTCCTGAAAAGAGGGCCGGTATTTACTGCTTGTTTATTAACTTGTAATGCATGGCTCAATAATAAAAAGCGTTATGTTGAGCAGAAAAAAATCACTATGGCATTTAAGGACAGGCTGCTTAGTAATAAGTGCCATTTGATTGCTCAATCTATTGAGTATTAGGTCAATTTCTTTCGAAATGATTTTTTAACCATTCTTTATAAAATGGAAACATTTATCCTATTTAGGGTTATTACTGAAAAGGCCCGAAGATGGCTTGGATCATGTACATTTGTTACTGCGTTATAGTTCTTTTTATGACAGAATTGATTCTTTTGGCGCTTCTATCTCTCACGCCACTTTTTCCTTAACCCTACTGGAGTTACTCACTGCTTATGATCGACGAGCATCGCATTGCTGCGCTAGAAATTAATGGTTTAGAGAAAACCTACAAGAATGGCTTTCAAGCCCTTAAAGGCATTAGTCTTAAGGTTGAAGCGGGTGATTTCTTTGCATTACTCGGACCCAATGGTGCGGGTAAATCGACGACTATTGGCGTTATTTGCTCATTGGTATCGAAGACGGCCGGTCATGTGAGTGTCTTTGGGCATAATATCGATACGCATTTTACCGAAGCTAAGCAATGCATTGGTGTAGTGCCGCAAGAGTTTAATTTTAATCAATTTGAAAAAGTCCTCGATATTGTTGTCACCCAAGGTGGGTATTATGGCTTGCCGCATCGTGTGGCCCTTGAGAGAGCCGAAAAGTATCTTCGTCTGCTAGACCTTTGGGATATGCGCGGAATGATTTCACGTACGCTTTCAGGCGGCATGAAGCGGCGCTTAATGATTGCCCGCGCCTTAGTCCACGAACCCAAGTTACTGATCTTAGATGAGCCAACTGCAGGCGTCGATATTGAATTACGTCGGTCTATGTGGGAGTTTTTAGAGAAAGTGAATGCCACAGGTACAACGATTATTTTAACCACGCATTATTTAGAAGAAGCGGAAAGTTTATGCCGAAATATCGCCATCATTGATGCCGGCAATATTATCGAAAACACCAGTATGAAAGCCTTGTTACGAAAACTGACTAGAGAAGTGTTTGTGTTGGACATAAAAGAGCCAGTAGCTAGTAATTTACAGCTTAGTGGTTTTATTTTGCGTGTAATGGATGAGCACTGTATTGAGGTTGAGATCGATCAAAATCAAACCTTAAATCAGTTATTTGAGCAGTTAGCAGAGCAGGGCGTTACGGTGACCAGTATGCGAAATAAAGCTAACCGTCTTGAAGAGATGTTTGTGTCGGTACTCAATGCACCGGATGACTCTTTATCAGAAAAAGCTGCATCAGAAAAATCTGCATCAGAAAAGGATGCGTCAACCAACAGCTCCGATACTCAACCAAAAGGAGCTGCATTATGAATATGCTAGGTCAGTGGATAGCATTTAAAACCATCGTCTACCGTGAGATTCGACGTTTCTTACGCATTTGGGTTCAAACGTTAGTACCTCCCGCTATTACGATTGCGCTTTACTTCGTTATTTTCGGTAGCTTAATTGGTTCGCGAATAGGGGAGATGGGCGGCTTTGACTATATGCAGTTTGTGGTGCCAGGTTTAATTATGATGGCCATTATTCAAAACTCCTATGGCAATGTAGTATCTTCATTTTTTGGAACCAAGTTTCAGCGCAATATTGAAGAAATGTTAGTGTCGCCAGTTAAAGATATCACTATCTTATTAGGCTTTATTGTTGGCGGCATGGTTCGTGGGCTATTAGTGGGCGGCATTGTCACGATTCTCGCTTTATTCTTTACCGACTTAAATGTGCATAACTGGTGGGTAACCATTAGCATGGTAATTTTAACTGCGTTAGTTTTTTCATTAGCGGGTTTTATTAATGCTATTTTCGCCGAGAGCTTTGATGATATATCGATAATTCCGACCTTTGTTTTAACACCGATGATTTACTTAGGCGGTGTATTTTATTCGGTCGATTTGCTACCAGATTTTTGGGCCAATGTTTCGTTAATTAATCCGATACTGTATATGGTTAACGGCTTTCGCTATGGCATTCTTGGCGCCAGTGATGTGGGCCTGCTGCATGCCTATGTCATGCTTATTTTGTTTGTAGCGATCGGCTTTTCAACCTCATTGTATTTGCTTACGCGTGCAGAAAAATTACGCAGTTAATCAGTTAATCAGTTAATCAGTTAATCAGTTAGGCTGGTGGATAGACAGATAGATAGCAAGCAAGCAGGGTAATAAGTTAGGTTCAGATTTAGGCAGTTTATTTATGAGTAATACAAAAGATACGTCTGTTTCAGAAGCGGCTCACTCGCTTTCGAATAACTATGCGTCTAGCTCATCGTTAGGCGAGCATAGTCAGTACGATAATGTATATAATCCTGCCTTATTGCATCCCATTTTACGTAGCGAATATCGTAGTACCGTCGCTAATTTTGTTGCACCCATTTACGGTCACGATTTATGGCAATGTTTCGAGTTGTCTTGGTTAAATGCTTCTGGCGTTCCTCAAGTGGCCTGTGCTGATATTATTGTACCAATGTCATCCTTAGCCATTGTCGAGTCTAAGTCGCTTAAGCTGTATTTGAATAGCTTTCATGACCGCCAGTTTGCTCATCAAGATAATGTAAAAGCGTTGATTAAAAAGGATTTAACGTCACTACTCAATGCGGAAGTTGACGTTGTGATGCGTTCTGCATCTATAGTAGTGGCCGCTTCTCCACAAGCTACTGAGCCGCTGTTATTAGATGATTTAGACATTGTTTGTAATCAGTATCAACGTGATCCTAAACTCCTCTTCTTAGATGCCGATAACCGACAAGTAAGCAATGAGCAATTTTGTTCGCATTTATTGCGCAGTCATTGTCCTGTTACCAATCAGCCCGACTGGGGGACATTGACGATACGTTATTCAGGACGTGCAATTAATCCTGAATCATTGCTGCGTTATATTGTCAGTTTTCGTCAGCACAATGGTTTTCATGAGCAATGCGTTGAGCAAATTTACTCTGACATTATGACTGAGTGCCAGCCGGAGTTACTGACCGTTTATGCGCAATACACGCGTCGGGGTGGTATTGATATTAATCCTTGGCGATCGAATGACAGTGAACCCTTAGTGTTAGATAGAGTCTGGCGGCAATAGTTTAAGTGCGGTTAAGTCCATTGTTGACAATCTCATTAGCGAGCAGGTAATTACAGTATGTTTTTATCAGAAACAACATTAATTTTAGCGAGCGGTTTTTGGTTAACGCTTTTTATTGGTTGCGTTATGTTTGCGGTTATAGCGATTAAGAGTCGTCGTCAGCTAGGTGATTTAGACCGTATTATTGATACGCAGCGTGGGCATATTCAAAAGCTTTCATCTTCTGTTCCAGAGTTAGAGATTGATGATGTTAGCAGTGACAGTGTTAATGGCGATTTACTGCAAGCACAGCAATATGCCGATGAGTTAAAGCAGCAGATGGAAGCCATGGACGAGCTTCAGAAAAGTCAGTCATTGAGCCGAGATAGTGAATTAGCTGAAGCGATTGAAAAGCTAGCCGATGTAGAGGAAGGTTTATTAGCCAGCGAATCCTTAGCGGATGCGCGTCAAAACGAGATTATTATTTTAGAGCAGCAAGTTAAGACCTTAAGCGACATATTAGACGTAGGTGACCTTGCCACTATGAGAGAGATTATCGTTAACTTTACAGAAGAGACACGAGGACTGTTAGCGACTATTACTGATTTAGAAATCGAGCGTAATCAGTTGTTACAGCAGTTAGAAGATACAGAATCTAACGAAAAAGGCACCATAGGGACAGTCGTTGGATTGAAGCGGAAATTATCATTAGCCGAGCAGCAGATAAAAGAGCTACGAATAGAGCAAGGATCACCTGAAGCAGAGCAAGCGAGAGAAGGCTGATAGCTTTACAGGGCGGGGCATCTAAGATAAAGTGCCGCGCCTTTCGAGAAAAAGCTTATAGAGCATTGAAAGGTA
>Ga0129327_10002318_pt1 | contig 11083 bp, 7 predicted proteins | sample CPBDNA_6_FD_111799 | JGI IMG/M metagenome (GOLD analysis project Ga0129327, IMG submission 111799) | Freshwater to marine salinity gradient microbial communities from Chesapeake Bay, USA - CPBay_Spr_31_0.8_DNA | ecosystem: Environmental > Aquatic > Marine > Coastal | place: USA: Chesapeake Bay...
CAATGTGTATCAATAATCATTAGACGCCAAGTTCTGTTTTAATAAAATTATTTCCCTTGTCTTTAAATAATTGTAATACCTCATTTTTCGACCTTAGCACCATTTCTGCATATTCTTCTAAATCCTCAAAAGGCACACTTCCATTTATTAAAATATCTCTCTTCATTTGTTCTAAGTCAATATCCTTTTTTAGATAATGTATTAATGCTGGTAAGTCAACATAGTTATTCCTTGTGAGGGGTTGAGTTATATCTCGTCCATAAATCTGATTATCCAATTGAGCCTTATTTAATGAGGCTCTTCGATATATGCAAGGCATACATACACCACAATGATTAGTATTCTTATTAACCCAGCTACTATTGTGTCCTGGCTTACCACAAGAGGTAGAGTTCTCTGAAATATCAACTAAAAAATCATAATTCGAACAATTTTTCACCATTTCGCCCTTCGTATCAAAGTTATAGGGATTTTTTAACTTAACGTCAATACCCAAATTATCTATTAAATTTTGTAGCTTATCTATTACAAAAGGATGAGTTGTTCTTGTACTTAAAGAACTTACCCTAGATGGCGTTAGCGGATAATTAATAGAAATAGTACCATTTTCAGGAACTATCAAATTGTTAGAAGGAGATAAATAACACCCTAATCCAATGAAGAAGAAAGACCGACTCCTATAATTGCCTTCCACCTGAAAAGTGTCTCCATTAAGCGTTGTCCGACTTAAAGCTAACTTAGTTTGAATCCAATTATTATTTATTTTCTTTTGATATTGTAGTTTCAATTTGGCAAAAAGTATTTCTTGGTCTCTGCTTGGCCCTGGTGACTTAAAGTCAAAATGAGAAACCAATAATATCTCTTCGTCATTATTAAGGCTTTCCAACTCGTCAATTACACCGATTAAGGAATCTAATCCACCTGAAAACAAACTCGTTGTCTTAATCTTATTTACATTAAATCGCCTAATATATTTTTTCCATCTTCTTCCTTTCATCAAATACATTGGAGTAATAGTATTTTGAACAAACCCTATTTCCCAATAATCTCCTGTTAAGAATTTCAATGCATCTTCCAATAATCTCTCTTGGCCATGCCAAATATCTAAATGGTAAACTGGAAATATTACTTTCAATTCTCTAGCCCAACCATCATTTGAATAATACCTCCTATCTAATAAATTATCAACACCGTAAACAAGCGCAGATACTAAAAATAGGTCAAATTTGATAGAGGTTATATCCCCTGTTAAATCATAAGCATTAACAAAATTCCGAAGGAACAAAGGGACTTTTTGCTCTACACCAACTAAATCCGTAAATACCAAATTAATGTTGGAGAACTTGCCTTTTGTAGCCTCATTAAGTTCAATTATTACCTCCATAACTATTCAAATACAGTTAATATATCCTCTTGGATATTTTTAATTAATCTATCAGCAGCATCCGAGCCCCAATCTAAATCCTGTAAAGTATCTGTTCGTTGAACATCTTTTAGAGACTCAAAAATAAAATCTTTGATTTGTCTAAAAAGATTATTACAATCAGGTTGATTCTTGTCTCTAATTAATTTCTCATAAAACCATTTATCTAAATGTTCATAAATGTAATATCCAAAATATCTAATAATAAGGTCTTCTGATGTCTCTACTTCAAATCTACTAGTTAGTAATTCTTCCATTTCGTCAATGCTCTCTGCATTTGAAACAAGCTCTTCAAGTAGTTTTCTTGTGGCCTCCTTCGCAGCAATTTCATCAATAATTGCTGCAGGACCAGAACAGTATTCAATTAAATGATTGATTATATCGGCAACCGATTTATCTTGTAAATCAGTCAGTCCCGTACTTTCTAAAGCCTCTCTAATATTATTACCCGAACGATTAAACGCTCCAAAAAAACCACCTAATTTTTTAGCCGTTCTAATGCCGCCTCTTCCTCCAATTTTTGAACCACCTCTCCCTGCTTTTTTCGCTCCACCCAATACCGCAACATAGTTTTGTAATATACTACTTTTCTTTCCCTCAGGTAAAGAAGTAGCATCACAATTTGTTGTAACGGAGGCACTCAAATCTCCCCAATTTGGCATCATTGCATGTCTCGTATTTGAAAATGATTTTGATGTTCCCATTATTTTTTAGATTGTAGATTAAATGCCTTACTAGCCCTAGTTTTATCATCACTAAAATAATTAGCCAAAAAATCTCCCATAATTGCATGAGTTTTAAATTTCCTTAAGCTAACTCCAACCCCAGCATCTATATCTTTCTTATTGATAAATTTTAAGGTCTCGATATAATAGGATGCTACATTATCAATATTTTCTTCAAGCATTTGATTAAATACTTTAAAACCAAGCTTTTCATTAGGGTTCTTTTTTAAATTATTTGACATCAGACCAAGTAAACTATCTCGTTCAAGTGGTGTTAAGGGTTCAAATTTTTCTTTCAATAGTTGTTTTCTTGTACCTGTCGGCATTTCACTATTCAATTCCTTGAATAAACTTTTAACGATTGGGGGAATTAAGCTAGATGCTGAAATTGATGCGGTTATATTATCTCTTGAAATCCAAAAATAATCACGTAAATCTACCGCTGATAGTTTTGGTTCAACTTTTAGCCATTTAACAATTTTTTCTTTGCCCCATCCATGTAAATTATCATTTGTTTCTATTGCTTGTGATTTATTGGCTAAACCTTCGTCTTCACAAATATTTTCTAATTCTAATAGTTGCTTAGGTTTTCCTTCCTGATTGAGTTGCCATTCAAATAACTGTCTAAAAAGCCTAATCTCTGAGTATTCAAGTAGCATTAATTTTGCTAATATAGAATTATTAAAATCGCTTAATTTCGCTACATTGGATAAGCGTTGCCTAAGAACATAGGTATTTAGAAATCTTTTTATTTGCCTTGGGTTACCATAAAGACTCTGCGTAATAAGTGGAACTAAAGCGGGAATCGAAATTACATTTGATTTCACTTTCTCAAAGTCTTCCGTACTTAGCAGGGTTTCCATGTTGGATAAACCGTAAGTTGAATATTTGTCTTTCTCTCTAAATTGCTGAAAGTTGGTGAGTATTTTTTTGAATTTAGCATTGTCTATTTCTCTTTTGCATATCAGCATTGAAATATACGTTTCCACTTCTGGTTCTGATAATTTGGGTAAGGAGTAGGGTAGTTGTATTAGTTTTTCTAAATAATCATCCACTATTCTAGAATTATCCTCTTGAATTGGATTCTTTCTTCCGTATTTGTGTTCTATTGCATGACGAACAATCCTTGGGTCAGCGCCTATAATAAATGCAGTTTTAGGAACATTGACAAATAATTTAATGGCCTCCAAATTTTCTATAATTCTTTCTGGTTCACACCTATCTAAATCATCAATTATCACTACTAATCTTTTAAAGTTAGTAGCCTCTAATAAGTCAGAAAAATCTTTCCTAAATTCTGAAACAGGATTAATAGATGATTGCTCATCCTCGCTTTCTTTTAGCAGGGATTCTAGTATTTCTTGACCATCCTCAGACGTTAATTTTTCTAAAAGCTTTTCAGGGCTATCTGCATTCCATTCGGCTAATTTAGCTAATGTATAAGGAGCTAAACTTAATCCTCCTGTAAAATAAGCTGATACAGCAGGTAATGCTACATCTTTTAAAACCATTCCCGCGCCTCTCATCCAATTTATTGATTTCCATAATTTTTTCGCTTTGCCTTTGACAGTTTCTTTAACTTCAGCACTTAATTTACTATTATTTTCTAAGCCCTTTAGTATAAAATCTAGCAATGCAGCCTTTGCATCATCATATCCTTCAAATGTCCAACCATTAAAGTATATACAAAGCGTTTCTTCATTATTGTTCAAACCCTCAGTATCTTCAAATTTTTCTTGGATTATCTTCAAAATGCTCGACTTACCACTTCCCCAATCGCCAAAAACACCTATTGTTACTGGCAACACAGTATCATCTTTTACCACATCGATTAATAAATCAGCATGGACTTGAAAACCTAGTAAATCTTCGGATGTTTCATTATCTGACCACATAGTATTCTTTTTGTTATGTACTTCAATAGGTAAAAAATATAGTTATAATAAAGAATCTAAGATATAACTAATTTATAGGTTTTGCCAGTAAAAAAGGTTGGTAACAAGCATTAATCGACAAAGTAATATCTTCATCTGACCAGTAGGAGAGAAGAAGAATCAATTATAGAGTTTCTCGATGATTTTGTCCAATCAACGCATTTAATAATAAATAATATTATTTTTACATATAAAAATTCTTTAAAGAAACTACACACTTAATGAATCACTCATCCAAGGTAATTAATACTTACCTAAATCTAGGTGATAAAAAAAGCATGGAAAAAGTTAAAAATTTTCTCTTTGCTGACCTTGATTTCAATAACCTTACTTCAGATTGCGTACAATCTTACCCTGTGTTAGAAGTTGCACATGACATTGCAATGTTCTTCAAAATAGATATTCAAAAAATTCAGAGTGCAGAATGTAGAAAAGACCAGATAGATTATACCACAACACTTATAAAGCTAGTGTTTACTGAATTTTTAAAAATACTTAAAAAAGATATATCATCAGATACAGCCCTTCAATTTGTCACAAGTTTTGAAGAATCGCTCCATGAAGCGAATGCTATTCACTTAGGACTTGAACAACTTATCAAAGCAATACCCTTTGAAGAATACAAAGATAAATGCATTGACTTTCAAAGACCTAAGAATCAGGTTTACTTCGAAAGATTGGTCTCTCCTGCTCGAATAAAAAAACTAGTAGGGCTTGTTGATTTCGAATACAATATCATTCGTGCACCTGATAGGTTTGAAAATTTTTTAAATGGAAATAGCAATATTCGAATAACGGTTAATAGGGATAAGGTTGGACACTTTGTCTTTCTAATTAATTGTTTATTAGGAAAAGGAGATAATAAGAAAATTAAATACTTCAAACTAAAGAAAGGAAAAGGTTGCTGGCAACTGCTAGATGAAATAGTTTATGACTTTGATGGAAAAAAAATAGCAAAACATGAAAAATATTTTAATAATTTAATTAGTAACGTAAGAAAAAAGAATGAACCTAATCAATTCATTTTCAACGAAATAGAAGAAATTTTAAATTTTATCCAAAATAGTAAATTGTGATTATTGTAATGACGATTGCATGACGATTACATTTTGCCGCCGATGCGGAGCACTTATTTCGACTATTTTTGCAAGTACAAAATAGTTGTTTGTAAAATATATCAAATTATGACTATTGGTGATTTTGTTAGAGGTTACAATTTACGACCAGGAGATGTTTTTCAACCTTCAAAAGTGGAGGTTAGTCTTTCAAGGCAAAAAATTGTTTACCTCGGATTTACAGGTATAGAACATAAGTTTCTAGCTGATATAAAAGGTAGAGGTGTTGATTGGTTGACCCAAAAAGAACTTTCGGTAATGACAAAGTTATATATCCCATTTAATATCCAAAAGTTCCAAGGGAGCATTCATGCACGAACCCCTATAACATTAAGAGCGGTACGTTCCATGAAAAAGCATGCTTATCATCTTCTTACTTTCAGTCAACAGGAATTAACTAATTATGTTCAAACAAGAAAGCCCCCCACATCTAAGCAAGAAACAAAATTGCTCGGTTTAGGAGTGGCTACTACAAGTGCTATTTTAGCAGCTAGTTCGGAAAATAAGGCAGTACAAGCTTTTGGTATTTTTGCTACTTTTGCTGCTCTAGCTGCGGTTATCGCACTTTCGCAAGAAGATGAGTAATTTATGTTTTTTCAATTTAATCTTTTCAAGATGAAATTAATTAGTTTCCAAGTCTTCAGCAATAATATAGCAAGACTTGACTTCGCACATGGAACGGTTTGGGTGGATTTAGACCAGAATTCAGGAAGAGTTCTTACTCGGAATAAGGTTGGATATTTTCCAAAAATCCAACATACAGGTATTTATTTAGGCAAAAATAGGTTTAACGGCATTCCTCTCGTTATTCATAATCATTATCATTACGGTACCTCCTACATTTCTAGTTTTGATGAATATAGGAGTGGTGTAGTGGCTCGTTGGCAAGAAGGTACATGTACTAATCGTCCTAATTTAGTTATTACAATTGGCTTAAACCAAGTTGTAAGAGGAGAACGGTATAGACCAATAACTAACAATTGCCAAGTAATGACCAATACGGCTTGTCATAATAGACGTGACTCAGAAGATGTTACGAAATTGGCAGGAAAGGTTTTAGGTGTAATTGCGATTACTGCTTTAATCAAGGCCATTGCGGCTTAATTGAAAATAATTTTAGTTTAAACTAAAGTTGATACTACAAGAAAGGAGCCTCTTCGTTTAAATAGAAGGACTCCTAAAAAATCATCTATATGAATAATTTGATTTAGGTCATAGATGGAGGATAATAAACTCCGCTATGACCTTTTCTATTTTGAAAGTATAGGGTAGAGTCAATAATAAATGCCAATGTAAAACAAATGTTAATATATATTTTATTATCTCCTCTAAAATCAATAATTTACGCCTAGAACCTACTCTGAGAAAATATCTGCACGACTAAACAACATTTTGTCGCAATGAATATATATGCAGATTACAACAACCTTACTGGAAACACTTCAAAAAGAATTACAAAAAAGTAGTAAAGCGGTTCATTTAGATGCTACTATAGGTAGCAGTAGCAGGAAAAAATTTGACCTTCATAAATTGAGTTGGGTTGATAGTACTTTGCCTAGTCGATTTATTGATACCTTATTAAATGAAACGACCTTTGAATTTCCCATCACTTGGCAACTAAACACTTCTTCTGAAGACAATCCCGATGCAGAAAAATTATCAGGGCTTACTAAATCTTTAGATAATCTCATCAATGATGCTGCTGAAAATATTGCAGAAAAAGGCTTTAATTCCTTTGCTCTTGGCTTTCCATTATTGGTAAAAATGGATAAAAAAGCAGATAAGTTAATCGTTGCTCCCATTTTGATTTGGGAACTTACTATTAAGCGAGTTAATGAAATAAATACTTGGAGTATTGAAAAAAAACTAGGAGATATTGTCGCTCCTAATGAATTACTAATCAACTATTTGATATATAGTGACAACGTAGATATTAGCGACTTATCAGCTATAATTTCCGATGAAAATGGACTAGGCAAAGAAGAACTCATTACTTACTGTCAAGTTTTAATGAATAAGCTAAAGTTAAAATCTATACAAGATGGAGATATAAAATTAAGCACAAAAAACATATCGAAAATCCGAAGTACAGTTGGTTTTAAATTACTTCTAAAGAAACATGATACTAACGGAATTATTTTTTCTGGTGGACTATTCTCTTTTTTTGAGATTCCTAAGCAATCCATCATTGAAGATTATGAAACTTATTTAGGTTTTGAGAAAATAGAGTTGGAGCAATCGGATATTGAAAATCAAGCGTTTCAACCCTTTACTTCTATACCAACAGACCCAACTCAACAAGGAATTTTACATGCTTTGAATTATCAAAGAAATTTATTGATTCAAGGGCCTCCAGGCACAGGTAAAAGTAGAACTTTGGCAGCCATCTTAATTAATGCGTTGGAGAATCAACGAAAAACTTTGGTTGTTTGTGAGAAAATTATCCCTTTAAAAGTATTGCAAACTACACTAGCTAAAGATGGGTTAGACGAATTTGCTATCTTGATAACAGATATTAAAAAGGGTAGGGGAGAAGTTGTCCAGAAAGTTCAGAAGAAACTAACGACTTTTAAGAAAAAGAAAAAGGTTGATGTTTCAATTCCTTATTCAGCATTAAAACATCAGACTAAAAAATTAGACGATTTAATCGAAGAAATTAATGACAAACATCGGCAATTAAACAAAAAAATAATTCAAGAAAAGACTTGGACGGAAACAGTTGGTTGGTTTTTAAGTGAACTAAGAGAACACAAAATTCGAGAACCACTAAAGTTACCTGATGAATTGTTTTCTTTTGAAGAAAATGTATTACCACAATTCAACGATTTTTTAGTACAAGCACAAAAGGTTTATCTTGCATATAGACAGTATAATTCTTCTGACAAATGGGATGCTAATTACTTGATTGGAGATAATCCTTTTAAATTAAAAGCTAAAATTCAAGCTGATATTACCTACCTCCATCAGCAAGTAAAAATTTTGGGTAGAGAAATTATTCTCTATAGAAAAAAGTATAAACAACTATTAGTAAAAGATTTTGAGGAAGAAGAAATGATGCTATTGGGGACTATTAGGCAGGTTAGAAAAATTATTGGACAAAACTTGTCTAACAAAGATTTCTTTAAAGAGGTAAGCAAAATAGACGCCTTTTTTAGCCGAAGAAAGAAAAATATTCTATTCGACCATGAAATTCTACGCAATCAGTTTTCTTTCATTAATAATAGAAATATTGATACTGATTTTTTCCAAAAATCCTACTTTCAATATAATATCCAAGCAAATTTGCCCATCTTGAATGGATTAGAATTATCTATTGAAGAAAAGAGAAAGACTTTAACGAAATGGGTTGGAGCTACTTTAGCAGAACTAGATATATTTAATCCTGACCAAAAGTATTATCCCGATAATTCAGCCAAATTATTAAAAATCTATAATGGCGTTAAAGAAAAATTGAAATCAATCAGATGGCTAATACCTACATCTGAAATCCCAACGGATGAGCGAATTCTTGACTATATTCAAAAGTTGGCCATAAATTTAGAAGAAGGATTAGAAAACGAACAAGCATTTTATAAAGCATTAGCATGGTTCAATTATCTCCATAAATCTACCCCAAAACAACGTCAACTTATTGAAATAGTCCAACCTTCTTTGTTTTGGCAGCAAGAATTCCAAGTTGCTTATCTATATAAATTGCTTTACTTTCATGGCTCTGAAAAATTAACAATTACGGAGGACGACTACCAAACCTTAACGCTTTTATTAGAACAAACAGACCATCCACAAATACCTTATATTAAAAAGTTATGGCTCAAAAAACAATTTGAACGCACAAAAATATTCAATAATAATGGTGATGATTTAAAGGCTATTCAATTATATAATGCCAGAAGAAAGGGTCATCTTAAACGGCATTCTCTTAGAAATATCATAGAAATAGATGCGGATTTATTTACGACCTATTTTCCAATTATCCTAACTACTCCCAAAGTCGCTAGTAGTCTGTTCAACGGAAGAAGAAATTTCTTTGATATAGTTATTTTTGACGAGGCTAGTCAGCTTTGGCTGAAAGATACTTTGCCGATTTTATTAAAAGGAAGACAGCGTATCATTGCAGGAGATAGGCATCAAATGCCCCCTGTTGATTTTTTTGAAATGAGATTAAAGACGAGACATCAAACCAATATTAATGGCAAAAGTCCTGCTGAAATAGTAAAAGAGGATAGTTTATTAGATTGTGATTCTTTATTAGATTTTGTCGAACAACTGAGCTTTGACCCCTACTATCTAGATTTTCATTATCGGTCTGCGCATCCTCAACTTATTGCCTTTTCAAACTATGCTTTCTATGAAAAAAGATTGAAACCCTTACCAAATAAACGAGACTATGTACCTATAGAATTTATAGAAGTCGATGGTCTTTATGATGCTAGTACAAATGAAATTGAGGCGGAGAGCATACTAGAAATTCTGGAAACAAAAATTATTAAAGATGAGGATAATAAATATCCAACAGTTGGAATAATTACTATTAATAGCAAGCAAAAAGAGTTGATTCTAAATAAAATAGATGAACGAAGAGATAAACCAGCTTACAAAGGTTTTATCAAGAAAATAGATAAACTAAGGAATAATACAGCAGGGCCATTCTTTGTAAATAATTTGGTCAATGTGCAAGGAGACGAACGAGATATTATTTTAATTTCTACGGTCTATGGCAATAATAAAGAGGGCAGGTTTCATCATAGATTTGGGCCAGTTGGAAAAGTTCAGGGTAAAAACCTCATTAATGTTTTAGTCACTAGAGCCAAGGAAAAAATCTTTGTTTGTTCCTCAATCCCTCCAGATGCTTTTTTGAACTATCAAAATGAAATCGACAGATTGGGCAATAATCGCAAAGCTATCTTTTTTGCTTATTTGGCCTACGCCAAAGCTGTTAGTGAAGAAAACGCTACTGCACAACAAACTATCCTTGATGCACTTTATAAAGCTAGTGTAAAAGAAAATGGCATGGGGTCAGAAACAAATGAACAAGCAGGAACTTTTGTCATAGAAGTCTATGAAAAATTACGTTCTAAATATGGTGACAAACATTTAAAAATCAATCAACGACTTACGGAATACAAAATAGACCTAATCTTTGACCCTCTAATAAAAGAACTAGAAAAAATAGCTATTGAATGTGACGCCTCAGCCGAACATGATAGCCATGAGGCTTATTTGTATGATTATAATCGAGAAAAAATTATATCTGCCAACGGGTTCATTTTTCATCGAATTTGGAGTGTAGATTGGTGGGATAATCCAGAGCATGCTGCTCGACAGTTAATTGAATTTATAGATGCTCAATATCCTGATTTGGATACGCAATTGCTGACCGAAAATCGTGTAATTGATGATGATTTAGCTGTTTCTAACTCCATCATTCCTCCTCCTTATAAATAATTACCTGATAGCAATTTTTAAATAATGCTCTATCTACGCAAAAATACTGCGTATAAGGGAATCACGAACAATCATGTAAAAATAGGCGGTTAAAACTACCAAATTCGGTGTTTGAGTTTTCATTTTTAACATTGAGAGGCAAACTCACCTTAAAAACGGAGAGTATTCCTGATAAAATGCCAGAATATACAGCGAAATCGAGTTTTAGTTTTCCTCTCTGGACGTTCTGGAAAACTGAACTCCGTATTTTATCATTTTTTGCTTTCCTTACCGCCTATTTTCGCACCGATGTTCGTAGTACCCTGTATACACTTATTATTTTTGTGTTCATTAGAAATTAAACACTTATACATGCCAAATTTAGACGGATTAGGATTACAAAATTTTCGGACTTTTAAGAATCAGGAATATCTTGAATTTGCTCCAATTACATTGATAACG
>Ga0129327_10002325_pt1 | contig 11059 bp, 7 predicted proteins | sample CPBDNA_6_FD_111799 | JGI IMG/M metagenome (GOLD analysis project Ga0129327, IMG submission 111799) | Freshwater to marine salinity gradient microbial communities from Chesapeake Bay, USA - CPBay_Spr_31_0.8_DNA | ecosystem: Environmental > Aquatic > Marine > Coastal | place: USA: Chesapeake Bay...
ATCATCGATTGGTGGTTTCAGAGAGAGAATGTGCGAGAGCGTGAGCGGCACCATTTCCAATTCCGTTTTCGCGATTCAATTCTCTCACAAAGACAAACGCAAAGAGAGGAGACGCGACGAAAGCAGCAAAACGCAGAAGACGAAAACGAAAGAAGAACGAAAAAAGAATTTAGAGAGAGAAAGAAAGAAAGATCTCTCTCTCTCTCTCTGTGTGAGTAGTACTACGAAGAGTACATACCTGACTCGGGCAGTTCACCACTTGAAAATGCATCTTTCTTTCTTTCTTTCTTTCTCACTTGAGAAGAATTAATGATGAAAAATTCTGAAGAGAAATTTTCTGTTTTTTTTTGTTGTTGTTGTGAAAAACTCTCTCGCTTTTTTTGTTGTGTTGTTTTAAAACGAAAGTTTTTTGCACTCGCGATTTTTTTTTCTCTCTTTTTCTTTGCCTTTTTGAAAAAACAACACAACACTTGACTCTCTGCTGACTGTAAAAAAGAGAGTAAGAGAGAGAGATTCAGAGAGAGAGAGAGAGAGGATCATCGTTCGTTGGCAGCTCTGAAAGACCAAGCAGAGTGCGACATCCCGCAAGATTTCGAGATCAATTTTTGTTTCTTAACAGCGTTTCCTCGATCTCGTTGTTGTTGTCGCGTGTTGTCGTAAACTTTAGTACACAACTCCTTTTGAATTAGTGCGCAGCGAGTGGACCTTTTGTTTTACATGGAAAGAAATCACGAGAACGAGAACAACACCAACGACGCGAAGAAAGGAGGCGCGTGGGAACGCGGCGGGATTCACTCGCTCTCGGACGCGAAAATACAAAAACGAGAACAACGCTTTAAACGAACCACTTCAGAGGAGGAAAAGGAAAAGGCAGAGGCAGAGGATAAAAGAGAAGCGGGAGGATCCTCTCTTCTCTCATTTTTAGACTTCAACAAGAAACAGACGGACGATTCCGTGTTCCAGGAACGATTGAAACCTCGGTACCAAGCGGCTGGGTCGAGAGATTCGTGCGGATTGTTTTCGTTAGGGAGAGGGTGGCAGGAGTTGTACGCCGCGCGTGCGGGGTGCGGCGGGAGTTCGAGAGGAGGAGGAGCTTTCGAGGACGAGGAAGACGAGGAGGACGAGAATACGCGTGATAAGAACAACACGAATACTACGAAGAAAAAGAAGACGACGAAGAGTAGTTATTTCTTCAGTACGAAAACGAGTACGAAGAAAGCGAGAGAACGGTGTTAATTGATTAGACGCCGAGAAAGAGAGAGGAAGGTAAACGCGATGACGGATCGTCGTCCTCAGTTTTTTGAGGAGTTGTTGATCGAGATCAAGGATAATGGACCGAGTTGTTCTTACGCACGCGCTGTGCACGATTATCTAAAAGGAACAGACGCGACTTTTGCGTCTTTTGATCATTTAAACGCGTGCAGATGCTTGATGCGTTTGTGCGTGAAGGACGAAGCGTGCGCGAGCGAGGTGTTTGAATCGGACGAGATTTGCGAGTATTTAAGGCAAGGATTACGCGAGAGAGAGGATGTGGTGAGATGTAAAAATACCTTGTACGTGATGATCAACGCGATGCAATGCGCGACGAAGTTTGTGAAAACGCATATCGTTGAGGTAATTGTGATGGACCCGCATTTTAAGGATTTGCCGAGGACTGTGCCGGCGGTGCGCCCGGTGTTGGCAAAACTCATCGCACTGAGTATGCGTAGCGCAGAATTTGTAAATAAGCAACGCGATTACGAAGCTGAGGGTAGATGCTTACATTTAGTGAACAGCTATGACTTTGTTCAACACTTCTTCGGCGCTTTACTTCTATGGACGCGCGAATGGACTTTGGAAGAAGAGGACGAGGCGCGCGCGGACGTTGAGTGTATTTTCGAGCGCGTGGTTGATGCGGAATACTTCCCGACAATGTTTCGGAACCTGCACGAAAAACAGGAGGCAAACGCTCGAAGGAAGGAAGTGTTATTGCGAGAATACTTGTTTAAAGACTTCGGGGGGGATGCGACGGCTTGTTTTGCCAAAGTCGAAAAGATGGTACCGGTGTTGTTTTGCGACGCGCAATCGACTCTGTTGCACTTCTTGGGGAGACTTTCGGTTAAAGCACGCCGCTTTGATGGTAAAACGGTAAACGACAAACACCCGTACGTGTTGCCAGAATCCGTGATGGCGTTCCTTTTGGATACGACGAGGGAAGCTGCGAAAGCGTGCAAAAAGTATGCAAAAAACGACGATGCGGGGTTCGCCGAGCGAAACGTCTTGCGCGAGTGTTTGTTTACCTTGCGTTCGATTTCCGAGATTGAGTCTACACCGCATGTTCCGGATACGGTTGGGTTCTTAGCTGGAACTGGACTCGCTCGTCTTCTCGTTGGGATGATTATTGCGTTAGATCCGCCCTCGGGAAGCCGCCAATCGATGAAGGCGAAAGGACCAGCCAAGGCTGAAGAGATACCTAAATTCCCAATCGACGACCAAGCGTTTGGAGGTCAAAATTTCGTACGCGACAACTTTCCGACGGTGAAACCGTACAACGGATATCGCGTCGACATCATAGCCACGTTAGCGAACGCCTCCCACAGACGTCCGAGAGTGTGTGAAGACGTTCGAAAACTTGGCGGCGTTGCCGTCGTGTTATCGCACACTCGAGGCGAGGAAGGTGACGACGGCGCCATGGACGGATGCGAAGAGGAACCTTTCTTGCGCGAGTGGGCGTTGTGGGGTACGCGAAATTTGTGCGAGGCAGACGATGTGATACGGAAAGAAATCGAAGTTTTAGCGCCGGAAAAGATCCTAGAGGCTGAGGAGTTGATGAAGCGAGGGTTAAGAGCCGAGTTGAATCCGGAAACTGGGAAGCCGAGAGTGGTTTCGATAGAGAAATCGAGTAAAGTCGAGATGGAAACGGTGAGCGCGCTTGGAGGAGGTCCGATGGCGACGCGAAGGACAAAAAAAGTTCGCCACGTGGAAACGCAAAAGAATGAAGATGACAGGAAAGAAGTAAGAGCAGAAGAAGAAGAGTTTCAGATTCCAAAGAATTGGAAAGTCGCCGAGCTTTAATAGAGTGTCTACGTATTGTACATAGGTAGATTAAATTATCATCCCCTACCGGGATGGCAAGGATTTATGATTACTCGTTTCTTTCTTCTTCCGACTACTGCACACAACGAAGCGAACCAACGCGACTAACGCGACACCCCCGGCTAGAACTATCATCCGCATGTCTTTCCTCTTTCGCAACCTCTCCTCGACTCGATCGTCTTGCACCTCCCTCACCGCCGCCTCGTACTCTCTCTCCGCAACCTCTACATCGAACGTCTTTTGAATTTTCACCAAACTCGTCTTCTTTGACCCCACACTCGCGTTCGTTTCGTTCGTCACCACGACACTTTCCGCGCCGTGTTTCTCATAAAACCGAACCAACTTTTTCCTCTCCCCATCCGCAGTCGCGCTCACTTTGAAAACATTATCCTTGGCCGCGTGCAACTGTCCGTAATACATGAGCAAGGACCCGTATTTCAATCCGCGGTACTTTCTCGAGATTGCAATATTCACGCCGTACCACGAGTCCGTATATTTGCACCCTTGCGCGAACCCAATCACCGCAGACTCGACTTGTTTTTTCAACTTTGACGGCGAAAACTTCTCGGTGAGTACTCGATTTTTCTCGCTCGTCTCCGCGTTCGTCTCGTTCCGTTTTCTCTTCTTCTTTTTGTTCTTCTTCTTCGGTTCTTCCTTGACCAACAAAATCCAAAGCTGATCCGATTCTTCGTGCAGCGCGCACAACCTGTCGAAAAACTGATCGTCATCTACTTCTTCTCCTCGATAGTCTCGTTCGTCGCCGTCTCTTTTTTGTCGTCGTCTCGATCCTTCTTCTCTCGTCGCGAATCGATGTTCCTCGGGGAAACACTGCGCGTGTATCTCTTTCACGTCTCGGGAAAATTTGCGAATGGTGTTCCCGCTGCCGTCGTTGAACGGGTTGAGGACGATTAAGGAGAGAGATTGGGATATTTTCTTGGTTAACATTATTTGTGCGACGATAGAATGCGGCGATTGACGTTGAAAATGTTCTCTCTTTCTCTCTCGCGCGTCTCGAGTTAGTTGTGACGATGATGATGAGAAGAAGTCACAAAAAGATACGAAAATGTGGACCAACTTGTGGTAAAAAATCGATAGTTGGCTTTTCTTGCTTTTTGTTCTGTTCTCCTAACGTGGCATGAAGATATATACACACAACACGAATACTACTCATTATGCTCTCTTTCTTTTTCTCACACATTCTCTCGCTCGCCTTTTCCTTCTCTCTTAGTTAATACGCAGCCTCGGCGGTGATGACGTCGTCGATTTTCAAAATCATCTTCACCACTTGCGTCGCGAGCGATACTTGCTGAATCTTACCAACCATAGTTTCAAACACGCCTTGTTCTTTCATGTCGCACGTGCCGGTTTCTTTGCAATCGATGCCTAAGCAAAAGTTCTTCTCTTTCAACTGTCTCGCTTTAATCGTCGCCACGGTTTCGATGGGAGGTAAACCAGAGTTTTCGGCCAACGCGTTCGGGACGGATTCCAACGCCTCTGAGAACGCACGCATGGCGTATTGTTCGACGCCTGGAATGGAATCGGCAGCCGCTTCGACCGCGATACCACAGGCAATTTCCGCGCTCCCACCACCGTAGACGATGTGGTTACTTCTGACTAAATTTCTCGCCACGCAGATGGCATCGTGCAGCGATCTTTTCGTCTCGTCAACCATCATTTTGTTCCCTCCTCGGACAAAGATGGTCACCGCTTTACTCGCTTTGCAATCTTCGACTAAAATCATGCGTTCTTTAATGGTACCGAACGCGACTTCTTTTACCGACCCAGCTTTACCTAACTTGTCCGCGGTGAGCTCTTGAAATCTAGGGACGATTCTCCCGCCCGTCGCGATGGCTAATAACTCCAACTCGACGCCGCCGACCCATCGAATAGCTGGTAAATCAGCTTGCATCAACAAGTGGTTCGCCTCGTCGTCAAAACCCCACTGGCAAACGACTAAAGTTGCCCCAGAGTCTTTACACTGTTGCACCATATCCGTAAAATATTTCGCTTCTTGCGCGCGCAACTCTTCGTACTTCTCGGGAGTATCGATGTCGATTTTATGTTTCGTTTTCGGTTTAGGCGGTTCAAACGGACACGTTAAAATGGCAATCTTCGCGTCTTCAATTTCCTTGCGCATTTGCGGGTGCGAGATGTCTTTATCCAACACGATCCCGTTCACTAAGCACGTATCTTCCAACTTCCCTCCGACTTTACCTTCCAACTTTATCAAATCTAGATTCACGTCTTTCCTCTCCAAATCCGCGACGCCCATGACAGCTTTGACGCAAATCTCCGCCATCTCTCGCTTACATCTGTTCACAATTTTCGAACTCAACGTCGTGCAACACGTTTGCACCAACGGCTCGATATTTTCGCGACTAAACTCAAACTCTTCCGAGATGCGCTCCAACTCCGTGATGGCGACTTTGGACGCCATCTCGTAGCCTTCCGCGATTCTCAACGGGTGAATCCCGCGATCTAACAACGTCTCCGCTTGCTCTAAAAGCGCGCCGGCTAAAACAACCACACCCGTCGTCCCATCCCCGATTTCGTAATCTTGTGATCTCGAAAGTTCGACCAAAAGCTTCCCGATTTGATGTTCCACTTCCATGCGTTCTAAAATCGTCGCGCCGTCGTTGGTGATGGTAATATCGCCGTCGCCGGATTGGAGAATTTTGTCCATGCCCTGTTCATGTTAATATGTTGTTATTATTATCATCACCATTGTTAGTATCAGTATCATTAGTGTGTTCGTATTCGAAAGTAGAAGAGTCGCAGAGAGCACCGCTTTAAATGGGGCGTCTTCGACAAAGTCGCTCGTCGATCGAAAAAGTCAACAACAAACGAGAGTCAACGGAAGAGGAAAAGAGGAGAAAAAAAATCATCATCCTCCGCTTTTATTATAATAAAAAACGAATAATCATACCTTTGGTCCGAGACTTGATCTCAGCGTCCTCGCCACGCTCTTCGCGGCGAGTATGTTCGCCTTTTGCGCCTCGATCCCCCGGAGTCTTTGTTTAGAGCTTTGTTCCTGTTCAATAATAAAGAGAGAAAAGCGATGCGATGAGACGTTTGTTTTCCGATCTCGATGCGATTCTTTCCGCCGCCGCAAAAGCACCACTCGGCAAAGAATAAAAGCGCGCGAACGAAAAAGAGAAAGAATTACGAAAAGAGAGACGATTAGAATTCGTACCTTGATGATCAAAAACGGTCGCCCGTACTCGTCGAATGCGAGGGACATGATGAGATTTACTCCTCTTTAGTCGTGTATAAAAGTGGTTGTTGTGTGTGTCTGTTTTTTTAAGTGAAGGAGTTTTGCACCAAAAAGAGCAGTCGAAAAAGTTTTTTTGAAGAACAAACAAACGACAGAGAAAAATGCGACTAATATGTAGGATAAACGCGTCATACGCGTGTATAGTATACTCTATATATTTACGTATATTTAAACGATTTATATTTAAACCCCGAAGACTTTGATGCTCCCTTTCGTGTCCGCGATGGCGAACGCGTCTTTGCCGAACGGTTCTTTCGCGGAGGCGTTAAAGTGGCCCCAACAGGCGCACGAGATTGGCGAAGAAGTCGATGTGGATCCAACGTCCCACGAGGCAACGACTGCACCGGTGGACGTGTTGAAACACTGGACGCCGTTACCGATATCGCCGGTGGAAACGAGGACGTGTGCACCATCCGCGGAGGTTTCTAAGATGCCGCCGGTTTTGACGAACGACTTTGAAGCGGCGGAAGAGAACGGGGAGGAGGACGAAGGAGGAGCCATTTGGAACGGAGCCGAAACGCCGGCAAACGCCGAAGTGGCTTTAAATTCACCGGACGCTTCAAACGTTGCCGCATCGCCGTCGCACGCGATGGCAAAGATTTCATTCGCGGCGCAAAACTTTGCGTTTACCCATCTCGGTTGTTTCTCAAAGTTTGGCACGGACAAACGCGAGATTTGGCCGCCGCCGCCGCGTTCTCCCGGACTCGAGCTGCTCGAATTGACCCGCAAATCGAACGCGAAGAGACCACTGGTTGGCGCGGAAGCGAGTAAGGTCGTGTGCCCACTTTCACCGCCGCCGAGTGCAACTGAACTCACGTTCCGAGCGCCGGGCGCGTGAAACGTCAACGGCGCGGCGCCAAAATTGGCACATCTCGCATCCCACACGCGAATGGCGCTTCCTTCGCCGGCGCAGACCAAGATATTATCGTCCGTACCCGTCGTCGTCGACGTTGCCATGCACTCGATGCTTTTATTCACTCTGAGCTGTTCATAGTTTTGCACCACTGTGCCTATTTTCTCTCCAGTCGCCAAATCGATTTGCGAGACGCCGCCAAACTTCGTCGCGCAAAACGCAACGCGATCCTTCAAAGTTGTACCCACGCAGCTCAAACCTTTCTCGGTGCGCATTAACGCGAACGGTTTTCGACTGTCCGAAGCGTAAAGGCGGATAACGTCGTCCGCGGACGCCGCGAGTAACGAGGTTTGGCCGTCTAACCAAGAAGATGGGTCGAGAAACTGCATCGAAAGGACGCTTCGATGGACGTCGTACGTTTGTGAGATTTTGGAGGTGAATTTGCGAGTGGACGTGCTCGCCGACGCTCTCGACGCGTTTCGTCTGTCCTCCTCCATTTGGTTTTGTTTTGTCTCTTGTTCTTCTTTTTCGGAGTTTTTTGCCGCCGTCGTCATCGTTAGCTCTTCTTCTTCTTCTTCTTTGGCTTCCGCGGCGACGCCGCGCTCCTCCTTCGTCTTCTCCTCCGCTTTCTCTTCCCTCAAAACGTCGAAGTCGTCGCCTAACGGAGGAAGCGCTTCGAAAATGCTCGCCCCACCGAGCTCTATTGCTTTCGACGGGTCTCTTCGCAGCAATTCTCTTTGCATTTCCGCGGCTTTTGCGTACAATTTCTCCTCCTTCTCGCGAAGCGCGATCAGCGTATCTCGCAACCGTTTTCGTCGATCTTGACAATCCAAAATTTCCGTTTTGGTTCGACGAAGCTCCGCGGAGAGCTTTTCGTCCGAAGATGGCGGAAGATGATGTTTCTCTCGTTCGTTGTTGTTCGTTTTCATCATCATCGCGTCTCTGTGTTGATTATGAAGAGTATACAAATTCGTGCGAATATTGCCAACGCTTCCTCCATTTCCGCTCGCGGGCGTTCGTTGGTGTTGAAAAATCGGCGTCCTAGGTAACGGTCCTTCCCCTCTCGCAAAGTTCGCATCGTCTTCGTTAAACCCGCCTTGAAACGATGCGATGCCGTTCAAAAACGCCTCCGTGTTCATGCCTTCGTTCGTGTGCTCGTTTGGCCACGGCACCGCCGTATTCGCCAACGGCGTCGGCGGTATGCCTAAAACCGCGGAGCGCTGCTGAGCGTGCGAGTGAAATCCAGGCGTGCTCATCAACGTCCCCATCATCTGCGGCTGTTGCTGCCCAAACTCCACGACGCCGCCGTAAAACTTCGCCTGTTCCGGCTGTTTATGCCACGTCAGATTTCTCGCATTCACTCTCGCCAAAATCTCCTCCGTCGCGTCCACGTTCTCGTGCGTTTCCTTCGGGGTCCCGTCCTCGTCTTCGACCACTTCTTCCTCTTCCTCGCCGTTCAAAACCGCGTGATCATCATCCAAAAAATCCAACTTGAACCCACCCGCATCTTCACCTGTGTTACTCATGCCACGCGCAGGAGTCTCGTTTTGATGTTTAACGACAACACTCGGAGACTTATTATCGTCGTCCGTCCATCGCTTATGCGTCGACGGCGGCATGTTAAATTCTTCCTTCCTTCCTTCCCCTTTGACATCAAAATCATCATTTTCCAATGTCATCAGCGGAGAAAACGGAGGCTCTGTGAACACTTTCTCTTCTCGTTTCTTTGTCTTTTTCTTCGTCGATCGCGTTTTTGGTGTTTTCATTCTCGTCTTCTTCGCGTTGTCTGTCTCTTTGATGATATTATTCGTGTTAAACGTCATCGTCACGTCCTCTAAATTTCGCATCGACCGGAGCGGCGAATTGATGTCGTCTTGGTCTTCTTCTATCGCCTCGCGAACGAGTTGGACGTTGGAAATTTCCGTGAGATCGTTCGATTCTTCCTCCTTGACAGATGCTTCTTCTTTAGCTTTATGTCGACTGCTCCGTCGAGACGAGTGTGCTGCTGTCGCGCTCATTATTGTGTGATTTTGTATCGTTTTGCGCTGAATTTGTAACGTTTGGATTTTGAATTTTGAGGGATTTTACGACGTACAAAAAATGTGGTGAGCGCTCTTCTTACTTTACTTTTGTTATGCGTACATTGTGATTCTACCATTGATGCTGCTGATTAGATTATTATTCTTTTTAAGTTTCAGCGTCGGTTTGGGGCGGGCCGACGGCTTTCCACATGGCCAAACCACCGCCTCTTCCTCGAGCGGCGACGCACTTTTCATCCGCGTAGACGAATTTGAAGAACGGGTTCGCGCCGGGCTTGGATTTATCGTTGGATTTTGTGATTTTGCCTTGACCTTCGGTGGTTTTCTCCTCGGTCGCTTTGACCGCGTCCCATTTGCCGTCGTCGATGTCGAAGCCTTTGACGAAAGAGAAGACGCCTACGGAGCACTTCGTGAAGGTGAACTCGAGCATTTTTAAGTTTTGTCTCCAAATGAAAGGGCCGTCGAAAAAGAATTTGATTGGGCCTACGTACACGCCGTTGCGTATGCGTTCGTTTTTTATGTCGAACGATTGGACGGCTTTGATTGGGAAGTAAGTCCCGTCGCCGTTTCGGTTGACGTTGGCTTTGTTTTTGTTCGTCCCGGTGGTGTACACGAGTTCCCATTCGCCGTTGAGCATGTCGCCGGTGACGTTGAATTTACTCTTTTCGCACGCCGCGATGGCGTCGCAGACGTCTTCGACGTTTACGTTTTTCGTTTCGCACGCTTCGTGCATCACCGAGATGGCGTCAAACGGCGCTTTCGGGTCGCCCTCCAGCAACGCGAATTGCGTCAATCGTTTCGTTTCGCAGTAACCCAAAATCCCCGGATCCACGTGGTCAAAGACAATCTCTCCTTCTTCGTCCAAGACCATCGACCCGCCTCTTTGCACCAAGAGCTGATCGTCTTCGCACACTAAATCGTCCCAGTTGTTTAAAATTTCCGTCATGTTTGCCAATCTCAAGGTCGCCATCTCAAACGGTCTCAAATACTCGGCGCCTAAAGTCGCGTCCATCAATTTCCTCACTTCCGGTACGTCCGCGTTCGAGCCTTCCACTAACACGGGCGGCTTATTCTTCGATCCAAAATACCCCGATATCACCGTCTTCAAAGTCCCCGGAGACCCGATACCGGCGCACATTACCAACAACTTCACCATCCCGGGAAGCTTCACCGGAAGCGCGTCGCCGAACCCGGGCGAATACTCCATCTTCCGATATAACTTAGAACTTGTCGTCACGATTAACTTCTCCTTGGGAAACTTCGTCCGTTCGCAAAACTGTTCCCCGGCTTGAACTGAACCTAAACCAAACGCGATCACGTTTACGTTCGCGGCTTCCAATCGCGGTAAATCGTCCACCATAAATTTCGCCTGTTCCCACGAGTCAAAATCCGCCAGTTGCGTCAGGAATAAAACAATCGTTCTTTTCCCACTTTCATGTTTACCACCGAACACCTGGTCGCTTCCGCCGGAAAGTACCTCTTTCGTGTCCACTTTAATCAACTCTTGTTTGCACTCGTCGACGAAAAGGCGAAAGTTTTTCGCGGTGTCGCGAATCTTTCGCCTGTTTGCGAGGATGACAAAGTTTTCCTCCGTCTTTATCCCGACGGATGACGACGACGAATTCATCACAAACGCGCGACGATTACGACGAATACTGGTCGTCGTCGTGGCGTTTTTCGTGGAAATAAAAGAAGCATCACGAAGAGTACTTCTTTTCGTGCGCTTCTTCGCCGCAAAAGCGACGCGTATCACGCCGGGGCTTGTACTTATTAAAGCCATTTTTTATGACGAATGATTTTGTGTTTTCCTCTGTATAA
>Ga0129327_10002326_pt1 | contig 11058 bp, 10 predicted proteins | sample CPBDNA_6_FD_111799 | JGI IMG/M metagenome (GOLD analysis project Ga0129327, IMG submission 111799) | Freshwater to marine salinity gradient microbial communities from Chesapeake Bay, USA - CPBay_Spr_31_0.8_DNA | ecosystem: Environmental > Aquatic > Marine > Coastal | place: USA: Chesapeake Bay...
AATTGAACCCCTTCAATGGGGAGTTCCCTGTGACGCAAACTCATGATGACACCCGAATCGGTTGTTCCGGTTACTTCAAGGACATCAGGGACAGTGTCAGGGTTGAGTGCAAGTGAGTGATACCGCGTTGCCGTGAACTCAGCCGGTAATGTTCGCAAAATACCAACTTGTGTGTGGTGCACCTGAGATGTCTTCCCATGTAGCAATTCCGGGGCGCGATGAATTTCCCCACCGAAGGCTTCAGCGATTACCTGATGTCCGAGACACACACCAAAGATCGGGACCCTTCCGTGTGTTTCGCGAACAACGTCAAGACAAATACCTGCGGTCTGTGGTGACCCTGGTCCAGGTGAGATCAATACACCGTCGTAGTCGAGGCAATCCGCAACAGTGACCTCGTCGTTGCGTTTAACGGTCACATCCGCGCCAAGTTGCGCCAAGTACTGCACGAGGTTGAACACAAATGAGTCGTAATTGTCGATCACCAGGATTCGAGCCATGACCACATTGTGGAGTATGGCAGGCTAGGGTCTGTTAGGCGAGGTTCAAGTAATCGATCAAAGGGAGTCCACGGTGCCAGAGTCAAAGCGTCGCAAGAAGGCAGCTTTCACCCCACCCCCATCCAAGGGTGAGCGCAAAGTGGCCAAGATCGGGTCACCCAATTGGCTTGCCCCCACCATGGTGGGGTGCTTCGTCTTCGGTCTTGCCTATCTCGTCGTCTTCTACATCGCCGGCCGTGACATCCCCTTCATGAACTCTGTCGGTGGTGACCTGAATGCACTGGTCAATGTCGGCATCGGGTTTGGATTCATCATGGTGGGCTTCGGGCTCGCCACCCGGTGGAAATAGGGCTCTTTCCCTCCACCTGTGGACAACCTGCGCGTGTTGTCCACAGAGTTATCCCCAACTGTGGAGAACTACATGCATGTAAGTTTTAGATTGAGAACAGGAAAATCGCAATGACGCAGACCTCCAGTGCCGCGTGGCCGGGCTACTTGCATCGGGTTCGCTACTCCGAGGTTGACCCACAAAGCATTGTGTTCAATTCCCGGTACCTTGAATTTTTTGACGCCGCCATGACGGAGTTCTACCGGGCAATTGGATTCTCCCCCCAAGGCATCGTTGAGGTCGGGTTTGACCCCGTTCTCATGAAGGTGGAGATTCAATATCACAGTTCAGCAGTGATCGATGATCTACTGCGTATTGGGGTTGAATGCTCCCGAATTGGTAACAGCAGCATGGACCTGGATTTCACGGTGAAGCGGGAAGTTGATTCACAACTCATGGCAACAGGAAAAATTACCTATGTCAACATTGACCAGGTGACCAGGAAATCTGTTGCAATACCCGCAGAAATTAGAGCAGCTCTAAAATCGTAGCGTTGGCCATTCCGCCACCCTCACACATTGTTTGCAATCCATACTTGATGTTATTGCGCTTCATGTGATGCAACATGGTCGTCATAATGCGTGCACCCGATGCACCGAGAGGGTGGCCCAATGCAATTGCTCCACCATTCGGATTCATGAGCGCATGGTCTGCAACTGTGTCCTTGAGCCAGGCACCTACAACTGAGGCAAATGCTTCATTGACCTCAAACGTCCCAATGTCACTCAGACTCAGCCCCGACTTCTTGAGAACCTTTTCAGTTGCCGGAATTGGTCCAGTCAACATGATCACGGGATCAACACCGGCCATCACATTGGTGTGCACCCGTGCAATGGGTGTGAGCCCCAACTCTTGTGCGCGCTGACTTGTCATCACCAGGAGTGCTGCGGAGCCATCGGAAATTTGCGATGCATTACCAGCGGTCACAACACCCTCCGGATTAAATGCTGGCTTCAGTGCTGACAGTGACTCAACAGTCGTTGTCGGTCTAATACCTTGATCTGAGTCAACACCATTGATCGCGGTGATCTCCGCATCAAAGAGTCCAGCCTGAGCTGCTGCTGCAGCGCGTTGCTGTGACGTGGCAGCGAGTTCATCGAGTCTTTCACGTGACAATCCCCATTGTTCAGCGATCATTTCAGCACTGATTCCCTGCGGGACCAAACCTGGGTATTGCCTGATCATTTCGGGGCTAAACGGTCCATCACCACCTGACATGTTGGTGAACATGGGTACGCGGGACATGGATTCAACCCCACCTGCAATTACAACATCTGCGTTGCCACTGATGACAGATGCCGCAGCAAATGCAACGGCCTGCTGGCTCGACCCACATTGCCGGTCAATGCTGACACCTGGGACATCAACTGGGAAACCTGCCGCTAATGCCGAGTTGCGCGCGACGTTGGCGCTTTGCTCACCCACCTGTCCGACGCATCCCCAGTAGACATCGTCAATGTCTGCTGGATCGATCCCCACCCGTTCAACCAATGCTTTGAGGGCATGGGCTGACAGATCGACTGGATGGATACCGCTAAGGGTGCCTTTCTCAGGCTTACCAATTCCAACAGGTGTGCGGACAGATTCAACAATGACGGCATCTCTCATGCGCATCAGTATTACGCATGTAGTGAGAATCTATGTGGATACACCCACAAATGGGGCAATCAATTCTTGGATCTGTTGGGTGCGGATTATGGTTAACATGATTAGCACCACAAGCAGTGCTGATATTCCAACTATTTGAGCAGGGATCCGAACACGTTTAGGCGGCAAGACCATAATCGCCGCAACGACAGCTCCAACGACCAAGCCGCCGAAGTGAGCACGCCAATCAACATTGGGTGAAATAAAGCCAATCACCACATTGATTCCTAGGAGGACGAGTACCTGGGTGATGTCATATTTCAAGCGATGGCCGGCAACAACCAATGCGCCCATGAGTCCGAAAATTGCACCTGAAGCCCCCACACTGACCGTGTTGATGTCTGAGAACCAATACGAGGCCACCGATCCACCGAGTGCCGCCAGGAAATACAAAATTAAGAAACGTGTGTGCCCAAGAATTCGCTCCAGTGTTGGCCCTAAAAAGAACAGGACATACATGTTGAATGCGATGTGAATGAATGACCCGTGCAGGAAAGCACTGGTAAATAGTCGCCACCACTCACCGTCATTAGCGATCCCAATCGGCCACATGCCGTAATCAACAGCAAGTGTGTCGATGCCTTGAAGGAATTGAATGCCAAAAATGGCAACGTTGAGTGCAATGAGTGCGTATGTCACACGGGGTTTAGTGATCAACCCACCACCCGCGACAGTTTTTGCCGCGGGGGCGGGATTGATGTTCATGCACTCTGGGCACCTGTACCCAACAGGTGCAGCAATCATGCATTCGGTGCATATGGGTCTATCGCACCGTGTGCATGTTATGCGGGTTTCACGGTCTGGATGTCGATAACACCGTGGGGTTTCTTGTTCCACCTAAGTTAGCTGCGAACAATCTCAATAGATTGAATGACAACATCAGACTTTGGTCGATCTTGAGCACCAGTCTCAACAGCAGCGATTGCGTCAACAACATCGCGTGACGGCTGATCCGCAACCTCACCAAAAATAGTGTGCTTGAAGTTCAACCAAGTCGTTGGTGCAACGGTGATAAAGAACTGTGAGCCATTGGTGTTGGGTCCAGCGTTAGCCATTGCCAGAATGTATGGCTTATCAAATGTTAGCTCGGGGTGTGCTTCATCATTAAATTTGTACCCAGGGCCACCAGTTCCCGTGCCCAATGGATCTCCACCTTGGATCATGAAACCAGGAATGATTCGGTGAAAAACAACGTCCTTGTACAGGGGCGCCGTTGACTTGGCACGAACCTTAGGGTCGGTCCATTCAATGGTTCCTTCAGACAGGCCCGTGAAGTTCTCGACCGTCTTAGGGGCGTGATCGGGGAATAGGTTACAGGTGATGTCACCGAGATTTGTATGCAGAATCGCTTGAATTGTCATGGCCCAATACTTTCACGCTAGGCAGTTGCCTTCTCGCGCGGGATGTTCATGTCCAACACGGGTAAGCCCACCTTTGAGCGTGGTTCCACCAAGCGTTGATCCACAGTTGATCATGACCGAGGCGTTGGCAGCTATCGGGGTTGATGAATGGAGAGAGTTATGTCGGAGGTCCTGCAAGTGGAATCGAAAGTGGACGTAGCCCGGTGCAGCACACTGAACTAGTAGAGAAAATCCCGGCGAAACTTGTGGAGCTTAGGAGACTCGAACTCCTGACATCTGCCTTGCAAAGGCAGCGCTCTACCAACTGAGCTAAAGCCCCTTACGGTGGGAAGTGACCCACCATTCGGTTGAATCTATTTAATTCTTGAGCCGCCGAACCTTAGCGCAGGTCTTGGTCAGCGCCAATTTCAGACCACAGATCATCATCATTTTGATCCGCTGTGACCTGGCGATACACCAAATACCCAACACCAGCAAGGATTACAAGGAGGAGAAGTTTCTTCATGGGATGAAGATACACAACCCTTCCAATCGTAAATCCAGCAGTGGGCCCAGATGGACTTGAACCATCGACCTCTTCCTTATCAGGGAAGCGCTCTAACCAAGCTGAGCTATGGGCCCGAATTAGCAGGCTGAGCCTACACAGTAGGGCCTAAACATCCTCACTGAGGACTACTTCAACTCCCCCCGTGATGCCAACGGTCAGGTTGTACATCACGGTGAACAGCCCAGCAAGTGCCGAAACCAGCACGATTTCAACAGAGGCAACAACGAGTGTCGCTCCGATGACCTGGTTGAATCCGAGGGTAGTGACCAGATCCAAGCCACTTGTGCTGCCCACAACATCGGTCACAGTTCCCGATAGGGATGCAATAAACCCTGTTCTGTCAAGAACCGTCCAAACCACCGAAACTGCAACCACCAAAACGATCGCAATGGCCAAGGACAGTAAAAAGGCCGCCTTTGTTACTGACCAGGGGTCAAACCTGGTCACATAAAGGCGGGCCCTCCGCGACGATGTGCTCACTCAGTGGTTTCCTTTGTGACTTCTGTTTCCGTGGTTTCGCCATCGACAACTTCGTCCTCATCGGCATCACCACCACGGGCAACAGCCACAACACTGGTGTCCTCACCGAGGCGCATCATGCGAACACCCATGGTGTCGCGGCCTGATGCACGGATCTCGTCGACTCGAGTTCGAATGACCACACCATTTGAAGCAATGGCAAAGATCTGGTCGGTGTCCGAGCACACCATGGCGCCCACTAATTCACCACGCTCTTCTGGCAGTTTCATGGCACGGACGCCCTTGATTCCGCGGCCTTTTGCTTGCCACTCATCAATCGATGTTCGTTTGGCAAAACCACCATCAGTGATGGTCACCACGTAACTATCAGGGGTGACAATGTCCATGGACAGCAAGGAGTCATTAGCGCGGAAGCGCATGCCAATCACACCACCGGTTGCACGCCCCGTTGAACGGAGAGTTGAATCATTCGCACTAAATCGAGCAGATAAACCCTTGCGTGATACGAGTAGTAAGTCATCGGATTCTGAGACCAGACCTGCGCCAATAAGTTCATCGCCATCATGAAGGTTAATGGCGATGATGCCTCCTTGACGATTGGTGTCATACTCGCTGAGCTTGGTTTTCTTGACCATTCCTTCTTTGGTTGCCAACACCAGATAGTCGCTGGCTTCATAGTTTGGAATAGCCAAAACCTGAGCGATGGTTTCATCTGGTTGGAACGCCAAAAGGTTTGCCACGTGCTGGCCACGTGCATCCCGGCCTGCCTCAGGCAACTGGTAAGCCTTGGCGCGGTAGACCCGACCAAGGTTGGTGAAAAATAGGATCCAGTGATGTGTGGTGCTGACGAACATGTGCTCGACAACATCGTCTTGACGTAGTGCTGCACCCTTGACTCCCCGACCACCACGGCGTTGAGCCCGGTACAGCTCACTCTTTGTCCGCTTGGCGTAGCCACCAGAGGTAATTGTTACAACAACGTCCTCTTCAGCGATCAGATCCTCATCGGTGACGTCACCATCCCATGCAACGAAATCACTGCGACGCTCATCGCCGTACTTATCCGAGATATCAGTCAATTCGTCGCTGACAATCTGACGCTGACGAGTTGGGTTCGACAAAATATCGTTGAAGTCAGCGATCTTTGTCATTAGATCTTCATATTCATCAATGATCTTTTGACGTTCCAGAGCGGCAAGCCGACGCAACTGCATGTCAAGAATCGCTGTTGCTTGAATCTCATCTATCTCAAGGAGATTTATCAGTCCCGTGCGAGCGTCATCGACCGTTGCGCTTGCTCTAATGAGCGCAATGACTTCATCGAGGGCATCAAGGGCTTTGAGGTAACCGCGCAAAATATGCGCGCGCTCCTCTGCTTTACGCAGGCGATAGCGAGTCCGGCGTTGAATCACTTCAATTTGATGTGCTACCCAGTGGGACAGGAAAGCTTCCAGGCTTAGAGTCCGAGGAACTCCATCAACGAGTGCCAACATATTGGCACCGAAGTTGTCTTGCAGTTGTGTGTGCTTGTACAACTGGTTCAACACAACTTGAGCCACCGCATCACGCTTTAGCTCGATGATCAGACGCATACCTGTGCGCGATGAGGAGTCATCGCGGACATCAGAGATGCCCGTGAGTTTTCCGTCACCCACGAGTTCAGCAATGCGAAGCAAGAGGTTGTCTGGGTTGACCTGATATGGCAACTGTGTGACAACAAGAATCTGCTTGCCGCGCTTGTCCTCATCAACTTCAACGACAGCGCGCATGGTGATAGAGCCGCGACCTGTGCGCTGGGCATCTTCGATGCCTTTACGACCAACGATCAACGCACCGGTTGGAAAGTCAGGTCCCTTGACCAATTCCATCATGGCACTTTGGCGTTCTTCGGTGCTGGAATCAGGGTTAGCAAGTAGCCACTGAGCGGCCGCTGCTATCTCCCGCAAGTTATGGGGCGGGATATTCGTGGCCATACCGACCGCAATACCTGATGCACCATTCACCAACAGGTTTGGAAACCGACTCGGAAGTACCGATGGCTCAAGTGTGCGGCCGTCATAGTTCGGTTGGAAGTTAACGGTGTCTTCATCGATATCTCGCACCATTTCCATGGCGAGAGGCGCCATGCGGCACTCGGTGTAACGCTGGGCAGCGGGGGGATCGTTTCCGGGTGAGCCAAAGTTTCCTTGACCTTGCACCAATGGGTATCGCAGTGACCATGGCTGCGCCAGACGAACTAGAGCGTCATAGATCGCACTGTCACCGTGCGGGTGGTAACTACCCATGACGTCTCCCACGACACGGGCACTCTTGGAAAAGTTGCGGTCAGGACGGTAACCACCGTCATACATTGCATAGAGCACTCGACGGTGAACTGGCTTGAGTCCGTCACGCACATCAGGCAGTGCACGCGAGACGATGACGGACATGGAGTAGTCAAGGTAGGAGCGCTGCATTTCTGTTTGTAGGTCAACGGGCTCAATACGCCCATGGCTACTGATTACTTCGACTTCTACTTCACTGTCATCGGCCACTGAGGTCTCCGTAAAATTGTTGGGTTAAAAGTTAAATGTCAAGGAATCGAACGTCGCGGGCATTTTGTTGAATAAAGTTTCGGCGTGATTCAACATCCTCACCCATGAGAACGCTAAACATTTCATCCGCTTGGGCTGCATCATCCAAAGTCACCTGCAACAGCACACGGTCTGCTGGATTCATTGTCGTTTCCCAGAGTTCATCCGCATTCATTTCACCGAGACCTTTGTAACGCTGCAATGCTTCCTCTTTGGGGAGTCTGCGACCCGCGGCCAGACCCGCCTCGATGAGTGCATCTTTTTCACGCTCTGTGTAGGCGAAGTCTGCAACTTCACGGGACCATTTAATTTTGTAGAGCGGTGGCTGGGCCAAATAGACATAACCTTGCTCAACCAGTGGTCGCATGAATCGGAATAGCAAAGTCAAAAGCAATGTGCGAATGTGTTGTCCATCAACATCAGCGTCAGCCATGAGGACAACTTTGTGGTAACGCAATCTGTTGATGTCAAATTCTTCTTGCACACCGGTTCCAAAGGCGGAGATGAGTGCCTGGACCTCAGTGTTTTGTAGGACTTTATCTATTCGTGCTTTCTCGACGTTAAGGATCTTTCCGCGAATGGGCAAAATTGCTTGGGTGCGTGGGTCCCGACCTTGACGCGCCGAACCGCCGGCGCTATCGCCCTCAACGATGAAAACTTCACATTCTTCTGGCTCGCGGCTAGAGCAGTCGATCAACTTGCCCGGCATACCCGCTCCACCAAGCAGGCCTTTTCGGTTACGGGCTAGGTCGCGTGCTTTGCGAGCTGCAATACGAGCCGTTGCAGCGTTGACTGCCTTACGAGCAATCTCTTTACCCTCGGCCGGGTTTTGTTCGAACCAGGCACCTAGTTGATCGTTGACAACTTTTTGAACGAAGGCTTTCATTTCCGTGTTACCAAGTTTTGTTTTTGTTTGACCTTCGAACTGTGGCTCAGAGAGTTTCACGCTGACAATTGCTGTGAGACCCTCGCGGATGTCTTCACCAGAAAGATTTGTGTCTTTCTCTTTAAGAATGTTCCATTCACGGGAGAACTTGTTGACCAGAGAGGTAAGTGCCGTGCGGAAACCCTCTTCATGGGTTCCGCCCTCTGTTGTATTAATCGTGTTAGCGAACGTATACACCGATTCTGCATAAGTGTTGTTCCACTGCATGGCTATTTCAGCGCTTAGGGTTTTATCCTCGTTCTCAGTTGAAAGATCAATCACCGTGGGGTTGGCAATGCCTTTGCTGGCATTGATGTGTTTTACAAAGTCAGAAATGCCGCCGTCGTATTTGTAACTGACGTGGCGGAGGACTTCCTTTTCCTCTACTGAGTCTTCTGTTTCAACCACCTCAAGGGCCGTGGCTCTCTCGTCGGTCAACTCCAATTTCAAACCACGATTGAGAAATGCCATCTCTTGGAAACGCCGCGCCAAAGTGGTGAAATCAAATTCCGTTGTTTCAAAGATATCGGGGTCAGCATAAAAAGTGACCGTGGTACCTGTTCTATCCGTTTTCTCCCCTTTTTCGAGTGGGGCAACAGGAACACCGTGCTTGTAACTCTGTCGGTATACAAATCCACCAAGATGAATTTCAACATGTAAATCTGTGGAGAGCGCATTGACCACCGAGATGCCGACTCCATGGAGACCGCCTGAAACGGAGTAACCGGCTCCACCAAATTTTCCACCAGCGTGCAGAACGGTGAGTACAACCTCAACGGCAGGCTTCTTTTCCACTGGATGCTCGTCAACCGGAATACCGCGACCATCATCGGTGACACGCACTCCGCCATCAGCCTGGATTGTCACTTGAATGTCGGTGGCATATCCGGCCAGCGCTTCATCGACCGAGTTGTCCACAACTTCATAGACCAGGTGATGCAGACCTCGCTCACCTGTTGAGCCGATGTACATTCCAGGACGCTTACGAACAGCATCCAGGCCTTCGAGCACGGTAATCGCACTGGCGTCATACGACACTGGCGAGCCTCCTTTTAGGGGGTGTTCCACACAGGCGTTATGAAGCCTGGGCAATCACACATAAACTGAGTGTCAGTCTACCCCTTCCTTGAGGTAGTACCTAGTCCAAAACAGGGGTTTTGGGCATAAGTACGACTTGTGACCCCCTATTCATATACAGGGGTACGAAATATAAGTGAAAATCTCACAAGAACCGTTTCAGGGGCCATATTCACCCTTTGTGGATATTGGACTGAATTGAGATTTTCAATTGAATTAAGTGGGGCCTTGGGAACTACCCGTAGGTGTCACGTGGACCACGACCTTGCACCCTCCAAGCTCCCTTGTTCCATGACGGCGCTTGCGGACCAAAAATCACTATTTTCCGCACAATGCCATCGCCAATGGCTGTGGCGATTTTGGCCAGAATCGTGCTTTGTAAGAGTTTGAGTTGAGTGGCCCAGGCTGTCGATTCGGCCTCAATTTTGAGGGTTCCCTCATTAAATTCTCTCGGGACGCAGTGGGAAGCAACATCAGGACCCACGATCTCAGCCCAAGAGTTGGTCAATGTCGCGATGGCATTATCGCGCTGCCACCCTTGTTCGACCACCAACTTATCGATGGCACTCCCAATGAGTTCCGGGTCCCTGCCAGATCTCGAGGACTTCTTGGATGATCGAGTTGGGCCCCCTCGAGTCGCACGACGTAGTGCCCTCTCTGCCGCTGCGTTACTTTCCTCGGGCGTGATTCCATCCGCAGTCTGATCAGTCGGTTGATTCGAGTCACTCATGGGAATTGACCTGCTCATCTGGGACTACTCGTTGGACCGAACCGAGTGAAACACGTGAGGTCACCCCACCTATCGACAATGGAATATCCCCCTCAACAGCGGCCGTTATAAAAACTTGTGGAGCATCACGAACCAACTCAACCAAAGTCTCTCGACGCATGGTGTCCAATTCGGCAAAGACATCGTCAAGAATCATGATTGGCTCAACACCGTCAGCTCGTAAGACATCGGCACTGGCCAGTCTCAACGCAAGGGATGCCGACCATGATTCCCCGTGAGATGCGAAGCCCTTAATGGGTAGTTCGCCGAGGGTTAGTAGTAGTTCATCTCTGTGGGGTCCAACAAGTGTTACCCCTCGGATTAACTCATCGCGACGCCTGATGCCTAGTGCTTCCTTGAACTCGCTGGCAATCTCAAGTGGCGCTAGATCTACTGAGCTCATGAATTTCGACTGATACTCCAAACGAACATTTGATGAGCTCACTGCTTGTTGCCCGCCGCTTATTGTGTGATACCTATCTATGAAAAATGGTTGGAGATCATTAATTAATTGAACTCTATGGAAAATAATTTCCGTTCCCAGTTTGATTAGTTGGTCATCCCAGACCTCAAGAGTGCTTTCAATGTTTTCTTTATTGGGTGAACGCAGTAATGCATTTCTCTGTTTCAACACCTTTTCGTAATCAGTTTTGACACCCGAAAAACGGGGAAACCTTTGAATGAGAGTTTCGTCGAGAAAGTTTCGTCGTTCCCCTGGATCACCTTTCACCAAAGATAAATCCTCTGGTGAAAACATAACTGCTCTAATGATTCCTAAAATATCTCGTGAA
>Ga0129327_10002327_pt1 | contig 11058 bp, 10 predicted proteins | sample CPBDNA_6_FD_111799 | JGI IMG/M metagenome (GOLD analysis project Ga0129327, IMG submission 111799) | Freshwater to marine salinity gradient microbial communities from Chesapeake Bay, USA - CPBay_Spr_31_0.8_DNA | ecosystem: Environmental > Aquatic > Marine > Coastal | place: USA: Chesapeake Bay...
CGCCTCTCTTGGTCCAGCGTAAAGCATATCAAAACCATAACCCGTTACCATAACCGAGTTAGGTGCAAAATAGAGTTCTACCATTTTACGGATTGACGCATCACGCACATCAGCAGGAATATCACCTGGTTTCAATTTACCTAATAACATATGCACTAAGCAGCCATCGGCGCCTAGATCTTCTAGCGCCATACGACATAACTCTTCGTGGGCACGATGCATTGGATTACGCGTTTGAAAGGCAACGGCCTTCTCCCAACCCAATGATTCCATTTCGGCACGAATCTCGACCGCTGTGCGGTAAGTATCGGGAAAGTCAGCTTGGAAGTAAGAATAATTTAACACCTGAATGGCACCTGAGAGCATAATGTTGCCCTGCGAACGAAACGCCGCGACACCAGGATGATTAGCATCAAGCGTACCAAAAATCTGCTCAACCATGCTATCCATTTGCGCATCAGATACTGACTCGATCGCGTCAACCTGCATAACAGCTAACACAGGATTACCTTCTACATTGGGATCTTTAAGGGCTATGCGCTGGCCAGCTTCAATACCCGAAGCATCTTCGACTAAATTAACAATTGGCACAGGCCAAAACAAACCATCAACCGTATGCAGCTTTTGCGCAACACTCAGTGAATCCATTAGATTCATATAACCCGTTAAAGGCGTAAAATAACCCGCGGCTAACATAACTGCATTGGCAGCGGCAGCTGAGCTAATCGTAATAGCCGTTAAGTTTTCTGCTTCTGCTGCAAGCGCTGCACGTTCGCTATCATCTGCAACGTATAATGGCATTAACTGTTCTGAGCCGTGTGGCTTAATCATTGACTACTCCGTAACTTTTATAATAAGCGCTAATACCTTAATCATTATTTAATTGACTGATATCAGCGCTAAAAGGGTGTGCTAAATTAAATAATGCCGCGCTCAGTGAGCAGCGACAATAACGTTTCAACTTCTTGCTCCAATGACATTTCATGGCTGTTTAAGACCACTTCGGCATCATTAGGCGCTTCATAGGGATCATCAATACCAGTAAAGTTTTTAATCTCTCCTGCGCGCGCTTTCTTATATAAGCCTTTAGGATCTCGACTCTCAGCAACGTCCAATGGCACATCAACAAAGACTTCAATAAAATCCATGCCGGCTTCGACATGCAGATCACGAACGATATCGCGATCGGCACGATAAGGGCTCACAAAGCTAGACAGCGTAATTACGCCAGTATCAACAAATAACTTGGCTATTTCGCCAATACGACGAATATTCTCGGTGCGATCATCAGCAGAGAAACCTAGGTTTTTATTAATGCCTAAACGCACATTGTCACCGTCCAAGCGGTAGCTAAGACGACCGGATTTATGCAGTGCATTCTCTAAGGCCACCGCAATGGTGCTTTTACCGCTACCCGACAAACCGGTAAACCAAATAGTGGCACCTTTTTGGCCCAACAATTGATTCCGATGCGCGCTGTTGATATCACCTTCATGTCGATGGACGTTAGTAGCCTTTTGCTCTGCCATAATTTTTTCTCTATGCTGGGTTTAATGCACGTCAACAAAATCGCACATTAATTATTAATATAAATTTGCCTAATCACTTAAATGACTATTGAATACAGCGAATGTTGATAAGCTATTTTCGGGGATACTACTGAGAGACGCGGCATTCTATTGGATTTAACAGAAAATACAAATGCAAACTGCTGGCTTTGGATACTCAAAAAAGTCTAGATAAAGCAAAACAATCATTTAATAACAATTACTTAGCAGCAACAGTACATGTTTGTTGTTGGGTAATATCTACGAAAATTATTCGCGTAATCCAACGTTGAATCGTAGAATATCTGGCTGATGCACTAAAACGCCAATATTGCCCGAAGCAATAGCCCTGAATAACCGCCAATCTCTACAAAATAAGGAATCACTTTATGACAAAAATCATCATCCTACTTGCAGGGCTTGGTGTCGCTCTTTATTTGTGGGTTTGGATTAAGGCACGCTACCAGCAACAAGGCCGCCCTTTTGCTATTAAAGCTATCTTAGTGGCCTGTGCACTACTTTTAATTGGTCTTGCCGCAATAGGAAGAGTTCATTGGTTAGGAGCATTACTTGCTAGTGCTTTAGCCGGCATGCGTTTTTTACTGCCTATTATATTTAAAAGCTTACCGATATTAGCTCCTTTTCTAAAACGAGCTAAAGCCGAACAAGCCAATAACGATAACAATAACAACGCCAACACAAATAGATCTGCTAACAGTGATATAACAAGGGAGGAAGCCTTTGCCATTCTTGGCCTTGATGCCAGCGCTTCAGAAGATGAGATTGTGATGGCGCATAGACGCCTTATTCAAAAACTTCATCCTGATACCGGCGGTAATGAATATTTAGCGACTCAACTGAACTTAGCAAAAGATTTTTTACTTAAATCGTAAAGCTCAATTAGCAATCAAGAACAGTTTTAAGCCAAGGAATGGTTAATCGACGACCAGAGCTTAACGCCTGCTGATCGAGCCGATCTAACAGCTCAGATAAGTCAGCCATATTACGTGAACAGCGATTCATTAAGAAGCTGGCGACCTCTGCACTCATCACTAAACCCAGACGCTCTGCCTTAAACTGCAAAACCTGTGTTTTTTGCTCATCAGATAAAACGCTTAGCTGAAAACCCGTTGCCCACTTAAGTCGCGATTTAAGGTCGGCCAATTCAAAATCTAATTCCGCTGCCAAAGAATGACTGCCAAGTACCAAGCGTGCATCGCTTCTGTTTTTTAACTTCTCGATTAAATAAAACAACTGTTCTTGCCAAAAAGGCTGCCCCACCAAGCATTCAATATCGTCAATGCACAGCAAATCAAAACTTTCTAAACCATCAAAATAGCCAGCCATTGCGTCTATAGCTTGCGGTGCATCAGTCGAATTCTCAGCGGCACTAGCCATTAACAATTCATTTAAACTAAGATACATTGCCGATAGCTGATGCTCAGTAGCCAGTGTGACGCATGCTTGGAGCAAATGACTAACGCCACTTCCTTGGCCACCAGTAACGTAGAGCCACCCCGCCGTCGAATCTTCTTTTGGTGCAGCTAACGCTTGCAAGGCATGAATAAGCTCGCCATCGGCAGCCGTCCAAAAGCTAGAAAAAGTTGCACTGCCATCTAGCTTTAACGCCAAAGGAAACTGCTGATTAATTTCACTACTCAAAAAAGAATCCCTTAAATAAACCTGTCATATTTTATTGTGATATTCGTACTAAAAATAAAGTCGACAAGCATTATTCTTGATTGCCGGTCGTAAGTTTGTCTTGATAAAACACACTGCTTTTATAGCTGTACTGCATATGACGGAGTAAGACCATCACCACGGCCGCCACTGGTAACGCTAAGAGAATGCCAATAAAGCCAAATAACTGCCCCCCTGCCAGCACGGCAAAAATAACGGCCACTGGGTGCAGACCTATTTTATCACCAACAAGTACTGGTGTTAGAAACAAACTCTCTAATAGCTGACCTACGCCAAAAACAGCAAAGACGGGCAATAAATAAATCCAATCTTGAAATTGGAAAAGCGCTGCAGTGCCGGCAGCGAGAATGCCGACAATCACGCCAAGATAGGGTACGACACTTGCGGCACCGGCAAGTAAGCCCAACAGCAAGGCTAAATCAATGCCGGCAATCGATAGGCCAATAGCATAGATCATACCCAGTAAAACCATAATTAATAACTGACCTCGCAAAAACGCACTTAACACAGCATCACATTCTTGCGCCAACTTAACCACAACATCGACTTGTGAGCGCGGCAATATATCGCGAATATGGCCAATAAAAACATCCCAATCTCGTAACATATAAAAGGCGACCACAGGAATTAATGCCATCGTTCCCAACCAAGCCATAATGGCAAAACTTGAACGCGTCAGTTGACCAATAACAACACCGACAACATCACCGGCTTTTTGCCAATTATCATTAAACGCTAGTTTTATTTTATTCAATATTTGCGTCGACTCTTCTAATCCAAAAGTCGCTTGTAACCAGGGTAATGTATGTAAATTTAACCAATCAATTAATTTAGGAACCGTTTTAATTAATAAATCTAATTGCGTAGTAATCAACGGAATAAACAGCAATAGACTCAGCAACAAGACTAAGGTTAATACAACAAAAATAATAATAACTGCCCATGTGCGAGAACAACCTTTCAACTCTAACTTATCGGCTATAGGGTCACCTAAGTAAGCGATAAATGCTGCAATAACAAAAGGCGTTAACACAGGGCTTAGGACAAAAATCAGTACCATTGAAACGATAAATAGGGCTAACCAGAATAATTTTTTGGCCGTGTTCTCAATCATCTATAACACTCACTTATTTCAATTTATCAAATAACTTATGGCGTATATTAAATTAGCTATTAATAGCTTCGCTCACTTGTTTCTATCCTTACTTTTTATCGACAGCTCTTATCGACGATCAAGCCATTGATAGTGAAGATGCTTACTTAAAAACCCCTCACGGCCATCCTTTCCTGCTGGCACTAAACGCTTATTAAGCTCAATTAAGGCCCGCACCTGATCGACGTCTTCACTGCCCTCTAAACTAAAATAGCAATGCTCACCATCAATATGACTTAATTGAATCGCTTTTAGTGCCGGCACTTGGCGGAGGTATTCACTCAATGCCAGATAATCTGCAGGCTTTCTAATGCCACTAAACTTAATCGTCAGATTGTTATCCAACTGTGTCTGATTAATGACTACCGCATAATCAAGCGCTAGACGGTCGGCTACTAAATCACTGCCTTGGGTAAAGTAATCGGCTAATTCACTTCCGCGATAATGCTCTACATGCCGCTCTCCTCTATAAAGAAGCATCCACTGCCCAAACCAGCTTTTATCATAGGCTTGACTGAACTTACCCACTAACACAGCTCCATTGTCGTAGCGTTTAGAAGCTCTATTGATAGCGGGCGTAGACAAATTCCAAACATCAGCCGCGCTAATTTGGCTCGCCTCTTCTAAATCCAATAATGGTTGAATTAAAGGTACACCGCGTGCTTTAGCCGCCTGACTCAATGCTCGATAGAATGCTGGCGCAATTTCAGCATTTATCATACGTTGCTGATCACCACTTTTCTCAACTAGCCAAACTAGCACACCAGGTCTATTAGACTGCCAAAACGGCGCGCCAGCTTGCTGTAAAAGCGCTTTAATCGCCTCGGCTTGAAACACAATATTTAAACGCAGCACGTCTTGAATATCAGGAACAACCGCTGGTGTTAAAACTTCGCTGTTAGATAAGGAAGCATTATTAGCTGAGGAGCGATTATCTAAAGATGCATCTGAAGAATTATCGGTGTAAGTATCTGTGGAAGGCACTGACAGATCAGCTAAGAGACTATCGGTTTCATTAAAAGCCAAGTGTGTAAAGCCATCGGCCCCCTGACTTAAGGAATTAATTTGGACAGTTTGATAAGAGAAGCTAGCAATATAACGATCGGCATTATCCACACTAGAGCCCAGCAATGGATAGTTTTCTAGCGCTAACTTATCTCCCGTCACTCTTATTAACAGCATTTTAAGTGCTGCACGACTCGCCTCAACACGCTCTTGCCGCGATTCACTCTCGACATCGGTTGTGGTGGTAAATAAGTCTATCGCCTCACTAGCCTGCGAAAGCTGACAGCAAAGTAAAAAACTTACGACAGCACACATACCATGCATGCGAATGCGGTGTAGCATTTGTAAACATAGAAGCATATAGCGCTTTCCACTCTAAACAATTGTAAATTAGGCTCTGACACATCAATATCGCTGTCGGCCAACATATGCAGCAAAGCCAACTGACTAGCCTCGCTGCAATGGCTGGTTAAAATATCAGCGATAACCCGTATCAAATAAGGCGGACAGTATAAAGCACTCTAAAAGCCAGCGCCCGCCTCTGAGTAAAGCAATCGTACACAATTCGACAATGCGGTAAAAAGCACAAGCCAGAATAGCCTAACTTATGCTGCAACTCGCGCAGTCAATCTGTACAATAGCGGCTCTTTTCTGGAGGGCGATTAAACCCGCGCACAGAAAACATCATACATTTAATAACATATTGACTGATAACCGAGCGTTGTACCTAACCTATGACCAAGCCAAGCACAGATTCAGCCCCAGCCGGACTTTCCTATAAAGATGCAGGTGTCGACATTGATGCCGGTAATGCACTGGTAGAGCGCATTAAAGGCGTCGCGAAAAAAACCCAACGCCCAGAAGTGATGGGCGGATTAGGTGGTTTTGGCGCGCTTTGTAAGCTGCCTGCCGGTTATAAGAATCCGGTATTGGTCGCAGGCACCGATGGTGTTGGCACTAAGCTTAAATTGGCTTTAGATACTGGCTACCATCATGGCGTGGGTATTGATCTGGTTGCCATGTGTGTTAACGACTTAGTCGTTGCTGGCGCAGAACCGTTGTTCTTTCTCGACTACTACGCCACGGGCGAACTCGATATTGATGTTGCGGCAACCGTAGTAACCAGCATTGGCGAAGGCTGCTTACAATCTGGCGCAGCACTTATTGGCGGTGAAACCGCCGAAATGCCTGGCATGTATGCCAAGGGTGATTACGACTTAGCCGGCTTCTGTGTCGGCGTTGTCGAAGAAGATGAAATCATCGATGGCAAGAAAACCGCCGCAGGTGATGCCATTATCGCTATCGCTTCTTCTGGACCACACTCCAACGGCTATTCATTAATCCGTAAGATTATTGAACATGCAAAAGCCGACTTACAGCAAAGCTTTGGCGATTCAACGTTAGCAGAAACGCTACTTACACCTACGCGTATCTATGTAAAATCATTGCTTAAGCTAATTAAGAGCGTTGATGTGCATGCCATCGCCCATATTACTGGCGGCGGCTTATTAGAAAATATTCCACGTGTATTGCCTGACAATACCGAAGCCAATATCGACGTATCGAGCTGGCAAATGCCTGAGATATTCAATTGGTTACAAGAACAAGGCAATGTCGAGCAAGAAGAAATGTACCGCACCTTCAATTGCGGCATTGGTATGATTGTCGTTGTGCCTAAACAGCAACTCGAGCAAGCGCTTTCAACGCTTCAGGCCAGCGGTGAAAATGCATGGCATGTCGGTGATATCAACGCTAGCGCCGAAACTGAACCTTGCGTTATTTTACGCTAATTTTCATTTTACGCTCACTAAAGTCTTACGCTAATCATGCCCGATAAACAGGCCCCAAAGAAAAGCCGCATCGTCGTTTTAATTTCGGGGAGCGGCAGCAACCTTCAAGCTATCATTGATAGCTGCCAACACCAGCAAATTAATGCTGAAGTTGCCATGGTTATTAGTAACCGGCCGAATGTGTTTGGCTTACAACGCGCCGAGCAAGCTGGTATAGCGAATGCCTGTATTGACCATAAGGACTTTGCTAGCCGCGAAGCTTTTGACCAAGCACTCAGTGATAAGCTAAACAGCATCAATCCAGACTTAATTGTCCTGGCTGGATTTATGCGCATACTGACACCCGAATTTGTAACAAATTTTCTTGGTAGATTAGTGAACATTCATCCCTCACTGCTGCCTAAATATCCTGGCCTAAATACACACCAGCGCGCAATTGACGACGGCGAAGACCAAGCCGGCGTAACCGTACACTTTGTCACGCCCGAACTCGATGGCGGACCAGCCATTATTCAAGCACCCATCATCATAGAAGCCAATGATGACGCGAGCTCATTGGCAGCTAAAGTATTGGTTGAAGAGCATAGGATATACCCCCGCGCTATCAGCTGGTTTGTTGATGGCCGGCTGTCATTAACTAACGGAAAGGCAATGCTTGATAATGAAACACTTCCCAGTCATGGCGCTCAAAGCTCCGCTACTATTTAGCCACATACGCGTTAACCGTATACAGACTCGAACACAAAGAAGCGACCCCTCTTCGCCCATCATTAATGTTTCGTTTATTTTACGCAGCCTTATTGTTGTTTTACTGCTTGGCATACAGCTTGGCTGTACGGCAACTACCTTGCCGCCATATGAAGCCACCTACACCACCAAACTACGCGGCATCAAAATTAATGGTGTACGTAAGTTTGAAAGCACGGCGAACAACCGCTACAAAGTAAGTTGGAAAGCAAAAGCACTGTGGATGCGACTTAACGAATGGTCTGAATTCGAGTTAATTGACGGCAAGCAAATACGCCCTATTAGCTACCACTACACGCGTAAAGGACTTGGCACCGACAAACCTATTCATATTGTTTTTGACTGGGACAATATGCTTATTAATGCCAGCAAAGGCGATAAGCAATATCAATTTACATTAGAGCCTAACACCTTAGATAGACTGTCTTATCAAGTCCAAATGCAAATTGATCTTTTGATAAAACCCGACAGCAAGCAACTCGACTATATTGTTGCTAATCATGACAAGCTAGCGCAGTACGCCTTTAATTTTGAACAACAAGAAGTGATAGAAACAGAACTTGGTAAGGTTTCATCGCAGGTATTTAAGCGCGAGAAAAAAGATAAGACTACACGTATCTGGTTATCGTCAGAACAGTATTATGTACCGGTAAAAATTGAACAAACAGAAGGCGAGCAATCATCAGTGATTGCGATCAAACAATGGCAGTCAAAAGCAGATAAGAGTGGGGCAAGCTTAATAACACTCATCCCAGCGCCTTTGCGTCAAAACATTATTGGCAGTCCAAACTTAGCTAGCAGTCAAAATATAAATGCTAATCTAATAGAAGGCAACAGCACTGCGCCTAACCCATCAATCGACGACACAGACTTTGATGGGGACTTTTAAAGTTGGCGTTTAAGCCTTAGGTAAAGTAACTCCACGCTGCCCTTGGTACTTACCATTACGATCTTTATAACTCACATCACAAATCTCATCTGTTTCATAAAACAGCATTTGCGCAACGCCTTCATTGGCATAAATTTTGGCTGGCAAAGTTGTCGTATTAGAAAATTCTAATGTGACATGCCCTTCCCATTCAGGTTCTAGCGGCGTGACATTAACAATAATGCCGCAGCGCGCATAAGTCGACTTACCCAAGCAAACCGTTAATACACTGCGTGGAATACGAAAGTATTCAACCGTACTTGCTAACGCAAAAGAATTAGGTGGGATAATGCAATAATCAGCTTCGACATCAATAAAGCTTTTTTCGTCAAAGTTTTTAGGATCTACCGTCGTTGAATGAACGTTAGTAAAAATCTTAAACTGATTCGAACAGCGAACATCGTAGCCATAGCTAGATGTGCCATAAGAAATAACACGCTCGCCATTATGCTCACGTACCTGGCCACGTTCAAAAGGCTCAATCATGCCTTCGTTTTCTGCCATACGGCGTATCCAGTGATCGGATTTAATCGTCATATTTTTGATCTCTTAAATAGTTAAACGGACAACTTCTTAAATACTAATAATATTAATCGCTAGGACATTAATCGCTAGAAACATTAATCGTTAGAAACAACAATCTTTGGACCTGTTCGCATCGCTTCAGCATTCGCATTAGGAATACAAAGTTGCGCAGCTAACTTTTTGGCTATGTGGCGATACTGAGTCGCCAATACTGAATCAGGACTAACTGCCACTAGTGGCTTACCTTCATCTAATCCTTTCCTAATTTCCAAGGCCAATGGCAGCTTGCCGAGCAATGGCACATCATATTCTTTAGCAATACGCTCACCACCACCGTCGCCGAAAATCGCTTCATTATGACCGCATGCCGAGCAAGTATGGGTAGACATATTTTCGACAATACCCAAGCAAGGAACATTCACCTTGCGGAACATCTCAATGCCTTTTTTAGCATCGAGCAAAGCGATATCTTGAGGTGTAGTCACAATTGCTGAGCCAGTCACTGGCACCTGCTGTGAAAGTGTTAACTGAATATCGCCAGTACCCGGAGGCATATCGATAATCAAATAATCAAGGTCTTGCCATAAAGTCTGATTAACCATTTGCGTTAGAGCGCCACTGACCATAGGGCCACGCCAAACCATCGGTGTTTTTTCGGTAACCAGATACCCCATCGACATGGTTTGCAGACCATAAGCCTCAATCGGGACAAAGTATTTTTGGTCTTGCACTTCAGGTCGGCGATCAGAAGGTATGCCTAGCATTAGTGGCTGACTGGGGCCATAGATATCGGCATCTAACAATCCGACCTTGGCGCCCTCAAAGTGCAGCGCTAGGGCAACATTTAAGGCCGTAGCCGATTTACCCACACCGCCCTTACCTGAGGCAATAGCGATAATATTTTTTACAGCATCTAGGCTAGCTATTTTACTTGATCGCGCCCGTGATTGAATATGGCAGCTGATATTAACCGATGCTGACGAGAGTGAAGAATGGCTAAGCACCTCTGTCCGAATAGCTTCAGCCATGGCATCAACAACGCTGGCGGCTGGATAGCCCAGTGTAATATCAATAGTCGCTGAGTCACCATTAATAACGATAGCGCCAAGCGATTGGGTATGGCTTAGCGGAAGGCCAGTGTATTCATCGACATAATTGCCGACGATCTGTGCAATGTTTTGATGTTCGGTATTCGACATTCGCCCCCCAGGGCAGACGTAGTAAACAGTGCGTATGGACTTTAAAGGACAGACGCAGTGAAAAAGGCAGCGAGCATTATAAGGATTTTCGGTGATTTAGGTGATATAAAAAAACGGTAAATCGACCAATATTCAGTATGGACGCTTCGCTGTGTGGGTAGTGGCTTGATAATGGGTTGAGGTTTTTCATTCTAAAGTGGGATGGATAGTTGAGTTGATGCTTTTCTGGTCGTATTTTTTGGGTGGATATTGGGAAGGCTGGTTATAGCTTTAAGCTTAAGAGTGGTAGCCAGAGTCTAGAGTATGAGTTTTTAGTGGTCATGGGATATCCTTAGGGTTTACGTTTTTTATTTAAGATTTAAGTTCAAGACCGTCGGGGGTGGCCCGACATGCCAGTCACTTTTCTTTACTTGTGTAAAGAAAAGTAACCAAAAGAAAGCACACAATCTGACGAAGATTGACC
>Ga0129327_10002328_pt1 | contig 11056 bp, 5 predicted proteins | sample CPBDNA_6_FD_111799 | JGI IMG/M metagenome (GOLD analysis project Ga0129327, IMG submission 111799) | Freshwater to marine salinity gradient microbial communities from Chesapeake Bay, USA - CPBay_Spr_31_0.8_DNA | ecosystem: Environmental > Aquatic > Marine > Coastal | place: USA: Chesapeake Bay...
TACAACTATTTGTGAAGCAAGCTCGACCAACGATCCGAGCCCTACTTCTGTTGTAAATTTTCACCAAGATTCTGATGAGAGTCAAGGCCGAAAACGAAGGAGAGTTCTCTATGATATTCAACCCAGAGAATTCGCCTTCTGTATGGACACAAACGAAGCTCCTGAATCTATTGAACGTGACGAAAGTGTTGTTGTGAACGAAAATTTAGCCAGTGACGAAGAAAGTTTGGGTGAAAATATTGAAACTATTTTTTGCAAAAATTGCAATCGACACCAAAACACTCTTTTCAACATTCATGAACTATTCAGACTTACCTTTATTCCTCGAGATTCATCCATGATTAGCGCACGAAAGAAATTCAGGCATATCCAACGAAATTCAAGAAGAATTGAAGAGTTTTTTTTGTGTGAGCAATGTGATGCTTACCTTTGTGGGGAAAATACTGTCGAAGCCAATTGTCCAAAAAATATTTGGCCTGCGTTTATTTGGACTGTTTTAATTAACGAAAAGGTTAGAGCCAAGTATAATGATTATGTTTGGACTTTCTTACCTCTTGAGTGGCGTGGATGGTGGATAAATTCTGTGAAAAAATATGAAGTTTACGAAAATGTGTCGCTTTTCAACCCTGCAACACATTTTCGAGATGTAACACTTGCAAAAAAAGATTTTGATGAGAGAATTGGAACAGGTTTGATAGCACAATTGGCAATAGCATCTAATACTCACATGATAATGAAAATATTGTGTCCGTTTGGTTGCACCGAGTTTTGTTTCCATTTGGGACATATGCCATTTGATTGCATTTGGCAGCGCTACTTACCAAAATGTATTATCCAACTCATCGAAAATGTCGAAAAGATGAAGGTAGTAAGGACTACAAGGGATGATTACATTCGAACTAGGTTCGATTATGACAGATGGTTATATAACCCAGACTGGGAAGTAAAACCATCAGTCTTAATCGATCCAGTTCTTGGCCCAGTGGTGATCTCATGCAGAAATCATCATGGTGGCACAAGCAAATTTTTTATATATCCTCCGCGACAGCCTGGACACATTCTTCCTGCACCATATGCCGACCAAATGACACATACAGTCATCAAACCAAGAACAATTGCGCCGATGAAAGCAAAAAAATACTCAAACCAATTCCAGATGCACGAGCAACGTGGTACATTTAATGGCATCGACACATGTTCTGTCACAACATTTCATAATTTTGCACTTACCAGTAACCTTCTTCGAGAAAATGAGCACAGATCCATTGTGAACAGGCCCGACATCAACAACCTGCTTGACAAATTGTGCGTGGAAAAGAAATTACCATCTACTTTCGTCCAAAATATTCGTGAGAATGCAAGAAATGAGTGTAGAGATATTGATTTTCAGTACTATATGTCAGGTGCAACCTACGTACCAGTATCTGCAGCACTTGACATTCACTTAGTGGCAAAACAGAAGCCGTTAACGGTAATATGGGATGATCGTGGTGAAAACTTACCTCCTATCCAACAGTACTGCAAAAAGGCCTTCCCATCGGTCATTTTTCCGTTACAGAAAGTTTCACCGTATGGGACACCTTTTCCGCCGATCCCTAAATATACGTACCGCGCTGAATCTACTCTCATTTTATGGATTTTATCTGGTCTTATGACCCGCGTAGAAATCTTGTGGCAAAATATTGGGAAAGTTATTCTTCGTCAATCTGGATGGGAAGGATGGATGTTGGCCCATCTCACTAAAAAATGTTTTTCTTCAACTAATTTCAAGTCTGAAAATACTGACCCTTTTCAGGTTAGATTCATCAACAGGATTGAACGCTTGCTTGGAAAAGTACAAAATTGTTTTTTTGAAAATTCAATTGGAAGGTGTATGAGTCGAGTTCCAGGCGTCTATTTTGGCATTGAAATTGACAATATTGATTTTTTTGTGGACAGCGATATTCACGATATTATTATTGTTGAAAAGGAAGACATTTTTTTCGATGATATACCTTTGGAATTGGTTTGTGATGATCAGAAATATGAGCTTTGTTGCATTTTGTCACATCAACAAATCAATGCTACTGAATATAATGCTGAAATTTTTGGAAGGCATGGCGGCAGTCATTCAAAATGGTTTTATCAGGGCCGTAAAGACCCGTATTGTATTCAGCTTGATGATGATCCTGTGTTGGAAATAATTGCTATGAGGATTATTGTGTGGAAGAAGGTAGCAGCTCAAGACATCCAAAAAATAAATATTGAGTTCATGAAAAATATTGGCGGGCAAACTCATGTAGTGTGTGGAGTTCACAATATGCCACTGGTTACGATGTTTGATAAAATAAAAAAATGCAATTGTGGTAGAAAAGAGTTGTATGGTTGTCCTGATCTAACATGTAGGACATGCATATGCAATGCTTGTTTCCAAGACAAAAGCACGGATACAATTCATAATTGGTTTCATAATCCTACTGGAGAAAATGTGGACGTAGGTGATGTAGATGGCGATGAAGATCCTGTTGATGTAGATGAATTTGATGATTTTTTTGGAGAGGTAGAAGAAGCTTCTGTAGATGAGTCATCCGATACTGAAAGTGTTTTTTTTGAGGATGATGCTGGTGAACATATTGATAATTTTGATGATTTTGTCATAAGAAGTGGAGAAGCCGATGATAATTTTTTGGATGATTCTGGCAGTGAAAATGGAGATGATGATGATATGGAATTCTACGTACCTACTACAGATGCAGGAGAACTACCATTTCAAATTATTGAAGAAGAACCAGCTCGCGGGAAAACATGCAGCGGTCACGTCTTAATGAATCAATGTGGCTCAGTTCTGACGAGAAAAGCACATGAGCTTAGTACTAGTACTTTACACAAGTACTTTCTACAGAACCTATGTGCAACACATATGGGAACTTCAGTCCCATTAATTTATCCAGAAGGCTCACTTTTTCCCTCCATTTTTTATTCAATGAAAGATAATTCAGTCGTGGGTGCCATCCCAGCTTCACTTTTGTCTGAATTAATTAGTTCCTTTGGTTTTTCATCTCTACCCGATCATATCCGTTCACGTTTGACGTCTTCTTCGCATCAGACATCTACGAATCCCAGGTGAGTTTCTGCATTAAATAATATTAAGTATGGAGAATCGTGTTTATTTTTTTCTCATTGGATTCACATATTCATATCAAACTTTTCTTGTTCTACAGGTATATTTCATTTTGTTATGATATCATGGTTAATTTGGCCGTGACTCATAGTGACACTAGGATTGCAATGAAGCGTGGGCTATGCTTTGATGAGGATGAAACCAATTGTCTGTCAGTCAGAGGTCAAAATGATTCACCAATGCTGGAATCGATTGACTCAAATCAGATGGTTAAAAATTTAACTGCAGCTCAAAAATATCATCTGATGGATTATTTTGTCACATTTACATGTAATCAATCAAAACACTTTGGAACCAAACCAATTAAAAATTGGTTAGATTGGGGTGGTTGGAAACGTCACGTGAAAGACTACGACAGGATGACAAGTGAGGAGCAAGATGAGATAAAAAATGCATTAAATCAGTCTGCTGCTGGTTTATTATGTCGAGCTTGGAATGAGACTTGCAGATATTTTCTGGAATACTTACGTAATTCACCAACAAGTCCTTTCAAAGATGTTGACTGTATGTTTGCTAGGCACGAGTACCAGAAAGATGTTGGTAACTTACATCATATTCATGCCATGATTAGGATCAATCCAGATATAGTTTCTGCTGATGAGCTAAATTTTACTGATAATCTCATACGTGCAAGTGTAATGGCAGTTGTGACACCAGCAGATTATGAAAATTATGAAGCAGAGGGTATTTTTCAGTCATTTGAGGAAGTAAAACCTGCACTTGACGACGCAATGAAGGTTCTCCCCCATATTTGCAATGAACGATGTCTTAAAGCAGTTGGTGAGAATGAGTATCGTTGTCGCGCCCAAAACTACCTACTCATGAGTAAACCTCCAAATAATACCAGACATAACTATGTTGATCTGCCAAACCAGTTATCTCAACAATGTCTGAAAGTGCTTGAGAAACTTCAAATAGTGGACCGCATAAAAGTACATGACAATGGGTATGTTGAGCCGTTCAAAAGTAGACTTGATTTTTTCCATCCCAAACGTCATGTTCCACCAGTGCTTTGGACTCATGACATGAACATATCTCCTGTCGAGTCAAAGACATTTGTTATGTGTCGTAGTATGCAGAATATCCAGAGGCTGACAGCGACAGGCGGTTGTAACAAGTATGTTGTGAAGTATCTATCTAAAATTGATGAACAGAATTATGTCATTATATCAACTGATGTACATAAGAATGGTGTGTTGAAGACGCGTGAAGAGTTCATTCATAATTCTAAAATATCATCATCTAAATATTTTGAAGATGCTATGAAAGAACACCGTAAAGATAAAAATCGTCCAAGAGGAAGGGCTATAAGTATCATGGAGATGTTACATTCCATGCTTAAGTACTCAGAGGTTACCACTGATCTTAGATTTGAAGTCATCCCTACCACTCCTCTTGAATTGAGACCTGGAATTACATTCAAAAAGTTGAGACCCAAGCGTGAAGATGCTGCAGAAGTAGGTGTTTTGGTTGATAGTATTAGACGAGCGAAACGTTTGCCTGCATGGCGACAACTTTCAGAACCTGAGCTGTTAGTTGCACAGGACACACAAACTTCAAATACAAAGATAGACAAAATAACACAGTTTTCCCTTCGTCCACCTGAGCTACGTAAGCTTTTTGATAAGGTTGGCGAATACTTTCGTTGGTTTGTGGTTTCACCAAAGAAGCATACAAGAAATCAATTGAATGAGCTGATTGACAATAACATACTGTTTAGTGGATGGATTGATTCAGTTGGTTGTACAGTCAAGATGCGAAAAAAAGCTATTGATGAAGTATGTGATCATCTGAACGAGGTGGGTGATCCTGAAGATGATATGGTAGCTTTGTTCTCTGTAATCCAAGAGTACATTGAATGGGGTGACGAATTTGATGCAGAAGATGACTTCATCGAACATGTCAGTACAAACTTGATATATGATGATGACAAGGATAGGCATCTTCCAATTCCTGTCTATTCATACGTTCGTCCATCTCTGGGAGTGCAGTTCATTCTTCATTTGATGCTTTCGTGTGGAAGGTTTTCAACAGAGCTGGAGCTGACTACTCATGCAACACTTAGGGAATCATTAGCATACGCTAAGTTGATTGGTCCAAATGAAGATGAAGAGTCTCTGACTCAGTATGCATATGACTTACTACGTTTGTTCATAGAAGATCAGCTGATTTACTTCCCTAACTCAAGAAAAGTTATTGACTCATGGATTGTGATGGCACATGATTTACTTATTGAAGTTATTGTCAAGGACAACATACCAATTTCAGACATACCTCCTGTGTTGACAACATCATTATATGCAGAATTGGATGAGAAACAAAAGCAGTATGTCAAAGAAAGTCGCAATGAAGTTATTCGCTCAGCTTTGAATGAGTTGGAAAGATCACGGGAGCTGTGTCAGATTCCTACAGAGGAAGAACTTGAGAATGCAACTAAAGCGGAGCCATTGGATTGGGATGCATATGAGTCTTTTCAACATAATCCTAACATTTCGCATGAATCATTTCAAGAGCAACGTGGGGCAATCAAGATGGGCGCTGATGCAATCGATAAGTATTGTGATCCTCTTAATACTTCATTCGTCAAATGCATGACACTTCGTGGGTTAGCGGGATGTGGTAAATCTCATACCATGCAATACCTTCTTGCATATGCACTGTCGAAAGGGTTAAATTGTGTCACAACATCTTGGATGGCAAGGAGGTCAATCGCTTTAGGTGGGAAGCACTTACACAAGTTGTTTTGTTTACCTACAGATTCGCGTTTGACATGTTTTCGTTCAGCAGAGTTGTCTTGTGCCAAACTGAACAAAAAGATTGAGAGAGAAAACCTTTTGAGAACGATTGATGTTATGTTTCTGGATGAGATTGGGCAGGTATCATCAGAGTTATTGTCAGTGTTGGACATTATTTTTAGGAGGGTCCGCGGCAATTCAATTTTCATGGGCGGTGTCTTAGTATTTTCAACCATCGATCACACTCAACTGCCACCTGTGAGTGGTCATCCGTTTTTGCTATCATCTCACGTTGTGACTTGCTTCAAAATGTTTCACCTGAAGCATTCAGTCAGAGCTGCAAATGACAATAGACTCCAGGGGATTATTTCAATCGCTTCTATGCATCCATCTGAATACACTAATGATCCAGATTTGTTATCAAGATTCAGAGAGTTAGTATCTGAATCATGTACACACGTTGACAGTTGGAGTGACCCTGAAATTACTCCATCTACATTTCGATTATATGGGAAAAAGGTTCCAGCAAATGAAGCTACAACAGAGTTTGTTGAAAATGTGAGACGCAACATTGATCCAAATCTACTCAGGGTGAAAGTTTCAAAAGATATGGAGAAAAATCGTTTTTCGCATTCTGATTGGGAAAGAGCGGGAGATAAAACCAGAGAGGTTCTAGACAAAAAAGTAAAAGAGCCACATGTCTTAGTTCTTTTTCCTGGTGCTGTGTATGAATTTACTCGAAATAGTGATTCATTTACCCAATCTCAGATTGGTGTTTTGACTGAACTTCCATCCGATGATGATCTTCAAAATGGACGAAGATTTAGCATGTGGCTTGCTCCAGCAGGGCAACGTACTATCGAATATGAAAACCATTGGGATAGGCAAACAATGGTATCAAACAAATATTCTGAAGTGTTTGTTTCTATGCTTGAAGTCCGTATCATTTCATACGGTAGATTCATGCAATGTTTCCGAGAACAACTTCCAATTAAACCTCGGCATACTTCTACAATTCATGCAGCGCAAGGTGAGACACTAAGTCGAGTTGCATTGAAGGTTGATTTGGAATCATCGAAGTTTAATTTATGGGACAAAGCGCAAGTCATAGTTGCATTATCAAGGACGAATTATGCCCGAGATTTAATTTTTGTTGGTGAGAAAAATTCAACTTTGGATGCGTTGGTAAAGCTGATACAAAAAACATCACAGTGGTCTGACTACATGGAGGCTATTTTAAAGTTGGTGACAGTCAACGCTGAGAACATAGGTCAACCAAGGTATTTAACTCAGTGTACGTTTCCTTTTCGAATGATCGACATAGCACTACCTACAGCAAATACAGGATATGTATATTTTCTTTTGTCAAAACATCAACTTGATTATGTTTACATTGGAATGACTAATTGTATACGCCAGAGACTCAAACAGCACAACACAGGTTATTCATCTACATTATCCACTCCCGTTGATATGCGACCATATATTTTAATGTCATATATATGTGGATGTGATGGCAATCGACCGCTCATGAGGTTTATGGAGAATAGGTGGCAAGATAAAGTGAGAGAAATGAAAGATCGCGGTCAAATGGACTGGAGAGAGTGGGCTAAGAAAGGTTTAGAAGTGATTCGAGAAGTCCCACAAAACGATTATAATACCAGTATCGAAGAACTCAGGTTAGTTCATCATTTTGTTAATGCATAGTAAGAATTTGTGAGCGTGAATATAAATGAATAGGACATCTAAAAATAAACGATATTTTGAAATTAGGAGCTAGATATATTATATCATTAGGATCGAAAATTTTGTGTGTTTTTATGACATTGGTAACTTTGTTTCGATCAAAAAGCTTTTCTTGGTGATATTTTATGGCAATTAAAAAATAGGTCACGTAAACCCGGTCACCCTTAAAATCCAAATCGGCCAGAACTTCTGGCCAGGATTGGTTTTTTGTCCACATCTTTATTTGTTTTTCGAATTTGATGCTCAAACTCGAACACTGGATGTATTTTGATAGTACACGTACAGCCAAACAAAAAAAATTAAGAAAACATACTTTCTTAAAGTAGCGTATACAAAAAACTGAGTTTTCAGCTGTGCAAGGGAGTCCATCCGACCCTGTACCATCAAACCGCATTTTCTATGTATTAAAATTTGTTTTTCGTTTCGAAACTCGAGACTTAAGCATTCAAGACATGGGTCTTCAAGATCCTGCCCTTTGTTTTCTGATACGAAGAAATTTTTTTTTGGGCGAAATACGACTTTGTGATGACAAATAGTAACATCGTCAACATCCTTTGCGTAAATGAGTCATTAAACAAAAAAATTATTTATCGTAGATTAGCACGAAATCATACATCAGGTCGTATTTAAATCCCAGATTTACGAAAAGACGTCTCCCGAACTAGGAGGAAATTATTTCTTCATCCGTGACTGCAAAAGTATATTATGGGTCCCGTCTAATTAATTACGTCTAATATTCCAATGGCGGAGACTTATGTAACAACGGTCATTTAGGATCAAGAAACAAGACGTTTTCCTGTTTATCGTTACTTTTCGAGTCACTTTTTTCTTTGGTAGAAACTTCGTTAACCCCTTCTTCATAATTGTGCACCACGTACACCCTCTTTTTAATTTTTTCTTTCTTTCGTCGTCATCAACGAAAAATAAAAAATATATTGTCAAGGCATAGGCCATTTATAATCTGATATCTACCGCTATCTACCGCTATCTCCCGCCTGGGAGGTAGCGGTTGTGCGTGTAGCATTTTTTCTTCATTTCTTCTCTCATTTTGATATTTTCGTGACATTTTTACTGTCTTTTTAAATTTACACAAATAGAAATAAAATACAATACAGGAATTATAAAATAATGAACGTGAAAAAATAAATAAATTACGCTCACAAGTTAAGCTTTATAATAATTTAACTGCGCTTTTTTTCAACTACTTTTTTCCCCCTAATAATCCTAATTTTGTTGGCAACAAATAATACAGGGTATTATTCCAACACCTAAAAATAAATTTATGCGTTGATATTCATCAACTGACTCAAAGACGTTACGTCGAACTGCAAGTTCTTGAGCTCTTTTCCCAAGTCGTGGTTTGGATCCAATAGAGCCCTGTTTGTCGGAAGAATGTAGCAGGGATGATAGTTCATTTTTCCTGAGTCAACTTTGTCAGGCGTTTCATTGTTGAACAGGTTCCTGATATGGGCAGGCGATCCTTCATTCAGCGAAAGGATGGTACGGTCATTAACCATTCCACGTTTGTACCACCCAACGATAGTAAAACCACCATTGGCATTGATGAAGTCCATACAATGCCCAATGGATTCAACCAGTTCAAAGTATTTTTCTGACAGCTCAAGTTCATCCCTGCGAATCTGCCCAGAAAAAACGTTTGTTTGGTACAACATGGAAAAACGAATTGAGCTATAGTTTGGAATGTATGCATCCCAGTTACCTTTCCTGATCTTCAAGCTATGATCTATGATCATGCTGTTTTTCCTGTCCGCCCAAACGTAACAAACACATCCTTGGCGGTACTGACCAACCTCTTGAATACGCTGTTTGTCGCAAAAAAAACCAGCGCACCCTGTATCTTCTGGAGTTGAGGTAAGTACCTGAACTTCGCATGAGTTGAGACAAAACGCCAACGTAGCGTTACCAGTCATTTGACTGTTGATGTTTACCTCCATCAGGAGACTTGGTGTTTTCATCACAATTGCAGGAAACCTCGTGATAATGGATGGAATTGGACTCTGAGCCATATCCCCTAAGTGACTCTCAATCGGCAGGGGATAAAAGACTCGAATGATGGTTCCAATTGAAATTGTTCCATCATCTCGAAGACTTGCATTTTTTAGCCAAAGCCTTTCATTTTGGCCTTTGTTTTCTACAAGGTAGACAACTTGGTGAGCTTCTGTCGAGTTCATTACCTTCATCAAGAACAACCTACTGTAGCTTGATTTCGTGGCTTCCTTCTTGTTTCCACGAGCAGCCATTTGTTTGACACTGAAGTATGTCTGGCCGGACTTTCCATTGGCAATGGCTCGGAGTAACATCAGGTCCAAATAACCTGTCCTGTTCATGTCAGGAGAAGCTGCATCCATCTCTAACTCTGCGATCGTCACCGCTCTTGTTCTAGTCATGACAGGATTTTCGTTCATCCTACGTTCAAGAGCTCGAAGTGGTTCTTGGCGCACTGCTTCTTCTCGGGGATTGATTCTGCGGCGTCTAGGCTCGGGTTCTTCGTGTAAATCGTCATCGTCGTCGTCGTGGTCGTTGTTGTCTTGACCAAGGTTTAAACCAATATCAAAACTTTCCCTTTCTTCTTCAGGACGAGGATGCCCAACGTTTACTTGTGAACTTGCAATACTTTCGCGTTCATTCATGATGGTAAAAAAATAAGCGGGAAAAATAAATGATGTGAAATTGGTCAAAAAGTTAATTTTGATATTTCCGTATGTATCGCAATACTTCTCTTTTTATGTGATTAGTTTTTTGTGTGTATGTAAAACGTAATATGATTTGTTTTTGCGCATGTTGAACTGATGATATCCATTATTACATACGAAAACATAGATATGTAAAAAATAAGCTTTCGAGTTAGATGCGTCATTACCTTAGTACAGAAATATTAGTGATTTTTACAAATAATTGTGATTTCTATATTAATAAATTATACTAGGGTAAGAACCGATAATCTCGTAGTTGAATTTGAAAACTTACGGATTTATGAGACTATTATATTACGATATTTCAATAAAAGTTTTGGACAAGGTTCATTCGGGATTCAAGATAGGGAACTTAACAGAGTTATGATTTTATGGTTTTATAATATTTCAAAAATAGTTTTGGACAAGCCCTCAAGAATGTTGATAGAAATCAATATTTTAGCTAAAAGTGATTATAGGTTGGGTGAAGACATGCTTATTTTTGTAACGTACTATACGCATTCTGAAGGATCTGCAACAAAATAACACTCAAACCTGTACGAAGATGATACGAGTTTACTGGTCGAGTGATAGATGTTTTTGCGCTCGTATTTTATTTCTCGGCTAATTTTCTATCGGAAACTTTTGTGACAAAATCAAAGCCGGCTGTGAAAGAGGGTCATTGTCAGAATCAAGGCCAGGGAGTAGTATCTGGAAACCTA
>Ga0129327_10002331_pt1 | contig 11043 bp, 2 predicted proteins | sample CPBDNA_6_FD_111799 | JGI IMG/M metagenome (GOLD analysis project Ga0129327, IMG submission 111799) | Freshwater to marine salinity gradient microbial communities from Chesapeake Bay, USA - CPBay_Spr_31_0.8_DNA | ecosystem: Environmental > Aquatic > Marine > Coastal | place: USA: Chesapeake Bay...
ACCCCGAATATTTGGCTTATAACTGGGGTATCCTCACAGGCCAGCGCGCGCTGCACATCCTCGCAACTCCCGACCAGATACACACACCAGATTTGCCGAAGTTTGAACGCCCCGACGACAACCAGGTCCCAATTCCTGCGACGATCGATGATCCGCTTCCGCAGTTTGATGCGAATCGCCGATCAAAAATATCGAATGCCATGGGATCGTTCGCGTTTGAGGAGATTGACGAAGAGGAGGAATTTGGTTTGTTCCCTGTGCTAGAGGATGCGCCACCCAGCACGCTCACCGCACTCAAGTTACAGCTCGGGTTTCATTTCATGGAACATGGCGGCCTCGGTACTATGGTACCTGAAATCCCGCATAAGATGGAATGCAAAGCAATTTACGCTGCGCTGATGATTCTGTGCGATGCAGCCTACCAGCCAGAAGCGTTGGCGAAGCTACGTGATGGCATGCCGCCGTTTCCGACAGCGCGGCTGAAGGAGGAACTCTTCAGCCAGAACGGTATTCGAATTGGCCAGGGTCAAACATTGACTTGGTTCCGCGACTGCTTTCGCTGGGCGGCGCGCGTCTTGGATGAGGCAGCACCCAAGCCAACCAGCCCGCTGCCAGACGTCGTCGAGGTTGTCCGCGCAGGTGGGAGTTTGGCGCAGCCCGAACCACCGATCAAAATCGCGCTTCCCACGCGGGGCGTACTGCCACGTCCACCGACGATCTCCAATATGCACGGCGGCCTACGTAGCTTCCGACCTCGCATGTTCGACGACAGTTGGATTGTCAACGACGCGCAGAAACCGTTGTTCGCACTCTGCTGCAGGAGAGACAGTGGTTCGAATCCGCTGCGTTCGCTCTTGAGCGACGACGACACCACGGTGGGTTATACAGTCGACGAGACAGAAGACGCCAAAGATGCTGAGCCGTTTTCATTCTCCGTGGTGAGGAGGCACTGCGAGACCGCTGATGGCGACGTTCCCCAGCGCGTCAAAGACCAGGAGTTTGAAGTCAACAGCGCCGCGAAGAGTAGCAACACCGAGACGTTCACGAGGGGTGTTTCGCCCTCTTCAATGAGTACTGAGACACCACCCGATCTTTCGCCGATCGTGTCAAGGCTTGAGGCCGTGCGAAACGTAACACTCGTAGCGATGCGCACCGCGTTTGATACCGTGGACCAGATTGCAAATGAAGCACGCACGACGCGGGAAGAGCTCATTACTGTGGCACAGCAGCGCCCCCACCTCTGCTTTTCGTTCATCGCGTCGACGCTTCTCGTGTCGGACCCGTGCGCCGACTTGGTGAAGCTTAACCCGCGCCTTTCCGATGCCGCGGTCGTCGCCGAATTGCACGAGCACACGGTCGCTGCCTTGTTCTGGGCGATTCGCCTCAGGCAGATCAACGTGTGCCTCGAAAAAGCCATCGACTTAGAGTCGAGGGTGAAGCAGTGGCCCCTGAACGGTTCGACGCGAGCGACGGTACTGCAGAAGTCGACTGACCTCGCTGCCATGATTGAACAGAAACGTCACTGGACGGACACCACGATTGCTGGAGAGATCACATTCGACCCCAAATTTCTCATATTCGAGTTTACATCTCCGTTCGGGCTCCGAGAACGCCAATACATTCTATCAAAAGAACTCGCCGAGTTTGCAAGCAGTGGAAAATCGACGTGCCGGCAGATGATCATGGGCAGCGGCAAGACGACCGTGATCGGTCCAATGGTCGCTTTGCTCCTCGCGGACGGAACAGGGCTGGTTGTGCAGGTCGTCCCGGACCAACTCCTGGATATGTCTACCAGTGTCATGCGCAATGCGTTCGGCACAGTCGCCGTGAAGAACGTCGTTACCCTCGCGTTTTCTCGGAACGGCCCGACCGACAATTGGCTGGGCGTGAGCACGCTGCTGCAAAAGCTGCGCCGTGTGCGCACCGAAGCTGGTATCGTGTGCTCGACACCCAACTCCGTCAAGTCGCTTATGCTCAAGTTCCTTGACACACTCGCGATCGAAGAGTCGTTGACGCCGCTGCTGCTTGTGCCACGCAAGTATCTCGGCAAGATGACACGCAACCAACGTGACCGGGTGAGCATAATCTCGAGGCAGATGGTCAAGATGACGAGTGAGGCCGATATGGCGCGCTCGCTGTTGCAACTCTTGCGCGGCGAAGGCGACGGGAAGGGGAAGTGTATGATCGACGAGGTGGACATGGTGTTGCACACTCTCAAGAGCGAGTTGAATTTTCCAGTGGGTGCGAAAGAACCACTTGACCTTTCGCCTGAACGCTGGGCGCTGCCCATGCACTTGTTTGATGGCGTCTATTTCGCGTGCGGCCGCGACCCACTCAATGATGCTTCGTTCAATGAGGCGGCACTAAACAACTTGCTGAAGCGGAACAGCTCGACCAACCAGATGGCCGATCAGCGGGGACGTGCCGATCGAGACGAGCATCTTACTTGGCTCTCGTCACAACCACTCGCTGAGATCATTAAATACGGCCTCGACGAGCAGGCCATGATCAAGACCCCGCACCTCATGATTCTTGACAAGACCTTCTACCGCAAAACAATGCGCTGGCCGATGGCACGCTGGGCTGCAAAATGGCTCATGGCACAGCGCGACGTGATCTCATGCCACGATGCCGCGCGAGCGTCCGCGCTTCGCGACGACTTTTCAGCCGCGTTTGAACTGGCAATCGTCGAGTATATCAGCGGCGGTTTGTCCGACCCTCGAGCTGCGTCTTTGTCTCAGCCGCTTGCGATACAACCTCTGGTTAGAGATCATCATCGCGTGAGACAGCTGCTCAACCTTGCCAAAACTTGGGTCGTTAGCTTGCTCGCGCACTCGCTCTCGAAACGCTCCCGCGTCGAATTTGGCCTTCTCTCCGACCAAGACCAGGATCGCCTCGCCCTGATTAAGCTCGAGCAGGAGCAACGGCAGACCGGTCAGGAGGAAGACGATGACGAAGACGACGACGAGCGCGAGATTGAAAATCAGCGCCAAAAGGATGCTCGCATGTCCGCTGCAAATTTGCGCTCTCGCGATCTGCTCGCGGTGCCTTTTGTCGGCAAAGACGTCCCGTCTCAAGGCAGCGAGTTCTCGAGCCCGGAGGTCGCGATCGGCATGACCATCAACGCTTTTCGGATTGAAGGCATGCGAGAAGTCGATCTTAACGTGCTTGTCACGCGACAGCTCGACGCATACTCCAAGGAGTCCGGACCACCCGAACAGCGACGCGCCTACCAAAAGTTTGAGGAGTGGCGGCTCCTTGGCGAGGAGCGGCGCAAGCTGGTGCTTGGCTCGTCGGCACCGAAAGTCGAGCTGCTGACGCTCGAGATGATCCAACCAAAGGAGAAACCGCACATGCAAGCTATGATGGAGCTGCTCTCACCAGTGCCGGCTGTCGCCAGTTTCTATCTTGACGCGTTTGTCTTCAGGCACACGCAGTCCAACGCCCGCGAGGGCGGTGGCTACGCCGTGAAGAAACTGTCGGCCAGCGGCGCCGATATTGGGAGCGACTGCCTGTTCGGCGTGCGCCTCGGTTTCTCCGGAACGCCCTCAGACCTTATCCCGCGCGCGATGCGCCCGTGTGCGCCGGAGCCGGGTAGCGACGGGAAGGTTATTTCAAAACTGACCGATCCAGCGCTCGTAACCGACGTCCGGCTCATGTCGGTCGACTGGGACGTCGATACGCTGCTCACCGAGCTCGCCACCGAGGAGTTCCTCGTCCTAATCGACACAGGCGCTATAATCACGGGATACACGAATGAGGGCGTTGCGCGCGCCGTCCTCCATCAATCCGATAAATTAAAGGCGGCAGTGTTCCTCGATCCTCAGGATCGCAAGATGGCCGTAAACCGCTCTGGCGGCCCGGCTTTTCCGATCGAGCAACTAGGATGCGGTCTTGACGAGCGCTTCACGTTTTTCGACCAGTACGTTCACACGCGCCTGCGACGCTGAGCCGCACATCATGACGACGCGCCTGTGTTCAACCCCTGCAACGCAGATACCATACGACTGGAATGGACATCAAACAGCATCCCTCGGCTCGCGCGGCCGTTCTTTTAGGCAAGGGTATGTCGCTTCGAGATCATGCGCAGGGTTGCTGGCGGATGCGCGGACTAGATATCGGCCAAACGTTGCAGTTGCTGGTGGTGCCCGAGGTTGCCAAAATGATCAAAGATGCATCTGGTAACAGCAACGGGTGCTGGACCAGCGACGGCGCAAGCACGATAAAGGGCGCGGCGAAGACGAAGCGCGTGCGTGAGATGTTGCACGATGTGATGACATGGTTGATGATCAACGGCCACGAGAACGAGAAGCTGCAAAAGTCGCAACTCGATATGCAGGGCGCGAGGAGCTCCGTGCGCACTCCAGCGTTCGAATTTCTACTCTCCAAACGAGCAAGCATGCCAGATTGCCAACCTACTCGCATCGACTGGGGCAAGGCAAAGCTCTTTGGGGACGCGCCATTCGTTGACGCGGACGCCACGCCGAGGGAAGTTCTCGACGAGCTCGAGAAACCGTGTTATGTGAGTCGCTTTGGTCCAGACAGATTGAGCGTTGACCCGGTCGCCCTTATTCAGGGCGAGCTCCTTGACACCAATGGAATCCTTGCGGATCTCGCGTCGCGCTTGCGATTGTCCAAGTCAGCCCTCAAGGAGGAAGCGCCCAAGTACGAACTGCGGACCGAGGCGGAGGCTGCGTTGCGGATGGTCGAGGCGCTTCGTGAGTTGCCACGAGAGGTCCGTCTGACGAACTGGCAGAGCGATTACAATCGGCATTCTATCGCACTAGTGCCGTTTGTCGAGCGGTGGGGTGTTGGCTCGCGAATGGAATCGCTTAATCGGGACGAGCTTCCCCAGGAGATGATGTTCGTGGACGAGCGTGAGAAACGACAGCTGAGAGCACTGCACGATCGCGTACGAAATGCCGAGTCGCAGCGTCTCACCAGAGTCGTCAGACCAAAGAGGGTAACGGACAACCTGAACCTTTTCCTGCCACGCGAAGAGCGACACCGGCAGCGTGAAGCGCGCGAGTCGTCTGATGCCCGTGAACGCGACGCGCGCCGGCTGAAAGCTTTCGGCACCGCGCCGGGCGACCAACTCGCGGACGTGGCCTCGCGCACCAGCGAGTCGCCAACTTCACCAGCGCCAGAGAATAGGGGAGCCGGAACCGCGCCCCTCGCCGACGAGAAACCCGCCCCTGTCGTTGACATGAAGCAGTACTCAGCGGCACTCGCGGAACTCCAGCAAGCGGCGAAACGACCCAAAGTGCTCGCGTCAGCAACTGTTGAAACAATCCAGCAGTCGCAAGATGTCACACAGCAAGCGATCGAAGATGCCAAACGAGCAGGCATTGCCAACGAGGTCCCGGAGCTCGGGCAGCTGCAGATACGCCTCGATGATGAAAAAAAGGCATGTCTGAGAGCCAAGCGACGCCAGGCTGGCGAAGACCAGTTCGCGCGCGAAGCAGATCGGTACAAGATCGGCAAGCCACTCGACGACGACGGGCAATTCTCTCTGCTGACAGGATGCGTTCGCGTCTTTCAAGAATCGCTTGCAACCACACTAAATGTAACTGCCGAGCTTGGTGGTGGGAAGCGGCACGAGCAGGCCCTCGAAGAGGAGCTCGATAGGTTCAAGGCGATCATCGCATCGTTTCCCACAGCTAAGAGTCTCGAAGATGAGGAGCGGAACGAGATCAACAAGATGAAGGCGCAGCGAGCATCTGCACCTTCGGCAAGGTCTGGCAAGGGCGAAGATGAAGCGTCGGGCCTCGACTCGGAGATGGTCCAGGAGCAAGAAGCCGAACTTGAGAAAGAACAACACGATTTCGGACCATTTGACACAACGCTCACCGATGGCGAAACGCCATGGAAGCTCACGTCGCTTCTCGATCCCCTAAAGCCCGACGACGACCCGACTTTCTCGCTCGACCGGCTGCGGCCGCACGGCGCGGCGCAGGTGATCAACTATCCACAGGGTGCCTTGCGCTTCTCGCCAAACTTTGCCTCGCCAGATTACGACAAGCTCACGCGACGACGACTGCGCACCGCAAACGCTATCCTAGTTATCCCACGGGAGGCTAGCCGGGTAGTAGTTCCACGGGAGGGTAATGACAACGGCAACGGCAACAGCGACGGCAACGGCAACGGCGAGCCGGTCGGAAAACGTCCTAGCGTGGACGCTGCAGCGACAACTCCAGGACCCCAGTTGCAGTATATTCTGATGACGCTCGCCGAGACGGAGGCCGTGCTGATCCGCCGTGACCTGATTGCGAGTGTGCCCGGGTGCGACATTGTAACGCTCGACGGGTTCTCGATGCTCCGCCACCGCGACAACGACGATGCGAACGTTCACGACAATAGCGACGCCACTCTGCACTGGGAGATGATCCAGTTGCTGCGCTTCTGGAGTTCCCACGCGTTCTACACGCACAACCAGATTGAGAGGTTACTCGAAGGGCTCGAGCGAATCGAAGAGCTCCAAGCGTTATCAAGCAACGATGGTGAAAATCTCGCATATCGCAAGGCAGCGTTCATCGCTTCGGCCGAGTGTCGTCGACGAGACCGGTTCGACACGACAAACACGCCTGTTGAGGTCGCGTTCACTTTGACGAGTGCTCGAGAGTATCGCGATCTTGTCACGTTTGTCGGCGAGCTGCGCGCTGCGATCGGCAAGCACGAGCCGCTGCTGAAAGGCGAGAATGGTTTTAAGCAGATCTTTGAAGCCACCAGTCGGCTGCCAGCTGTAGACGCGCCGGTCAATGATGAAGCGCCACAGATTGAGACGATCGCAGGAACAAAGCAGCTCCGCGTGTTGAACGAGTTGGTTATTCGTCGCATTTGTACCAAACTTGGTCTCGAATCTAAGCTCGCCGACCGCGTCGCAAAGCGTCTCCACGGCTATGAGTTTGGCAACTTTGCGCGAGACCTTGCGGTACCGATTGCAAATGCCATGATGATTGAGGCCCAGTCAGGATCGGATGGGACGAGCGGTTTCAGCGGGTTGCGTCCCCGCGTCACGCGGCTGCTCGATGACGCCTCGCGTTTGGCCAAGCCTTGCGCGCTCGCGCTGCTCATCGCCAGCGAGAGTTCAGCGGAACCCCCCACAGGTGAAACGGCAATGAGCGGCCGTGGGAGCCAAGACTGGCGCTCGAAGCGTGATTTGAACGTCATCGTGCCCAAGCACCTCGTTCCACAGGAGGTTGCATCAATCGGCCATCTCTTTCTGGCAAGCGGTGCTCGCGTGAACGTGTTCGCTAATAACCTGATTCGAACAGACGCAGGTCGGCGACCGACGCTCGTGCCGCGTGGTGTGCGACTCACGGAAGGGCTTTGGTACTACGAAGTCGAAGTTATACAGCCTTCTAGCGCTGGGTTCGCGGCGATCGGCTGGGTGAATTCGCGCTGGGGCGCCGGAATCGAGGGAACCGATACAGGCCGCAAGGGGCCTCTCAGCGTCGGGACGGACGCACACTCCTGGGGGCTGACTGCCGCGCTGCACAAGAAGCACGACGGCGTCGAAGAACCGCTCTCACGATCCGGCGCGAGCCTTTGCGCGGGGGATGTCGTCGGATGCGTCGCCGACATCGCAGCATGCACAGTATCGTTCTCTCTGAACGGGTCGATACAGCGGCTGGGCGGGGTCGCGTACCGAGGCACCGTTGCGATTGCACACGGTCTCACGCCCGCCGTCACGATCGAGTTCGGCTTTCAGTGCCGCATCAACTTTGGGGAGCGGCCGTTTCGGCACCCCCCAATGCCCTCTGCCGGCGTCAGCGGGCTTCGCGTGCCGCAGCCCGTGCTCGCTCATGTGACCGAATTGCGCCTGCGGGCACTCAACATCGAAGATTCGATGGACAACGAGCACGACCAGCGCGGCAACGCCGTCGATACGCCGCGTCTGCGGCCGACGACCGGTCTGTGTTTCCTCGACACGGAGCGTCTCGCAGAGTATCGTGTAGTCTCGAAGTACAATTACGGCTGCGCTTCAGTGGTGCTTCGGGGCCTCCTCCTAACCACGGGAAAATGGTACTTTGAAGTTAAAGGTTCGGATTGGGGCGGATTCCGCGTTGGATTTGCGACCGAAGAGTTCACCGGCCGGCGACAAACGCACACGATAGGCGATGACAAGCAGTCGTGGTCACTCGGCTGGCAGAGCCGGGGACGCGAGCGCGGCTCGCTGATGCACAACGGGCGCACGAAACGAGTGACTGCCGCGAATCTGCACGATCGCTGGATCGGCGTAGCCCTCGACCTGACCGCGCGCACTATCGACTTTGTATTGCCCCTGGACGAGCCGGCATACGTGGCGTACTACAACAAGCAGCAGTACCACCTCGCGGGTGGAGTGAAGCTTCACGCGGGCTTCGAAGGCGTCATTCCCGGCACCGGCCTGGTCCCCGCAATCGGTGTGAAATGGAGGTGTGCTGTTGATGTCAACTTTGGCGATAACGGAGATTTTCGCCTCCTTGACCAAGTGCCGACGCTGAGTGACTACCGACCCGTTAGCGAAGCAATCGCCGAGAGTCGAGCGCGACGCTCGTCGCCCGAGTTGATGGCGTCGATGCCGACGCCACTTCCCGCGTCCAGATCGCTGCGCGACGGCATCCGCCTCGTCGCATTGTCGGGTGCCGAGCATGTCATTTTAGAGAGCGACCGTTGCGTGCGGTATGTCGGAGGAGAAGGCTTCCTTGCGTCCGTCAAAGCAGCCGGAGTAAAGCTCGGCATCGGTAAGTGGGCCCTTTGTGGGGGGGGTCTGTCGTTCCCTGGTTGACGCCGCACATGGCCTTTGTTCACAGGTAAATGGTACTACGAAGTAACCGTGGATAATGTCGGTGGACTCGGCCGTTCGTCCGCCTTTCAACTCTTCGATGCGGAGAACGACGGTGACGAAGGTGGGCGCATCGACAGCGAGAATAACTTCGAGCCTACAGATATATCGGACAAAAACAAGCATCTTCCTCCCATCGGTGGGTGCGGCTCGGTTGGTTTCGTCACAGAGGAGTTCTTCGGCGAGTACGACCGCAAGGTCGGTGTCGGTCACACGCGCAACAGCTGGTCGATCTCCGGCGCAAACCCCACGCCCGACGACGGTCCGAGTGGCGGTGGACAAAGTGCGACAGCCCGTTACGAGCCGTGGGTCGAGGTTCGACACAACACACAGAGGCTTGCTAAACAAAATATCGAGCCGCTCCGCTTCCCATCGACCCGCGGTGATTCCGCGGGGATCGCGGGCGCCCACGCTCCTGCTTCGGAGGAGGTCCTGACGCCGCACGAGTTTGAGCTCAAAGTTGACGGCCCCGACCAGAATGAAGAAACTGACGCTACTTGGCAGGACGGTGATCGTAGAACAACGGTCGGGTGTGCTGTCTCGATTTCCCCTTCCACGATTCCCAGAAAGCTCGAAATTCGCATCGAGTACTATATCAAACACATCGACAAAGACAAGGTCTGCAAGGTCTCTGCGTCCCGCCGTGAATCGCCGAGCTCTCCAGGAATGGTGTCACACGAGCAACCCGAAGAACTTGTCTCATTGATCAACGATGACGATGTGCTTATTCCGGCTGTGTCACTCCACCCAAACCTTAAACTCACTTTCAACTTTGGAGAGAAAACACGGCGCGGGTTACCGAACCCCGAGTACGCATGGGTTGTCGCCGCAGTGTCATCATCAACGTTGTTGTCATCGTCAGCTGCTGCGAGCGGCTCGAGTGCCCGAATCGGCGGAGACAACACAATTGGGGCGCAGGCGGACTTAAGCTCCAGCGCCAAACACACAAGGTGGAAGCAGGCTGAACTTCAGCCTGCCATCGAAACGCTCAAAATGGACGCTGGGGTTTCGGACAGTTTGGCTGATGAGCTCGCAAAGCTCGGAGAGAGCGGCCGGTGCACGACCGAGGCGCGCCACGTGCCCGATGGTACACTTTTGTCCGAGCTTTTCTCCACCAAGGCAATCCGGCCGGAAGAGGCGCTGAGACTTGATCATTCTCCACCATTGAAGCGCGCGTTGGCCACGGTGACCGACTTCTTGCAGTTTTGTCCACACAAGGTCCGTGCGATCTCGGCTGACGCATGCAACCTCAGCGCCGGAGACGTCGTACCTCTTTCGCAATTCCTCGAGGACGACGTGTCCGTGCAGGCAATCAGCTTAGACGCGAACATCCTACTTGTGGACGGCGCCGCGAGGCTTGCTGAAGTGCTTCGTCACAACTCGACGATCACCGCGCTTAACCTTAGTGGCAACATGATTGCAGGCGCGCTTAACCTTAGTGGCAACATGATTGAATACACGGCCAAGGTTTCGTCTCCTCATCTTTTTGCTGTCTGTTGCTCGCAGACGATGGTGTCAGTGCGATATGTGGCGCGCTCCACCCGCGGCGAAGCGCGCTGCAAGAGCTCTGGCTGCGCAAGAACCGCATTACCGACGCCGGCGCGCTCTTCCTCGCCACGCTATTGCGGCAATACGACCGCCTGAAAGTGCTCGATCTCGGCGACAACACAATCTATGCACAGGGCGCAAAGAATCTCGCCAAGGAACTCGGTGGTAGCGGCGGTGGCGGCGGTAGCGCGGGGAGTGGGCTAGAACGGCTCCATCTCGAGCACAACTCGATTGGCGACGAAGGGCTTGAAGCCCTCGCAGGTGCGCTCCGCCACAACCGCACGCTCACCGCGCTTCGTCTCGGTAGTGGAAATGGAATATACGGTAGCGGCGCAAGGGCGCTCGCGAAAGCGCTCAGTGCAAATCGGCTGAGCGGCGTGCGCGAGCTGAGTTTTGACGAGACCAGCACACCGATGCCTATCCAGGCGGAGTTGCTCTTCGCGCTGTCGTGCACGAGTGGTGGAGAAGCGACCAAGGGCATCCTCTTTGGTCGAATACTCTACGACCAGCACGAGCGAGCGCGCGGCAGCGGTAGCAGCGTGTCGCACCGGTTGCGCGACATGCTCGATGAACGCGAGTGCGCCGAGTTCTACAAGCGACCGTTGACATACTGCGTGCTGCGCTATGCACATCTCGAGCAGCTCGCCGATTTCCTTATCACCCACCGA
>Ga0129327_10002332_pt1 | contig 11037 bp, 11 predicted proteins | sample CPBDNA_6_FD_111799 | JGI IMG/M metagenome (GOLD analysis project Ga0129327, IMG submission 111799) | Freshwater to marine salinity gradient microbial communities from Chesapeake Bay, USA - CPBay_Spr_31_0.8_DNA | ecosystem: Environmental > Aquatic > Marine > Coastal | place: USA: Chesapeake Bay...
ATTTAAGATTGCGTCAATTCTTGCGTTTTCAGCGTCGATATTAGCTTGTAACGTATTATCGTTAGCTAATCTCGTTGCAGCTTCAGCGTCGATATTAGCTTGTAACGTATTATCGTTAGCTAATCTCGTTGCAGCTTCAGATGTGATAGCAGATGCGTTAACACCTTCAGCAGCGATTGCTCTGTTTTTCTCAACTAAGATTGCAGAGTCTCTTGCTATAACTTCTAATGCGTCAGCAGCAGCGTAAGCAGCTTCAACTCTTACAAAGTCAGAGTTTGTTGCAGAAATCTCAGCAGATAGTGCTCCGTCGATTCTTAAAACATCAGAATCAGTAGCTGAAATTTCAGCTTCTAATTCAACTCTTAAGTCAGATACTTCATCAACTAAATCTCCAGATACTTCACCTAATCTTGTGTTAATAGAAGTAACATCAGAATCAGTAGCAGAGATTTCAGCAGTTAATGCAGCTTCTTCAGCAGCTAATCTAGTAGTTAAAGAAAGTTCAGCAGCGATTGCTCTAGTCTCTTCGTTAGAGATTGCAGTAGCGTTAGTAGAATCACCATTAGCTCTTGCTACTAATTCAGCAGCTAGGTCTGTAGATAATACTCCTTCAGCAGTTTCAGCTCTTAACTTTTCAGTTGAGTCAGCCCCTTCTAATCTTGTAACATCTGCGTTAGTAGATGCGATCTCACTGTTTAAGTTAGAGATAACAGCAGCTAAAGCGTCATCATTTACAGTATCAACAGCGTTGATTAAAGAAACAACCTCAACGAATGTATCTTTGTCAGCATCAGCTGCTAATAAGATTGCGTCGATGTCAGCTTGTGCAGAATCAACGTCGGTTCTTAAACCAGTTTCAATACCTCCAGCTCTTGTAGCCTCAGTATTAATAGCAGCTCCTAGCTCAGTAACATCTGAGTTAGTTGCAACGATTTCAGCCGATAAAGCTAATTCTAATGAATCGATAGAAGCGTCAGCGTCTAATCCTAATGCAGATACTTCAGCATCAACATAAGTCTTTACGTCAGCAGCATTTGCGATTTCATTCTGTGCAACAGTTGCCCAGTCTACCGTAGATAAGAAATCTTTAATTTGTTTTGAACGAATTTGTGCCATATTATTTTATATAATTTTATTTGGCCTGTCTGCGTTATTGCGGACAGCATTAGAAACATTATTGTCTCCAATTAGTATATATATTAAATTGTTTCAGGGTAATTGTACAGTTTTGTACGTAATATATTATTAATTTTTAAAAAAACTAAAAAATGGTTTTTTTAAAAAATTAACGTATCTCGTCGACGTCGGCTTCATATATTAAGTTAATATCATCTCCGGCTTCTAATTCGAATCCAGCGACATCAGCGTTCCAAATTAATTGATCGCCCGTACGTATAGCTTCAATCTCTACGGCTGTTGCTCCATTGTTTGATGAGAAATATACAGAAGATTCTGTTAAACTATCGCCAACTTCAACACTAATACCATTAACTTCAACCATAACGTATGAATCATAGTACGGTGAATATGTAATATGTACACCAGTAGGGGATCCGTTTCCGTTTGTTGCGCTCTGTACTTGTAGGTTTTTATCAACGTACGTTAGTATACCAGAAGGTTTTAAACTACTAGCGGTAATTCCATGAGTATCTATTTGGAATGTTATATTATCTCCAATTCTCCAAACAGTTTCATCAACTCCAGGTCCGTTAGAAACAGATTCAAGAGCTACTTCTATTTTTAAACCATCTGAGTTGTCTGTGTCATTATTTCCAGAAGTGATATCGACTCTAGACCAGTCTAATATTTTATATATGCAATAGAATGTAGGATCATCCATACTATATAGAGTAATAACTCCCTGTATTTTATCGGTTCCCATTCTATTTACTAAAAAGTTTTCTAAAGCAATTGGTCTTGTTAAGTTGCTGTCTAAATTTCTAAAAATTATTTCAGTAACTAAAGATGGGTTGTTTGCGTTGGTTGACATTTTACCAGCAGAACTAGGTAAATCTAAATCAATATGCTCTAAAACATATTGAGGACTTCCTAGAAATAATGAAGATGTTCCATCGGTTCCTGTTCCACCACCAGTTCCTGTTCCACCGCCAGTTCCACCACCAGTTCCTGGGTAATCAGGATCTATAACTTCAATTGTTTGTCCTATCTTAAATGCCGGTAATGTGTATGTTTTCGCGTTTGGGTAAAAGTCAGAATATATTAAAGTGATTTGAACATTTAAATCTCCTGGACTAAGAGCTCTTGATTGAATTATTGAAATTTCAAAAGATATTTTACCTTCTTCGTTGTTTGATGCCGATCCTATATTTAGAATATCAGAAACGCCAGGGGCTACTGGGTTATTATACATTAAAACCTTTTCTCCACTGTTATTTAGAATAGCAACAGAAATTACTGAAGCCTTACTTGCATTTAATTGATTACCAATTAAATCGCGGAATAAATTAATTTCAAAAGAACCTGAAGTTCCTTGTGAAATGTTTTTTGTTTCTTCAACAAAAGCTATGATATCTTCTTTTACTACGTATGGCATTTGATAGATGTATTATTTTTATATTCTATATATTCTTTATATTCCGTGTTTAATTCTGTTAAACAACATGTACTTCATTAATGGAATCATACATTCCTTTTTAGAATACCCCTTTGCCTTTGAATCGAATCTAAAAAACCTATCTTTATTTGACTCAACCTCTTTAATTGCTATAAAATCAGAGATGCTTTTAATATTATTATCTATACTTGAAACATATTTAAGATTAAAATCCGACCAGCTCATTTTAAAAGTAATAGGTTCTTCGTAATAATAGACTTCAATTAAATCTGAACCTTTATTAACATACATAACATACCCCTTTGAATTAATTGGTTTTCTATCTGGTATTTCAGATATTAAGCATTTGGTCTCTACACTTCTCCAAAAATCTCTAATTTTTCTATATAGTTTCTCGAGAAGATCGATAGCGGTATCACATGCTTCGTACATTAGAACATCTTCTTCTGAAGAAACAGGATATTCGTAATCTAGATCCATAGTATCTACATTAATCCCAACGATGATCCTACCGTCAAGTTCGATCATGTCTCTATCGTATTTAATATTGTATAGTTTATGGAGCTCCGTCTCAACAACAGACATTGCGGTATATAATTTACCGTTAGAAATTAGATCTTCTATCTTGGCAATATAACCTTTAAGTAAATAATACTTGAGCTCACGATCGATAGGTTTCGAACTAAGCCAATTTTTTTTAAATATCTCCATGTATTATTTATCTAACCCTATTTTAGAATTAGGTAAAAATCGCATAGAATATATTAATATCTTTATTTAGTGGAATCAGAGTCTTTCATTTTACCAGAAGACTTGATTTCTGTATTTTTTTCAGAATCTATTTTGGTAGTTAAACCCCATTGTAAAATAAACCACTGTGCCTCTAGCTCCGCTTGTTTTTTACCAATTTTTAAAACAGATGAAATTCTTTTAGTACAGTGTTTTAAAAACTCGATTTCTTTTTCTTCAGATGTTTTATAATCCATATACCATGTCGGATTATCTTTTACGCTCTCATATGTCTCGCCATATTCCTGCAGCTGATGATTAATCAACTCGATGAATAGCTCTCTTTGTTTTTCTCTACGTGTCATATTATTGTATTATTAGATTAATATATTATAATGATATGAGAGTTGCGAAAGCTTCTCTATCACTGAGCCCAATAAAGTCATCGATTGATAGAGAAACCATACATGCACCAATCATTGGATTAAATGAAATTTGCAAAGGTTCTTCTAGAGTATTATAATCTTTTATTATGTTATTTAGATACTCTAATTCTTCTTGTTTAATGTAAAAATATACTTTCATAATCCTATACTATTATATTATCTTTTTCCTCCAATTATCTCGTCTATGATGCCGTACTTCTTTGCTTCTTCAGCATTTAACCAAAAATCTCTAGTTGCATCTTTCATTACTCTTTCTGGTTTCTTACCACAATATTCTCCTAATAAAACAAATAACTCTTTGTTTACATCTTGCCAGTTTTTCCAGTCGATTTCAGCATCTTGAATATTTCCACTGAATCCTCCGCTTGATTGGTGTAGCATCGTTGTTGAGTGTCTTAGTGAACTTCTCTTACCTTTAGTTCCAGCACCTAATAATACTGAACCCATTGAAGCAGCCATTCCAGTGTTTACTGTTTTAATATCTGAATTGATATAGTCCATAACATCTACCATTGAAAGTCCGGATTTAACTGAACCTCCTGGAGAATCAATATGCATTGTGATATCTCTATTGTCAACTGAATCTAAAAACATTAGTTGAGCCTGTACTACAGTTGACATATTATCGTTTACTGGACCAGCAACCCATAATAATCTATCCATCATTAATCTACTAAATATATCCATTTGAGTTGCTCTTAATTCTCTCTCCTCTAAAATATAAGGAGTCATAGAGTTTTCAAGCTGCTTCTTTGCATAATCCATATTTAGTGAGCTAACACCGTGGTCACTCATTGCGTATTTTTCAAATTCTTTTCCGTAGTTCATATTATATTATTTCTATTAATTCTTTAACAATTTTACATTTTTCGTAGTTCTCCTCTTCTGTAAAAAACTCTAAACTTTTATAAAGAGCCTGTTTGTATGCCTTTATTGGAAGTTCAGCTTCCATATTAAACCCTTCTTCGTCTGTGAAATAGCATAGTATTTCTGAATCAATCTCTCCTGTCTTATTAAGGGTTACAAACTCAATAATTCTATTATGAAATGATAGAGAATCCTCAACGTTATCGACTGAATTATAATCTAGCTTAAACTCTGGTATTTTATCTTCTGTCATTATGATACTATATTAATATTAAGATATTGTGATAACATATTATGATAATATCCTTTAGTAAAACTTTCAGTTCCAATAACTGAGTTAACATCTTCAATAAATCTAGAACCACACATTGTTAATCTAGATTCACTATCATCATCTATATAAAATAGTGGTTTTTCAATTTTCATCTGGTACTGTGTACCCGTTGCTTCAGTATCTATTTTGTTAGCTAATTCAAAATGTCTTTCATAGAAATGAATATTATCTGCACAATGGTAATAGCTACCTAATTCTAATTCTGGGTAAGTTTCCAATAACCATAATCTAACATGTTGCTGTATGAAGCTAAAGAATGGAGCATCAAACGTAAGTCCGTAGAAAACATCATTGGATCTCATTTGAACTTTCATATTTAATTTATTATCTCTAATAAAAAAGTTGAGGTACATCGTACATACGAAATCTTTATTACCTTCAAATTGAAATTTAGGCTGATTTAAAAAAGCTATTGCTTGTCTAGTATTTTTATCAGACTTTAGAGAGTCAACAACCCATTTTAATTGATCACCAAAAAGAAGAGATCCATAGTTTGAATTAATCTCATTAGAATCTGGGTTAGTTAACGTAGACCACATTCCTGAAAATTGACCAATATAATCAACATCTCTATCCTTGCTCATATACCACGCTAATTCTCCAGCAAAATACTTCCAATTAAACTTTCTGCTTGTAAAATCAGCAATAGTTTTGGTTGGGTCGAATACTCTTTGATCGATCGTTAATTCATTAACTTTCATATCTCTTGGCTGGGATACTGCACCGTCATTTATTATGTCGTATATTATATCTTGAAAGACGTGGTTTGCTTGCATATTATTATATTAATATATTATGTTATTTCTTTAGTATTATATTACTTTTTTATAAAAAGTTTCTCTTCTCCTTTTTTATGAGCAACAGTATACGAATTACCCTTAACCATGTTACCATCTATTATCTCATCTGCTAACAAATCTTCTACATAATTTTGAATTGCTCTCTTCAATGGTCTTGCACCGTATGCTGGATCATATCCTCTGTCTGCTAAAAATATTTTAGCATTCTTTAATACATTAATAGTATATCCCTCTTCAGACATTCTATTTTTAAGATTATTAATTTCAATATCTACAATTTGTAAAACATCATCCTTTTTTAAACCATCGAATAATACGATATCATCTAATCTATTTAAGAATTCTGGAGCAAACTTATTTTTTAATTCTTTTCTAATAACTGTTTCTACCTCCATTTTTTTAGTAGCAATTGATGTTGAACTAGAGAATCCGATACCGTCTCCAAATTCAGCAACTCTTTTTGCTCCAACATTTGATGTCATTATAATTATAGTGTTAGTGAAATCTATTGTTCTACCGAGTGAATCAGTTAAACGACCTTCATCTAAAACCTGAAGTAATGTATTAAATGTATCAGGATGTGCTTTCTCTACCTCATCAAATAATACTACTGAGTATGGTTTTCTACGAACAGCTTCGGTTAATTGACCTCCACTTTCATAACCAACATATCCAGGAGGGGATCCAATTAATTTAGAAACATTAAACTTTTCTTGATATTCTGACATATCGATTCTAATAATAGAATCTTCAGATCCAAAATAATAATTCGCTAATGATTTGACTGTTTCTGTTTTACCTACACCGGTTGGTCCAATAAACATAAATGATCCAATTGGTTTTTTAGATGAACTTACTCCAGTTCTAGATCTTTTAATTACTTTGCATAGAGCATCAACAGCGTCATCCTGTCCGATTATCATTTCTTTAAGAGCAATTCCCATAGATGACACAATAGCATTTTCAGAATCAGTCATTCTAGTAATTGGTATTCCAGTTGTTTGAGAAATAGTAGCAGCGATATCTTCATATGTTACTTTCTTTTTATTCTCTCTTAGAGAAAGCTCCCATTCAATAGTCTTATTTTCAATTTCTTCTCTTTTAATAATCTCTAAATCTCTAGTCTTAGCAGCCTTCTCATAATCTTGACTCTCTACCGCATCTAATTTAGATTGTTTAAGTTTATTAGCAGTTTCTTCTAGTTCGATTATTGAATTAGGCATTTTAACTTCTTTTAAATGTACCTTAGCTCCTGCCTCATCCATTAAATCAATAGCCTTATCTGGTAATTCTCGAGAAGTAATATATCTGTCAGATAGTTTTACACAAGCTTCTACTGCATCATCCGTGTAGGAAACAGCGTGATACTCTTCGTAATTACCTTTAATTCTTTGGATAATTTCTATAGTGTCTTCAATTGAAGGTGGATCTATAAATATTTCTTGGAATCTTCTAGTTAATGCTCCGTCAGTTTCTATGTTTTCTCTATATTCATCGAGTGTTGTTGCGCCAATACATTGTACTTGTCCTCTAGCGAGAGCAGGCTTTAATATATTACTGGCATCTAATGATCCACTAACTCCTCCAGCACCGACAATTGTGTGGATCTCATCAATAAATACGATAATGTCTTTATTCTCTTTTAATTCGTCAACGATATTTTTCATACGTTCTTCGAATTCTCCACGATATTTAGTACCTGCTACGATGTTAGATATATTTAAAGATATAATCTTCTTGCTGGTAAGGGTCATTGCTACTTCTTTATCCACAATTCTCTGTGCGATAGCTTCGACTAATGCTGTTTTCCCAACACCAGGATCTCCTAAAATTATTGGGTTGTTTTTCTTTCTTCTAGATAGTATTTGACAGATTCTATGAACCTCTTCTTCACGTCCTATTATCGGATCTAGCTTACCATCAATTGCCATTTGAGTTAAATCTTCTCCGAACTGGTCAATAAATGGTGTTTTTGTTTTTTTAGACATATTTAATGTATATAAATTTATAATAGTTTTATAAGAAAAATGGGTTTTGTTTCCATTATTATGAAATTATTTATTCCAATTAATAGACATAAAAAAAGCCGGAAAATTCCAGCCTTTTTTAGTACAATTCTTTTAGTAATATTGGGGGCTATTCTGGGTAGATAGCCTATATGGTTAACTAATATGTTAATCCGTTCTATAATATATATCATTAGAAAAATGCGAGCTTTGTATTTTTATATTTTTATATTACTATATTATATGCGCAATACTCCTAGACCTTTATATTATTTACTGACCTTGAAGTACATTGCCAACATAGAGATGCTGTAGTTTTGTGGCTAACCTCGGTCCACATTTCGCAATTGCCTTCTTCTGGTGCAAAATCTGCCCATTTAGAATTTGATGGATTCGAGTTCATGCATTGCATCATTCTTTTTCCGTCTACGTCCTTTGTCTTCCAGATGCTGCTAGCAACCGTCTTGTCCAAGTAATTTACCTTTTTGCCCATATTTATTTACGTTTCTTTAGTATTATATTAGAGAATTAGGATTTGTTTCAGTTCTATTAGGATAAACTTAAAGAACTTAGAGGGTCGTTTGGAAAATTTTAGTTTAGGAATTTTTTAAATCTTCATATTAATCAACGATACAACCTATTAATCCTTTAAGTACTTTAAGTGGCGTGGGAAAATTTGGAATTCACTTTTAAAAAACTAAAAAAACCATTTTTTCACATTTTCACACACTATCATTATTATATAGGGCCCCTACCCCAAGTCCTTGGAGAATATCGTAGTACCAGAATAACTGAATAACATATTATCAATATCGTGAGGGGGATATCCCAATAGATCCCTAGAGACGGCCCCATCCCGAGAGTACTACACATAATTCTGAACCCCTTCTACAAGTTCTCAGATCCAATGTGAGTTCTCCAAGTTCTATTAGTCTTTATAGTAATATCTAATGCTAATATCCAAGTTCTTATATACAGTAATAGTTTTTTAATTACTATTAGATCTCATAGATCTTAAAGATCCATAGAGACGGCCCCACACTCGTTAAACTGGGACTACTCTCTTTTTTTTCGTGTTGGAGATTTTCTGCTAGTGAGTGCTTAGAGTACTTGGATTGGGTCATGGACCCTAGAGTCGAGTGAGATCCCACATTTCGAGGACTCCCTACTTTACCCATGGAACCAAGAACTTTAGTTATATTCCACTATGGACTTTTTGTTTCACATTCTCTAAACTTTATTTTAAATCTTTTAGGGGTAGTGAGGTCTCACACCACTCTAAGACTATCGGAATATCGAGAGGGTACCATTAAAACTCTCTGAGTATCTTATAGTATAGATGAGCGCGTCGAGCGCGACTCACCGTTCGGGTACTACTATGTTTTTCCGGGATAATATTCTGGGGGTGGTTGACATTTTCCGGGGTAATATTCTGGGTAGGGGCAACATTGCAATTCTCTGGGGGGCTCTTAATACTTGGAGTTGCTCTACTTCCGGACCGTGATAGTTGGTGCACTTTGTTGAAAGTGTTTTTTATATAAGCATTATTATTAATTTAAGTATACTAAAGTCATAGCCTACATCCCTCTCTCCTCTGAGCCATCCTAAATTCGGGCACTCTTACCCCCGACCCACCGTGGTCTCTGAGGTTTGGATGGGCTAGAGCACCCTTAATCGGGCCGATAGTGGGTACTGAGCCCTCCCCTATTGGATGGGGTGGGGGATCGGTTAGGGTACCCTATGGAGGACCCCCGTCTTTGGGCAAGTAGGGGGTACTGGAGTCCGTCTTAGGAATGGGAGGGCCCCTTAAGACGGGATCCCCCCTTTGCTTATAACGAACACCCCCTTGTCCCAGTTAACGGGGTTACCGGTTACCTATAACGGTATGGAGGGGTTGGATTGGTTGGAAGGATTGGTTGGATTGAGAGGATCCCCAAGAGGGGGAGCGTTGAGGTTCCGATCCAGTGCAATTGCCTATGGGAGTAGTGCCACACCATAGTGACCTATAGAGTGCACTGGGAGTGATGTCCAGGAGTGCACTGGGGAGTGTTCCCTGGAGTGTTCCTGGGAGTGTTCTCCCGGAGTGTTTACCGGGAAGTGATATATTGCCCTGCAGTCTATATAGAGTTTAGTGCTTACCTATGCGTTAATTGGGGTTTGTCTTTAATTAACCCATCCAGTTGCTGTTGTAGCTTCTGTATATCGGTTGGATTTTGATTATCCAATTTAGCCATTAAAATTTCCTTTTGGAGGTTTTTCACCTCAGTTAAATAGTTATCCATTGTTTGAGTGTTTATATTAAAAGGTTTAGATTATATATCAGATTAGTTCGGGTTATACTGCTGGTACCTCTTCAGTGTGGTTCATTTGGTATGCATAACTCGCCCAGGTTTTGCTATTAACCGCTCCATATTGGGTTTGGCTGTATAGGTTAGTATTATAGTAGAGGCTGTTAATAGTTCCTACTGTTAAATTAACTAGGATGGATTTGTCGATTAACTTAACCGTTTTTCCAGTTCTGCTAAATACTGTTAACCAATAGTCTGATCCTTCTGGTTGGAATTGCACTGTCTGTAGGACTCCTTTCTTATAACCACTAATCGCAGCTTCAGGATACTTCATTATACGGGGATTATCAAAGTCTCTAGCATCGCAACAGGTCATTCCCAATTTGGTTTTAACTATCATTCTGAATTTACCCTCTGTGTAATTGGATAGGATGTCTACTGTGTGGATGCTGGTGGTGTTAACTAAGTTTGTCATTTTGTTTGATTTTTAATTATAGTATAAATATAATCATTTTATTTTAAACGGGAAAACTTTTGTGCAATTATTTTCAATAAAGTTATGAACAATTTCCCCTATAATGTTAATAAGTATTTTGAAATAAGTGTGTCCAGATTTTTTTATATCAACTTAAATGATTATATTTAACTATAATTAAAAAACATACATACATGCAAATCACCATCAACACCAAAGAAGAAGCCCTAATCAAAGAAGCATTAACTGATCTCCAGAACGAACTGGTTGGTCAAGGCGTTAAGTACAATACAATCGTAGATATTCTCAATAAGATTAATAATGCCGGTCTGGTTAAGTCAGAGCGCACACCTAGGGTCTTTGTTAATAAGCAATATATGTTCACCTTCGAAGAAGGAGGTTGGAATACTGTATGGGCTAAAACCCTTAAAGGAGCTATTAAAGCTGCTAACGCTGAATATAAAGATTCAGAGGGATTAACTGTTCGTCCTGGTTCTGTTCACCTTGCTACTAAAAA
>Ga0129327_10002334_pt1 | contig 11034 bp, 10 predicted proteins | sample CPBDNA_6_FD_111799 | JGI IMG/M metagenome (GOLD analysis project Ga0129327, IMG submission 111799) | Freshwater to marine salinity gradient microbial communities from Chesapeake Bay, USA - CPBay_Spr_31_0.8_DNA | ecosystem: Environmental > Aquatic > Marine > Coastal | place: USA: Chesapeake Bay...
TAATCCGTTCAGAGTTCTCTCACGACTTTAGTGTGTATGATGCATCCTTCTATGAACAAAGCCCCGTAAATGAAGCCCTATGGGTTAATGCTACGGGAGAATGGACTTATTCGGACAATGGTGCTGCGCCCACAACCGCCCCGTGGTCTGCATCAACGGCAAACAAGTTCTTGTCTACGCAAGGATGGGCAGATAAATTCAACCCAACAAACCCCGCAGTAACAAGCCCCGTTCTTGCCGTTAGCCGTAACCGCCAAGTGTTATCTTCCAACTACGAGAGCCTTGCCATCTACAATAGCGCAGCAAACGACTTGGGCTTCATCACCATCACTTGGAACAACGGAGATTCAGACACCTTCTACGATACGGATGGTATTGCCTCCACGCCTCCCGACCCCACAAGCGGAGATACGCAAGACCTTGTGATTTATGCGGGCGTAGGCCCTGCCAACCTTAATGCAAACACGGGTCTTGATGCGGTCATATTACCCATCAATCATTCCGATGGCGATTATTACGATGTCATCTTGAGAAACACGGGAGGAGATGTAATAGCCTCCGTGCGCTATACTCTTGTCTGCGAACCAAAATACACACCTTACCAAGTGTCGTTTGTGAACCGATATGGAGTGGCTGACTTCATTACATTCTTTAAGGTAAGCACCGAGCAAGGAACATTCACCAATGAGCAATACAAGCGTAGCATTTACCAAGACGGCTTCACAACGCCATCATTGCAAGTAGGTCAATACCAAGATTTCAATGTCAACTCACGCAACTCCATCACGATGAATACGGGATGGGTAGATGAAAACTATGCAGATGTCATTGAAGATATTTTGATGAGCGAGAATGTAGCCGTATTGATGAATGGCTCTTGGGTAGCAGCATCTCCACAACGAGGAAGTGTTGACTACCAAAAGGAGGTGAATCAAAAAATGATTAACTACACTTTGACATTTAATGTAGCTTTTAACGAGCGCACCCTTATCCGATGAACCAAGTAGACATCTACATTGGCGATTATCGCCTTGACCTATTCCGAGATGAGGAGATAAGCATTAGCCTCAATGTTCAGAATATCCAAGACATATCTAAAATCTTCACGGATTTTACGCAGTCATTTACGGTTCCCGCAAGTGGAATCAATAATGAGATATTGAAGCAATACTACCGCACGGATGTAGATGCCTCTCGTATCACAACTCCAACTCAAGATGGTTATCCAATTTGGAACAGTTGGGATATTCTTTGGAACGCATCTGATAGAAGTTGGGAAGGCTCTACTGCTGCTAAATCAGTAGCCAACAATTTTGATTTCCGTTTGCGTGTTCCCGCAAGGATTGAAATAAATTCTATTCCCTTCCGAACGGGAGTCATTGAGATGGAGAATGTCTTGATGAAAGGAACGGAGCCGTATTCCTATTCTCTTACCTTTTATGGGGAGTTGGTAAACCTTTCCGACTTGTTCGGTGAGGACTATCTATACGACCTTGATTTGAGTGCGTATGACCACGCCTATGATGGTGCTACAATCCTTCAAGGGTTCAACCAAGATGCTTTATTTGGTGGAGAGGTATTTTATCCTCTAATGTCCCCCGTAAGGAATTGGGTTTATAATGTTTCAAGCGCATCAGACCCACGCCACGATGATGATATTCAATTTGTAACGGGCCATTCGGGCCACCATCACGGGATTTACTACAATGAGTTAAAACCTGCCGTCAAGGTTGTGAAAATCCTTGAGGCAATAGAGGCTAAATATGGCATCTCCTTCACGGGTGACTTTATGTCCGACACACAGTTCAACAAACTATACTTGTGGGCGCATCGTTTTGAAGGACAACTCTATGATAATGCAAGTGCGATTGATTGGCAATTAGTCAATTTTAACAATCTCGCATCGGGTACATTTGACCTTGCTACGGATACTTGGACTGTTCCAACGGGAGGTGAATACAAATTGCGTGTAGATGTTTACAACTCATCGGCAAACTATGAATTAGGACTATTTAGAAATGGAGTACAAATAGCCATAGCAGCCGAAGATGCCAATGCGGGAACTACTCAAAGCCAATTTGAAGGATTTATTTTCCAAAATGGAGATGAAATCCAACTAAAGATTCGCCCTCAACTACCCGCTAATATGACCTATCAAGTGACGGGTTATGATTGTTACACGGCTCCCGATGGCATACCGACCACACTTCAGTTTGATGTAGACCAAACGGGTTCGGCTACCTATTCATTCCAACTCGCAATGAGTCCTTTGATGCCCGAAATCAAAATCAAGGATTTCTTTGGGGGCATTGTCAAGATGCACAACCTCGTTATTGTTCCAAATAGTCAAACAGAATTTCAACTTGAAACCTTAAACGATTGGTATGCTGATGGAACAAATGTTGACATCACTCAATATATTGACATCAACGAAGTGAGCGTAGAACGCCCACAACTATACCGAGAGATAAGTTTTGACTATCAAGACACGGAGCAGATTTTAGGATACGAATACCAACGCACGAATCAAGTTGGGCTAGGAGATTTGAATGCATTCTTTTCTTGGGATGGTGGTGAATTCCAAATTGAACTCCCATTTGAATGCCCCTTATTTGAACGCCTAACGGATATTGGCACGGGAGATTTAACAAACATCCTCGTATATAAATCCCAAACAAGGGAAGTGGATACCGAATACGATAACCGTTTCCAACCCTATGTCGGTGCGCCTATCCTAATCTATGGGGAGTTCTCATTGGAGATTGATTCCAACCCAATAGCTTTTGTTGACGAGTCAGATACCGAAACGGAAATCAACCAAGTGTGGTACGCCAACACTTCAAGCACAAGCATTGGTACGGGCCTCGCATATACAATCACTTGGGGTGCGGATATTGACCCATTCTATTTGACTTCAGTTGGCAAGAGTTTGTATCAAACTTATTGGGAAGATTACATTTTAGACCTATACGATTCAAATAGGAGAATCTATAATGTAAGTGCCATTTTGCCATTGGGTAAAATTTTAAACCTTCAACTCAACAACAAACTCATTTGGAATAATCAAAGGTGGATTATCAATAGTGCCAACGTCAATATGGCAACGGGCAAGGTAGCCCTCCAACTACTCAACGATGTATGAAGACAAGTTATTTAAGTTACTTAATTGAACTGCTACAAGCAGATAGTTGGAAGGGCGTGAGCCATAACATAGACATCGCAAAAGGTAAATACCAAATGCCCAAAACTTGGACGGAGTTCTTAAAGCGTAGATAATGGCAGTAATTGAAAACATAAAGATTGAAGGCGATGCCTCCCAACTTATTGATGCCATTGAAAATCTCAATAAGCGTGTAGGAGAACTTGAAGGCCAACTGACGGATGTAAATAGCGGTGTCAAGAATTTAGGCAAGGCGGGACAATCTGCCTCAAAGTCATTAGCGGGTATAGGCACAAGCCTAAAGGGAATCGGAATCGGGATATTCATTGCAGCTTTTGACCAACTAAAAGAGATATTTAGTGGCAACCAAAAGGTAATGGATATCTTTAATACCGCCCTTAATACTCTTAAAATACTTTTCAATGACCTTGCTGAAGCGGTTCTACCTCCCGTTTCAAATCTGCTCAATTCAATCTTTAGCGACCCCGTACAAAGCATCAAGGATTTCGGTTCAGCCATCCAAGATTATGTACTTAATTTCTTTGACCAAATACTCTCGTCCGTAGGTCATTTGGGTTCCGCCCTTGTAAGCCTATTTAAAGGCGATTTCAGCGATGCTCTTGAGCAAGTTAAGTTGGCGGGTGCTGATGCCGTAGATGCCCTCGTAGGTGTTGAGGAAGGTGGTATTCAAGTAATAAAAAATGTAGCAAAAACGGCTTTTGATTATGTCAAAGACATACCCAATCAAATTAAAGAGGCGGTAAGCGAAGCCCAAGCACTTGTAGAATTGGAGAAGGCTGCACAACTCGCAGCCGTACAACGCCAAAAGATTCAGTTGGAGTATCAACGGAGTGCGGAGCAATTACGTCAAATTCGGGATGATGAAACAAAGAGCATTGACGAGCGTATCAAGGCGAATGCTGACCTCCTTGCTTTATTGGAAGAACAAACCGCAAAGGAGCGTGAGCAGATTGCTATTCAAGTAGCCTTCGCACGAGCCGAATACGAGAAGAACAAGACAACGGAGAACCTCGTAGCCCTCCGCCAAGCGGAACTTGAATTGATTGACCTCACGGAACGATTAGAGGGACAACGCTCTGAAGCCTTGACCAATCAAAACTCTTTGATGCGTGAGCAGTTGGATATTCAACGTAGCCAACAAGAAACCGCCCAAGAGATTTATCAAATCCAAGAGGAGGCGAGTTTAGAGTTATTAGACAACGAGGTAGCGAGAGCCGAAAAGGAAATAGAGATTGCTCAAAATGTCTTTGACAAGAAAAAGCAATTCCTTCAAGAGCAAATTGCCCTTTATGCTGAAGGCACTCAAGCAAGAGCCGATGCCGAAAACGAGTTAGCCGTATTAGAGGCGGAGAATGCATCTCGTAGATTAACCCTTGAGAAGACATTGCAAGATGCAAAGGTGGCTACTATCCAACAAGCCCTTGCGAGTGTAGCATCTTTAGTTGGCGAACAAACTGCTGCGGGTAAAGCCCTTGCCCTTGCTCAAGTAGCCATTGACACCTATACGGGTGCAACCAAAGCACTTGCACAAGGAGGTGTATTTGGATATATAGGCGCAGCGGGAATCATCGCTCAAGGTATTGCTAATGCACGACAAATTACTGCCGTTGACATTCCAAATGAACCAAGCACGGGTGGCCCAAGCATTACGGATAATATCCAAGTCCCAAGCCAAGCAGCACAGTTTAATGTCGTAGGGCAAAGCGGAATCAACCAACTTGCCGAGAGTATCGGACAACAAAACCGCCAACCGATGAGAGCCTATGTAGTAGGGGGCGATATAACATCCTCTCAAGAATTAGAACGCAAACGAATCAAAACCGCAACCTTCGGATGAAAATTATTGAATTGATTTTAGACGAGATGCAAGAAATGATGGGCATTCAAGCCATCAGCATCGTGGAAAATCCCGCTATTGAAGAGAACTTCGTAGCTTTAAAAACCCAAGAGGTACAATTTGCCAAGCAAGACGAAGAAAAACGCATCTTGTTGGGCGCAGCCCTCATCCCCAATAAGCCAATTTATCGTAGGGCGGGTGAAGAGGAGTTCTATGTGTACTTCACAAAGGAAACAATCCGTAGAGCGAGTGAGATGTTCTTCCAAAATGGCAATCAAAACCAATCTACTTTAGAACACGAAGCCGAACTGCAAGGATTGAGCGTTGTAGAGTCGTGGATTATTGAAGACGAGCAGAAGGACAAGTCAAGAATCTATGGATTAGAGATGCCCGTAGGCACTTGGATGGTATCTATGAAGGTCAATAATGACGATGTATGGAACAACTACGTTAAGACGGGCAAGGTCAAAGGATTCTCCATTGAGGGATACTTTGTTGACAAGGTGAATTTTGCCAAGCAAGAAATGAATGAGGAAGAGGCAGCCACCGAAGTACTTCTTATGATTATTAAAGAAGCAATGCAATGAAAGACGTAAAACTCCCATTAAATAACGCCTCCCCTAAAGGCTCAAAAAGAGGTTGCCTATGTTGGGACAAGGGGACATACTCAAAGAAGTGTTGTGACGGCTCTCTACGAGCGCAAGGCATAGGCAATATCACCAAAGCATCCTAAAAATGTAATTTCAATTCCAAAATCAATTATTTAATTAGTTATGAAAGCAACCGAAGTATTAAAGCGTATTATGACCGAACTGTCTTCAGTCAAAGAAGAGTCAGTTGTAGAGGTCAAATTTGCTCAAATGAAACTTGAAAACGGAACAGTCCTTGAGGCTGAATCGTTTGAGGCGGGTAACGAGGTATTCATCGTCAACGAAGAGGAGCGCATTGCCCTTCCCGTAGGCGAATATGTAATGGATGACTCTCGTGTCCTCGTTGTTATGGAAGAAGGCATCATTGCTGAAATCCGTGAGGCATCCGTTGAGGAGGAAGTTGCTCCCGAAGCAGAGATTGAGATTGAAGTTGAGGCTTCAGAATCTGCCATTCCCAAGAAAGTCATTGAGTCGCACACCGTTGAGCAACACTTCGCTGAAGAGATGCCAATGGAGGACAAAATCAAGGCGATTGTAATGCCTATGATTGAAGAGATGAAGGCCGAACTTTCCGCTATGCGTGAAGAGATGGGCATTGCTAAAGAGAAAATGAGTGAAGTAGAGAAAGAGAATGAAGACCTCAAGACCGAGTTGTCTTCACAATCTGCTGCTAAACCTATCAAGCACAATCCCGAAGGGGGTAAGAAAGCAGAAGTGAAATTGGGCAAACGCCCCGCTACTTCTTTTGACCGAGTTCTTGCAAAATTGAACAATTAATTTTTATTTAAAAATGGCTACGACCACAACTATCACCACTTCGTATGCGGGAGAATTCGCTTCCAAATACATCTCTGCTGCTCTTTTGAGTGCAGACACTCTTGACAAGGGATTGATTTCCGTCCTTCCTAATGTCAACTACAAGACCACCCTTCAGAAGGTGAATCTTGATGCTATCGTTAAAGATGCTACTTGTGACTTTGACCCAACTTCTACCTTGACTTTGGCTGACCGTGTATTGACTACCGAGCCTTTCCAAGTCAACGTACAGTTGTGCAAAAAGGATTTCTACGCTTCTTGGATTGGCGGTCAAATGGGCTACTCTGCATACGATGGCCTTCCCGCTGACTTCAGCGAGTATTTGATTGCTTACGTTGCGGGTAAAACTGCCGAGAAATTGGAGCAAAACATTTGGCAAGGTGCTGCTGCTACAAGCGGTGAGTTCAATGGCTTCCAAGCTTTGTTGGCTGCTGACTCTGACGTTATTGACGTTGTTGGTACTACCGTTACTGCTGCTAACGTAATCACCGAGATGGGTAAAGTAGTTGATGCTATCCCCGCTGCCCTTTACGGCAAGGAGGACTTGACCATCTTCGTTCCACAAAACGTAGCAAAGGCTTACGTTCGTGCTTTGGGTGGATTCGGAACAAGCGGTCTTGGTGCTAACGGTGTAGACAACAAAGGAACTATGTGGTACGGTCAAGGCGATTTGTACTTTGATGGTATCCGTGTTGCTATGGTTAACGGTCTTGCATCTAACAAGATGGTTGCTGCTCAATCTTCTAACTTGTACTTCGGTACGGGCTTGTTGGATGACCGCAACGAGGTTAAGGTTCTTGATATGGCTAACCTTGATGGTTCTGACAATGTTCGTGTTATTATGCGCTTCTTTGCGGGTGTTCAACACGGAATCGGTGCTGACGTAGTTTACTACGCCTAATCCATCTTAATAATTAACCAAAGGGGGGTGTGGGTTCAGATACCCCATCCCCTTTTTTATTCAATAAACAATGGCTTGTGATTTAACAACGGGACGTTCAGTTCCTTGCAAAGATGTAGTAGGTGGCATTAAGGCCGTTTATTTCATCAATTATGGCGAATTAGGTGCTATCACCTATGATGTCACAAACACCGATGCTATTGACTCTTTTGGAGGCACCCCCGATGCTTACGAATATGATGTCAAGGGCAACTCTTCTTTTGAGCAGACGGTAACGTCTTCTCGTGAGAACGGAACGACTTTCTTTGAGCAAACTTTGAATTTGACTTTCACTAAATTAGACAAGGCTACGCATAAGGAGCTGAAGTTGATGGCCTATGGCCGTCCTCACGTCATCGTTGAGGATTACAACGGCAACTTGTTTACTATGGGCTTGTTGCACGGTGCAGAGGTCACGGGTGGTACTATCGTTACGGGTGCTGCTATGGGAGATTTGAGTGGATACACTCTTACTTTGTCTGCCCAAGAGCAAGTCCCCGCAAACTTCATTGACAACACGTTGAGTGCTGCGGGAGTTAACGTAAGTGCTACACAAATCAATCCTTAATTTGAGGGGGGCTTTTGCCCCCTTCTAATTTCTCTTTATTATGACACCTACACAAAAGCGGGTCTTCAATTTACTTGCATCTGCTCAAGAGCCAATAAAGGTTGAGTTTGGGTTATCGCAAGATGTTGACTCATTAGCGGGTCAAGGGTTTGGTGATGCCTCAATGGCATTGTCAAAATTGCGTAGAGCAAAGCAACTCGCTGATAAGATTTTTTCTCTAAAAGATGATTTAGCACCATTACTCAAAGAGGCTCAATCTATTCGTGCGGAAGCAGCAATGAATGAAATTGAAGGATTTATTTCTGATGTAGAGAAAATTAAATCAAAAGTATCCGCAGCAGCTAAAGAATTGGGCGTTGATTCTTCGCAGATTAAGTATTATGACCAACTCATCAAAAACGCTATGGCTATTGAAAATGGGTACAAGGAAGTTAAAGGAATTGACAAAAACCTCAATAGAGAAATAAACCGATAAAATGAAAAAAGAGCAATCTATTCAGTCCGTATTCAATAAGCTCCACAAGTTCTCCGCTAAAGAAGAACCGATGGAAGTGGAGTTTAACGCATTGAGCGACATTAAGGGTTATCAATCAACAATTCAGTCAGCATCTGATAAAGCGAGTAATCAACTAAATGCTGCTATTGATGCTCTATCTTCTGCCCAAAAGATTGCAGTAAAGGCAGTTGCTGATGCTCGTAAGGCTCAAGCAATGGCTAAAGAATTAGGGGTTGATGAAGGTCAATTCAACGGTTGGGAGAAGCAGTTTGTTTCATCTCGTGATGCTTTTGAATCTGCTATTTCGGCAATTTCAAAAATCAAAAATAACATTTGATAAGATGAAAAAGGAACAATCTATTCAATCGGTACTCCATAAGTTGAGCGCAACACCAATGAAAGTTGAGTTGGCTTTAACTGATAATCTTGCTGCTTACGCAAAAGGAGTATCTAAATATAAAAGTGAAGGCGATGGCCTTATTGAAAGAGCAGAACGCTTAATGTCCGAGTTGAAAGAAACTAAATCTGCTCTTTACAAATGGGCAGAAGTAGGTGATAGTATTGCAGACGATGTTTCTTCTGATTTAGTTAAGTTTGAAAAGGCTGCCAAAGAATTAGGCATTGACCCAAATTCAAATGCCGACTTCAAGGCTGCAAATGCCGCTTTTCAAGAATATGCCAAATTGGCCAAAGAGTATATTGCTATCGCCAAAAAGTAATATAATCTCAAGCAAACAGTCAAGAGGCCACCTTCGGGTGGCTTTCTTTTTGGAATAAACTTTGACTTTAGAGTTATTTAGGTACGATGCATATTTTACAAGTATCCGAATCCTCTCAATCCATTGTGATTATCCCGCGCTCCTTTCCAAGTAGTGTGAACATCCGCTTGATTGATGAGTCAAAGAACACTACCGCAACGCCATCAGTAAGCGTATCCTCTGCCGATGGTTTTATGACCCTTACGGGGACTTTCTCCCTTGTAGTTAACCGCTACTATGGTTTGGAGGTTTTTGATGGCTCTAACCTCATCTATCGTGATAGGGTCTTCGTAACTTCACAAACCGAATACGATAAGTTCACGGTGAACCAAAATGTATACACGGAAGAAACATCCTACGATAACGAATTTGTAATTATCTAATGAGCAACATCCGATTTGTAAACCTATCCTCTTACACTACACCCGTAGTCAAGGAGCAAAAAGGCAAGGAATGGGTAGCCTATGGCGAGGATAATCTCTATTTTGATTATTTGATTGACCGCTACAATGGCAGCGCAACGAATAACGCCATTATTAACGGCATCAGCGAACTCATTTATGGAAAAGGGTTGGATGCTACCGACTCCAATAGAAAGCCCAATGAGTACGCCCAAATGAAGTCCTTATTCACAAAGGATTGTTTGCGCAAGGTGACGGCTGACTTTAAGATGATGGGTCAATGTGCTTTCCAAGTCATCTACTCCAAAGACCATTCTAAAGTCACCGAAGTATATCATATGCCCATTGAGTCACTACGGGCAGAGAAATGTAATGACGAGGGAGATATTGAGGCTTATTATTACGCCAAGAGTTGGGCAGCAGTAAGTAGCAAGAAAGAAGTCCCCACACGCATCCCCGCTTTTGGATTTTCCAACGAGGCCATTGAGATTTTGTATGTACGCCCCTATCGTGCGGGATTCTATTACTACTCACCCGTTGACTATCAAGGAGGTCTGCCCTATGCGGAGTTAGAAGAGGAGATTGCCAACTACCACCTCAACAATATCAAGAACGGACTCGCTCCGTCTATGCTGATTAATATGAATAACGGGGTTCCAACGGAGGAAGAGCGTTATATCATTGAAAACCGCATCATTGAGAAGTTTAGCGGTACGAGCAATGCGGGTAAGTTTATCCTTGCTTTCAATGACAATAAGGAGATGGCTGCGGACATTACGCCCGTACAACTCTCCGATGCATCTGACCAATATCAATTTATGGCAGATGAGTCAATGCGTAAGCTAATGGTTGCTCACCGTGTCACTTCCCCTATGCTTTTGGGTATTAAAGACCAAAGCGGACTTGGAAACAATGCAGAGGAGTTGAAGACGGCATCCACCTTGTTTGACAATACGGTTATTGCACCGATGCAAGAGAATATCTTGGATGCATTGGACAAAATCCTTGCCTACAACGACATCTCTTTGAATCTATACTTCAAGACCCTTCAGCCTTTGGAGTTCCAAGAGAATGTGGTTATAGACCAAGAAACACAAGAAGAAGAAACTGGCGTTAAGTTGTCCGCTGATGAACCAACGGATGAATACTTTGACAATGCCTTTAATGAGTTGGAAGCTCTTGGTGAGGTTATTGATGAGTCCGAATGGGAATTGGTAGAGGAAGCCCCCGTAGATTACGAGGCAGAGGCGCAGATGGAGAAATTCTTTGCTTTCGCTTCTACGGGGACTGCTTTCCCAAATGCCAAATCTTCTCAAGATGGAGTAACGCCATTTGGACGGCCTTATAAAGTTCGTTACGGATATTCACCCGAACAAGCGGGAAGCAA
>Ga0129327_10002335_pt1 | contig 11028 bp, 10 predicted proteins | sample CPBDNA_6_FD_111799 | JGI IMG/M metagenome (GOLD analysis project Ga0129327, IMG submission 111799) | Freshwater to marine salinity gradient microbial communities from Chesapeake Bay, USA - CPBay_Spr_31_0.8_DNA | ecosystem: Environmental > Aquatic > Marine > Coastal | place: USA: Chesapeake Bay...
CACTATTTTGTAACAATTCCGCAAGCAGCTGGTACAGACGGCGCATACAGTATAGATGACGGTGCTACATGGAATGCAATGACATTGCCTACATCAGCTACGTGGGTTGATATTGGATTCAACGGCACACACTTTATGGCAATTAGTCAAGCAGGTGACGTGGCAATATCTACAAACGGCACTACGTGGACAGCAGCAACAGCATTATCTACACTATCGTCTGGAGTTTATACTGGATTAGTTTACGGAATGAACCGTTGGTTAGTTGTTGCAGGAGGCGCAAGTGAAACTCAAACTGAAGTAAGGTATTCAACAAACAATGGAACTAGTTGGTTGGATGGCAGTATAACAGGCAGAGCATGGAGTAGTGTTGCATTCGGCAATGGAAGATTTATTGCAGTAGGTGACTCAAATTCCGCTGCATATAGTTTTGACGGTATTACATGGTTTGACAGACAAATACATGCAAGTGTAACAAATTGGGTAGATATATCATATGGTCAAGGACAGTTCCATGTTATAGGCACCGACGGCGCAACAACTACAGCAGTTAAGTCACTCAACGGCTTTGATTGGTCAGCAAGTACAATCACCCCAACCACTGCATTTTATGCAGCGGCGTTGGGAAATCCAAGTGGAGTACCAACTTGGTTAATGGTTGGCGGCACAGGCGCAGCTTCAACAGCGCAATTCCAAAAAAATGCAGTTCCTGCATTTGCAAGAGGATTTGTACAAACAGGACAATTGGCAAAAATTAGAATTGTAGAACCTGGCTCAGGCTATGATAGTGCTCCTGTAATTACTATTACAGATCCTAATAATACAGTCGAAGCAACATTTACTGTAAGATTAGGCGACGGAGCATTAGCGCAGCCGACATTTGTTAATAGAGGTGTTGATTGGGAAAGTGCAGATGGATTTGTTACAGGCGACGGCTATGGTGATATATATCAAGACGGAACAAGTGTTAATGTTTCTGGATTACTAGAAATACCAAACGAAGGTGCAAACGTAACATTTACAGGAGATAGTAATTATTATAAACTAGTTAATGTAACTAACTTATTAGGTAGTCCTGGATCTTATACTGCAAGATTGCAAGTAAGTCCGGCAATTACTATTACAGATGCGCCAGAACATGCAACGGATTTAGAAATAAGAATACGCTATAGTCAAGTACGTCTAACAGGGCATGACTTCTTAGATATAGGCACTGGCAACTTTGCAAATACTAACTACCCAGGTGTTCCAGTTGTATCTCCGGTGCCAGCAAGCGAAACAGTCGACAGCGCAGGCGGACGAGTGTTCTACACAAGTACAGACCAAGATGGTAACTTCCGTGTTGGATCATTGTTTAGTGTTGAACAATCGACTGGTAAATCTACTCTAAATGCTGATGCATTTAACTTAGCAGGTTTACAAGAATTGCAACTAGGTACTATTCAATTAGGAGGTAGTAATACTTCAGTTAATGAATTTAGTACAGACGGAACATTTGCAGCCAATAGTGATAGTATTGTTCCGACACAAAAGGCTATTAGAACTTACATTCAATCGCAGATTGGCGGCGGCGGAAGCAACCTAAATGTTAATAGTATTACAGCAGGACAAGTTTTAGTTCAGCTAAATACTATTAGTCATACAGAGGATGCAACAATAAATATAATCAGCAGAGCTAATTTTACCGGTGGTATTTCTGGTAGTCCGTTAGCACTAAACTACTTTTTACAGAAATAATGGAGATTAAATAAAATGTCAGGAAAATTAGGAGCATTAGACTTAGCAGCAAACACTGATACAGTTTTATATACTACTCCAGCAAGTACATTTGCTGTAGCAGCAATAAATATTGTTAACAGAAGCAGTGCAACAATAACTGCAAGAATTGCAATTTCAGCAGCAGACGCACCAACTAACGCAGAATATATCGAATATGAAGTTGGTGTTCCGCCAAAAGGCGTACTAGAAAGAACCGGAATAGTAACAGGAGCCAATCAGCGCATAGTTGTTAGATCAAGTGCAACTGACGTTAATGCAGTTGCATACGGTATTACAACGGCAACAGCATAAGGAAAAAAACTATGGGACGATTTATATCAGGAAGTGGAGGAGCAGACACTGGATTTACCCGTGCAGAAGTATTTACTTCTGCAGGCACATCATCGTGGACTGTTCCAGCAGGAGTAAGCAAAGCTAAAGTATTTGTTATTGGTGCTGGCAGTAATTACAGAACTACAGAATTTTGCTTCAGCAGTTCATCATGTTGTTCTGGCGTGGTATCTCCAGGAACTAACTATTGCTTGAACTTTATTGGACATTTGCCAGGCGCAGGCGGCGGCTATGCTGAAAAAACGCTCACCGGCGTTGCACCAGGCACAACAATGACAGTTAATGTCGGTTCACAAGGTGGATTGTCAGCAAGTAGCATATCACTTTCAGGAACTACAGTTACAGCAAACAACGCAACAGAAACAGCAGTATCGTGGAATTGTTTGTCAAATTCAACAGCACGAGATAACAGCAACGATAACAAAACTGTGCTAGGGTTTGATCTACCAGTATGTGGTTATAGAAATTGTATTAACGGTTACTTTAATGCAGGCGGCACAGCATCAGGCGGTGATATTAATCGCACAGGCGGCGAAGGCGAATTTGCTCCTTATTTTAGAGAAGACGCAGAAATTGACGGAGCCGTTACAATTACGTCTCCAGGCGGCGCCGGCGGCGGTGTCGGCCTAGCAGGCTGTACTTGTACTCAGGAACAACGTTCTGGATATGATTATAGTTTCGGCGGCACAAGATACAACTGTGTATGCACTATAGCATATCTGGTTCCTCAAGCTTCGCTTAATGGTGGATATTGTGGCTGTTGCTTTAGTACCAGTGCTGGTACAGCATGGGGTTGCAATTGTTTGGTTACGTATCACAATGTCTTCGGAGGCCAATGTTATTACAACCTGAATTGGGCCAACTGTTTATGTGCAAGACTACTAAATGGCGGAGCATATCTATGTTCAAGTACACCAGGAAGTGGTGGCGGAAGTGCCGCAACTAAACTAGCTAAATCAGATGGTTCTAGTACAAATTTAGGAGGCGGCTTTCCTAGAGGAAACGATCAATATTCAGTAAATGCATGTCCTGTAACTGTAGGTTCTGATTCAGGAAACTCTGGAGCCGATGGTCAAAACGGTACTGCCGAAGGACCGTTAATGAACCCAATTACTAGCACCAGCGCCGGCGGCGCCGGCGGCAGCTCAGACAATGTAGTATGTTATATTGGCTTTAGCCAAGACCACTTTAGTTTTATTTTCGGATCAAACATGTCGAATTGGCCATGTGCTAGAATGGAAAACTTATATGCCTCAGGTGGATCCAGCAGTTCTTGGTGGATGATTGGGTACGCTAAAGATACTTCTTCGAACAAAAAAACAACACATTCATTACCGCTTGCAACACTTAAGAGTCGCACAGGAGAAAATGTTAATAACTTAAACTTCGGTGCAGGAGCAACAATGAACGAAGCAGCCGGACCAGGCGGCGGCGGCAACAGACTATTCCCAACAGGCGGCACAGGCGCCGTTGTTGTAGTATACTAAGGAGTAACTATTAATGTATTTTAGAACAAAAAAAAATAATTATGGTATTGACATAATAGTTGTAACTGAATCAGACGCAATTTTAGTTAATACATCAGGCAATCAATGGCTAGAATCCAATGATCCAGACTGCGTTCCAGGCGCATACTGGGTCGATGGACAATGTGTTGTTGTTGGATCTGATGATTACGATGAACTAGTTGGTGCAAAAATTGCAGCAGCAAGAGAAGAGTCAGATGCAGCACAACGTGCAACAGACGAAGCAGCTGAAGCAGCAGCTGAAGCAGAGCGTGAAAGAATTGCAGAACTGCAAGCAGCAGAAGAAGAAGACAACGAAATTGTACTTCCAACTCTGGAAGAAAGAAAAACCGTTGCCAGGACACTGCCAAAGCCAACATATATTCCTATTAGAGAAAGATCTGAAGGCATTCCAGAAATTAATGCTGAAAATTTAGCAATATGGGAAGAAATTGTAGCTGATACTGCACGTACAATCGCTGGCGTTATTAACGACACTGATCCAGATCCCAGTATTGTTCGTTTTCCGGAACCTATTACATATTTAGAAGGTACACCAGAAGAGCATACGGTAGAATTTATTGTTTTAGCAGATGAGGATAAGGAATCATATCTTGATCATTGGAGAATAGTAGAAGCTGATCAGCAAGCGTGGGTTGCCCATATGAAAACAGTATTAGGCGTCTAATTTAATACTGCCAAAACTATTAACCCATCCAGGTGTTTATGTATAATTACATGTATAGACACAACTGGATGGGTTTTTAATGAAAAAAGTTTTTGCAATCAATGGCGGAGCAGGACGAGTACTTTGTGCTATTCCCGCGCTATTAAAATACTATAAAAATAATGGTTCTAATTTTTATATTTTTACTGAAAGTGGACTAGATTTTTTTGCAGGCATTCCTGAGCTACAGGACCTAACTTTTACTCCTGAACATAAAGGTGTATTTGAAACTATAATAAAACCTAATGAATTAATAAGTCCCGAACCTTATAGAGATCATGGTTATTATAATCAGCAGCGCCATTTAACTGAAGCGTTCGATTACTTAATTAACGGCACAACTGAACACTCAGATTTAGAAAAAATTAAAATTGTATTGAATAAGACAGAAGAAATTAATGCACTTGATGCTATTACTAATGTAAAAAAACATCAAGGAAAAGAAAAAACAATTGTAATACAACCTTTTGGTAGATCATCTCAAGCACAACAAAACGAAATGGTCGATGTTATGAGTCGTTCATTAAGTCTTGCCACTTACCAGACTATTATAAAAGAACTTCATAAAACCTATAATGTGATTTATATGGGAGAAAATAAAGAAGTCGACGATAGTACTTTTAAAGTCGACACCAGCCTGCGACAGTGGGCTGCAATTATCGAAGCAGCTGATTACTTTATAGGTTGCGACAGTGTAGGGCAACATATAGCATATGCATTTGATAAACCCGGAACAGTAATATTAGGCAGTACATTTGCTGAAAATACGTCGTATGCTAAACATTTTAAAATATTACAAAAGTCAAGTACAAATATCAGATATTTTCCTATACGACTTTGTGAAAATGGCATAGATGGTGACTTTGCAAATAGAGTTAATGATACGTGCATGGACTTTAACGAAAAAGAAACTAAGGATTTAATATCTAAAATCTTAAAAGATATCAAGGAAAAAATATAATTATGAAAAAAGATATGTGGATTGCAGGAATCACTCGAGGACATAATGCAGGTGTATGTCTACTTAAAAATGGAGAAATTGTTTTTTCTATAGATGAAGAACGAGTATCTCGATATAAGTACGACGGCACTCCGCTAGCATCAATGATCAAAATTTTAGACTATACTGATAAACTAGATTATCTAGTAATAGCACATACAGCTCCTAGTTATAGTACTATAACAGCAGATTATTCAGGCGAAAATATTTACACCGCAATGGCAAGAAAGCTTGGATTAATACGTACAAAAGAAATTGGAGATTACACTCATCCGCAAGATATAGATTTTCGATCTCATCCGCAAGTAATCGATTTGTCAATCATGCATCATAAATTGCATGCAGCATGTGCATTCTATCGTTCAGGATTTGACGAAGCAGTGGCACTTATAGTAGATGGCGCCGGAACATTTTATAATATAGATATTGGTTTAGAAGAAATGTTTGAAGGTTGGGAAACCGAAAGTATTTTTGCTTGTAGCTATCCTAGAAATATACAAACACTATATAAACATTTAGCATCTCGTAATAATATGATTACAAGAACAATATCTAACTTTGAAGGCAATACTTATTTTAATGATGAGCCCAATTCAACTTGCGAAGTTGTATTTAATGACGGTGCAGGTATTGTTAAAACATATGAAGCAGTAACACAATATTGTGGATGGCATTCTATCGAAGCAGGAAAGACTATGGGATTATTTCCATACGGAGAACCAAATGATAAAATTCCTAAATTATTTGATAGCGAAACTGGACTGTCAAACCGATCAGCAATAGTTCCTAATTATCCACGCGGCGCCGACGTAAATTTTCCTGCCAATGAGTATCTAAATGATCATGATTCTGAAGATTTTACATTATTGCAAAATCGAAGAGATATGGCATATGCGCTACAACTAGAAACACAAGAACAAGTAACAAACCTTATTAGAAAATCTGTTGAGTTATCGGGATGTAAAAATGTTGTAATTAGCGGCGGGTATGGGTTAAATTGTGTTGCAAATTATCACTATTTAGAAGCTCTCAAAGATGAAGGAATTAATATTTTTGTAGAACCTATAAGTAGCGACGCAGGAACAGCTATCGGCGCAGCATTATTAATTCATCATGATATAAATCAAGATTCAAAAATAGATTATACAAAAACAGGATTGTATCTAGGACTAGATTATTCATACTCTGATACTAAAATTAATGATATTTCAGATCGGTATGCAGGCACAGTAACTGATGCAACATATGCAGATGTTATAGAACTAATGACTAGTAAAAATATTGTTGCATGTTTCCAAGGTAAATCAGAAGCAGGACCAAGAGCATTAGGCAACCGTAGTTTGATGTTTGATCCTACATTCGAAGACGGTAAAGACTTTGTAAACAACATCAAACACCGCGAATACTTCCGACCATTTGCTGGATCAATACTTGCCGAAGATGTGCATGAATGGTTTGATTTGCGCGGCATGGAAGACAGTCCGTATATGATGTATGCTGTGAACTGTCAGCCTGGAATTGCTGAAAAGATTCCTGCTATTATTCATGTAGATGGAACTTGTCGTATTCAAACAGTTACACGCGAACAAAATCCGCATTACTATGATATTATTAAAGCATTTAAAGAAAAAACAGGATGTCCAATTATCTTTAATACTAGCTTTAACTTAGGAGGCGAGCCTCTAGTCGAAACACTGGATGATGCTGTGCGCACACTAGCAGACAGTGATATAGAGTATTTGTTTTTGCCAGAGTATAATAAATTAATTACAGTAAAAAATACTAACCAGTAACACTTGTAAATGAACGTTGAGGGTAATTAACTGCCCCAGTACCCTCAACGTTGCCTACAACTATAATACGTTCTTCATCACTATCATGTTGTTGTACTTGATGTACAAGCCATCCCGGAAATATAATACCAGTACCTGATGTAGGCTTGTAATAAATGCCAGGTTTATTTGGAAAGTGCAAAGGTGCTGAGTTTTCATCTACCTTTACATAATATACCCAACTATATAGAGCAGGTACGTGTGCATGCGGTTCGCTATAATCACCGCGTTTATATATCGAACCCCAGCATGTTGTCATAAAAGTTTTTAAATCTAAATCACTTTTTTCTCTATGCCACTGTTGTATTAATGATTCAACATGATCGCAAACATATTTAAAAGGCTTGTGTTCAGTCATTAACCAATCGGTCATTATAGTAGATTTTACATTAGTAGTACGATTTTTTTTATCTCCTACTTCTTTAATAGTTTTTTCTAAATCTAAATGAAGCTGATCAACTGAATATTCATTATTATCTTCAAAAGAAAATTCCCAAAAGTGAACAGGCACTTCTAGCCATTCGATAGATTCTTTAAAATTTTTATCCATTGATTTTCCTAAATATTAAATGTAAAACTTTTACGGGGATTGTCATTTGTTTTTTGATATACTTCGTGTTCGAGCCAGTGATCCCATAATAAGAACATTCCTTCTTGCGGTTCTATTGGTACAACCGGGATTGTTTGATACCGACTAGGCTCGACGTGTAATACTGGTCTAGGATCGTGAAAGATTAAGGATGGAACATCTTCGCCTATTTCTAAATATATTATGCCACTAAATCTACAATCCCGATGTGCGTGTTTTCGTAAATATGCATGTTGTTTCATATCACTAAAAAATCCATAAGGGTTTAAATCTACTTCGTTATAAGGCTGTTGCCGCATACTTAAAAATTGCATAATACTATCTTTGATATATTCAAATGTTTCTACAACAATAGGATGCTCATTAATTTCTTTTCGTAATTCTTCATCTCCATGAAGTGTACTATTAAAGTTTTTTATATTTAATAAATTTTCATCTGTTTTTGCAATAAATTTATCGCATAGGCTGAGTAAATTTAATCTAAGATTTTCATCGATTTTATCAGAATATAATACAGTGGGAAAAAGTGTATGACATTTCATTAGTATATTCCTTTACATTATGTTTTTTTTAATCTCTTGTAATATTTTTGTATGTAAGCGTGTTCCTGTAAATATATCATAGAGTTTTTGTAGATTGCGTTGTCTTACATAACTTTTTAATCTAACGCAGCTCATTGACATATTAAATAATTCAGGTGTTAACATAAACTTTTTCAATTGTATTTTTTCTGATGTATTAAACCTAACATACATTAATGGATCGTTAAAGTTAACTTTAAAGTTATCACAATCTTCCCACATTTGAAAAGCAAATTCTAAAGGCCTAAACCATTGCGAAATATCAAATCCGCCAGGCACATAAAATCCATAGTCAGAAATTGGAGTTTTATGCATGTAAGGATGCATAGATTCCATTTCTAATTTTTCCTCACAAAAGAAAATCCAGTTAGCAGCTACTCTTATTGTTTTGGACTTTAATAATGATGGTTGCTTATAAACAAATGTTCTTTCATTAAATGGCACATGTGTCGGCAAGTTATTTCTTACATAATTATCTATAAATGATACATCGACACAAGTTGGACTGTTAAACAAAAACGTATTTTTATGTTGACTAGTAAATGCTGGACAATTTAAGAAATTGTCCATTTTGTTTTCTTTGTTTATATTAGATTGTAGATCATGTAATACATTTATAGGATCTGAATATCCAAGGAACATTTCGTCTAACATGTCCTTTTGATCCCATGCTGCCCAGTAAACTGTTTTCAAGATTTAATACCTATCTGTTTGTAGTATTTTCCAATTGGTACTCTTGGCATATGTTCGCCAATATTAAACAATTTTTCTTCTGAAATTTGTTCGCATTTAAAGTCAATAGCTCTTTCGGTCATTGGAAATAATGATATTAGTGGCATCCCGTATTTAAGAGTTAGCACATACGATTCTTCCTTTAAAGGACAATTTAAATGTATATTTGTACTATGCTGGTATTTAAAATTAGTAACTCCAGGAGACAACCATACATCTTTTTCTCTAAAATAACTTGTGCTGTAATGAGACTCAGAGAATAAAAATTTTGTATCAGAATTTGTTACAAATCTCCACGGACTGTCTAATTTAAGAGCAATGCGTTTTCCAGGATACATGCCTTTCCATTGATCTTGTGCGTGTTCTACTACATGGGTGTTAAGTTCTGGCCTAGACTGGGCTGTACTGCTCCATGATCCATCCGGATTTATTCTTATATCTATTTCAGACCACATAGATAATGTAATGGGTGTCGACAAGTATTCTCTAATTCCAGGACATATTGCCACAGTGCCAGCTTTATCATATAGCCCGATGTTTTGATTCCACGATTTAACACTAGCTGAAATATTCTTTAGCCACCCTGGAGTTTTTACATCTTTACCAAGTACAGGCTTACAATTAGTCATTACACTTATGTCACTGGTGTAGGCTGTTAATTTTACTGATTTATTAAAAAACATATGTCCTCCTATATACGTTACTTAGTGCTAATCCGATAAATACTATTATAAAGTGAATAGGAAAAATAAATGAATTTTAAGGACTACTTTACTAAAGGTATACACGGTACTGTACAATTGAGAGACAACACTCAATTTTCATATAAGAATCAGTGGAAACAACTTTATGCCAATACTGTTGTAGATCAATGGCATCCCGGTGAAATTATGAGTGCCGACTATACTATAGTAGTCGATGGAGGCAGGCATAATAAAGAAACTATAAAAGCAGTTGTAATTGCAGGACCAAGTAATGCTTCTATTAGTATAGTTGGTCGAGCAAGTTTACTTAACAATATAGTTAACCTTGACGTTGAAGTTACAGACTCTTCATTAAAACTATTAGCTAGTCCAGCTGCTGGAGCAGCTGCCGGCGGGAGATTAATATTTAGTGCAATTTATTATCGAACTTTGTCAGATTAATGTATAGTTACAAATGATAAATATAGTATACGGAGAAATCAATGACAGTAAATCGTAAACCTTTTTCATCACAATACGGATTTAGTAGTCCTGGATTCGAAGTTGATGCACAGGGTAACATCGTTGCAACAAGTATTGTAGCAGCAGGTGCGGGCGGCGGAGCCGGTGGCGGCGCATCAGACTTCTCTGTAACAGACTCTGTTGGTTATTTTGAAATCAACAACTCTGGTCAGCAAAATTCAGCGTTAGCAGTTACACGCAATACACGATTTACATTTACATTAGATTTATCGGAATATACGTTTAGTATATTTACAGATGCTGCTGGTACTACCCTTTATTCAACAGGGTTAAGTCATACTTCAGCAGCCGGCGCAATAACAGAAGGTGCTGCTGCCCAAAGCAAAACTAGTGGTAGTTTATTATTTACTGTTCCATCTAATGCACCTAATACTTTATATTACGGTGATGCAACTGCTGGAATTATAGGTACAATAAATGTTGCAGATGCTTCTGGTTTGTTCGGAGAACTTTCAGTATCTGGAACAACACAATCAACAAGCATAACGTCTGGGGCATTAGTAGTCGCAGGCGGAGCTGGCATTCAAAAGAATTTATCCGTTGGCGGATATATTACAACAGATGGTCTTGACATAAATGGTGTCGGAGTTTCTAAATTATCGTCAACAACTAACTTAGAATTAGATGCAACAAACAAAATTGTTATTAAAAACGACGGAATTGTAGTTGGAGAAATAAAATCTACTGGACTAACAATACCTATAAATAACAGTAGTATAACAAGCAG
>Ga0129327_10002336_pt1 | contig 11020 bp, 7 predicted proteins | sample CPBDNA_6_FD_111799 | JGI IMG/M metagenome (GOLD analysis project Ga0129327, IMG submission 111799) | Freshwater to marine salinity gradient microbial communities from Chesapeake Bay, USA - CPBay_Spr_31_0.8_DNA | ecosystem: Environmental > Aquatic > Marine > Coastal | place: USA: Chesapeake Bay...
ATTGTGGTAAATTATAAATTTATCAAAAGTACTCTATAAAGACACTAAATATAGCATTTTTAAAACGTAATCTTAATGTTTTAATTGAAATTGACCTTTTTGGCGGTACATTCATAAATAGCCATTCTATCAACAGAAATTTTCCTGTCATCGGACATGGGCGTAGAATACTAGAATCAATTCGTCCTGAAATTATGCAGTATTTTGTAGAAACAGACACGGAGGGAAGACCGCTTAATCGGATATTTAGGTCGCTAGTTTACCAAAGAGCAAAAAATGTTAATGATACAACCCCTTTCGGTACACAAATGAATGTTTATCTCCCCGGTTATGAATGGATGAATCATTCAATGTATGCCAAAAACACCAAAGACGTTGGCGAGTTTCCAAGAGTTACTGTTGGCGGAAAAGATTGCAAACAGCCCTATAGTATGAGTTTGCTCAACGTTTCTGCGATGAGTTTTGGTTCGCTGAGTAATCGGGCTATCATGGCACTTAATGAAGGCGCAAAAATTGGACATTTTGCCCATAACACAGGGGAAGGTGGATTGAGTCCATACCACCTAAAACACGAAGGGGATTTAGTTTGGCAAATTGGTACAGGATATTTTGGCTGTCGAGATAAAGAGGGCAATTTTAATCCAGAAACTTTCCGAGAAGGGGCAGCAAAATCATCTGTCAAAATGATTGAAATTAAGCTTTCTCAGGGCGCAAAACCAGGACATGGAGGCATTTTACCCGCTTCTAAAAATACAGCAGAAATTGCTCAAATTCGGCAAATTGAAGCTCATACTGCTGTTCATTCCCCACCTGCTCATTCTGCCTTCTCAAATGAGCTAGAATTTTTAGCATTTATCCAACAATTGCGCACCTTATCTGATGGAAAACCTATAGGGTTTAAATTATGCGTCGGTAGGAAAGATGAATTTATAAATATCTGTAAAGCAATGATAAGTACTGGAATCAAACCAGATTTTATTACAGTTGATGGTGGAGAGGGTGGTACAGGTGCTGCGCCTATTGAATTTTCTGATTCTATCGGTATGCCTTTATTAGAGGGGTTATCCTTTGTACATGATACTTTAGTTGGTTTTGATTTAAAAAAGGAAATAAAAATCATTGCCGCAGGAAAAATCATTACTGGTTTTCACATGATTCGAGCAGTTGCACTTGGTGCAGATATTTGTAATAGTGCCAGAGCAATGATGCTGGCATTAGGTTGTATTCAGGCATTAAGGTGTAATAATAATACCTGTCCTGTTGGAGTAGCCACACAAGATAAAACCTTGATAAAAGGATTAGTTGTAGCAGATAAGGCACAAAGAGTAGCTAGTTACCAGAAAAAGACGGTCTATAGTTTTTTAGAATTAATTGCTGCCGCTAATTTGACTCATCCAGATGAAATTAAACGGGAGTTCATTAACCGAAGAATAGATGAACGAACGATTTTGAATTATAGTGAATTGTATCCGAATGTGGAAATTGGTGCATTTTTAGAAAAGGTTGTTTGAATTTATCTTCCTTAAGTAGTAGAACAAAAAAAAGCCCTACATTTCTGCAAGACTTAATTTTTGGTTATCTTATTATTTTCCCTGACAGGAAATATTAAAAGGGGTAGTTACATATAGCAACCACCTTTCACACTATGAAACAATATATCTTATCGGTGCGGGATAAAACAAAACAAATAAGCCTTCCAAAAAAGGCCGACATCCTCTGCCAATAAAATAATACGCTGGTTTAATTATACCATAAGAGAAATATCAAAAACCTATTCTTCAAAATCACCCGCATAAGCATAAGGTAAATTATGCTTGATATTCATATGATAATCTGGTTCTATACTAGAATTATCAGAAACGATTTTTTCGTTTTGAACTATGAGTGAAAAGCGTAAATATTCTTCTTGTTCAATTCCATCTATTTTCCACTTCATTAGGTACATTCCATTATCCACTTTTAAGTTATCGGAACTTTGTTTGGATACTTGATAAACCGTAATTTCTACGTCATCTTTATCAAAAAAAGTTTTATAAAAATTTCTGATTTGAGATTTACCTTTTCTCATTTTATTAGAAAATGCTGGGACTATTACTGCATCTTCTGCGTACAAATCCATAATAGCTTCTAAATCATGCTTATTTATCGCATTCTGCAGTTGGTCTAAAATGGGTAATTCTTGCTTATCTATACAATTCTCACTAGTTGCTCCAATGTGAAAAGTTTCTAAGATAATTGGAATAACTGACCTTTTAGAGTCTTTATAATGGTCTTTCCCAATGTGTTCTATAAATTCTACTTTTTCTAAAACCTGTTTGATAGGAGGCGTTGCATTGGAGACAAAGACTTCAATGCCTTTAGTCGCCGCTTCTTTGATTAAATCTTCTAAAGCATAAGCACCTGATAAATCAATCATCGTCACTCGACTCATATCTACAATGAGCATTTCGTGAGTAGGGGCAGCGGCATAGGCGGCCATTAAAGGTTCAATAGAGCCAAAAAATAACGGACCTTGTGGTTGTAGAACACTTACTGGCAATTTATCTAAATCTTTCTTTTTCTGACCTTTAGGGGCAAAATTACTCGCAGATAGCGGAATTGTTTTGTGCTGATAAGTAGCACTCATTTCTTGGATAAATCGGAAAAAGGCAAATATTACCCCAATCGCCATTGCTATCATCAAGTCTTCCCAAACCGTAACAATCAAAACAATCATAAAAACCAACAAATCGGTTACAGGCAATTTTTTAAGTACGGGTAGGATTCTGTAATCCAAGATATCTATCCCTACTTTGAATAAAATAGCCGCTAAACAAGCAGTTGGAATAGCTGCCACCAAAAAACCTAATCCCAATAATACACCTAATAAAGTAAGACCATGTACTACTGATGCCAAAGGTGTTTTGCCGCCAAATTTAACATTAGCAACCGTTCTCATAGTAGCCGTAGCCGTAGTAACGCCTCCGAATAAGCCCGCAGCCATATTAGCCATTCCTTGCCCAAAAGTCTCTCGGTCGCTACTATGGTGGTCACCAGTCATATTATCTGCCACAATACAGCTCAGTAAACTATCTAACACTGCTAGTCCAGCCAAGGCAAAAGCGGGTCCCATAAATTCTCCAATTCGACTAAGATCAGGTAAGTAAAAATTAAAGATTCGGCCTTGGTCAGTACCGCCCATTTTATCTCCAATATAAGGAATATCCAAGTGCATAAAATAAGCAATACTTGTCCCAACAATCAATGCTACCAATGGCGAAGGTATCTTAGCCAATTGCTTAATCCTCTTTTCTAAAGGACTCCAGATAAAAAGAATCAATAAAGAGGGAATCGCCACATATAGTGCTTCTATATTAATATTTTGTAAGGTATGTCCCAAATTAGCAAACACCCCTTGAATGTCTTTTTCTGCTTCGAGTCCTACAAAAGCGTTGATTTGCGTCAATATAACAATCACCCCAATACCACACATAAATCCAGCTACTACGGAGTAAGGCGTATAATGAATAAATCGTGCGATTTTGAGCATTGAGATGACCACGAGGATTAAACCGCTTAAAAAGATAATCGAAAAAGCAGCGACCAAATCGGGTGATTGCGTTGTGCCAATCACAAAAACACCCATAAACGCTGCAATTTGCGCAGCTTTTGGTGCTGTTGGTCCACTTACACCTACTAAGCATCCTCCAAAAAGTCCACCTACTACTCCGCCTGCAATGGCCCCCCAAATACCTGCAACGGGGCCTAACTGGGACATTTCACCAAAGGCAAGTGCCAAAGGAAGCGCAATAATAGCCACCGTAATCCCAGCCAAAATATCTCCAGAGATATTCGTGTGCATGGTTTTAATATTTTGCCAAGGATTGATTTCTTTCAAACTACTCAGGATAAAATCTTTAGCAGACTGCAATGTATTTTGGGTGGAATTGTCTAATTGTCCTAAATGTTCCAATTCTTCTTTTAGCATAGGGTAATTTTATGTTTCTATTAAAAAAGAAACAAAGAACAATCTTTTTCCTACCAAAGAGCGTGACCTATATTTCTTAATTATGTGATTATTGTTACATTTACAATTGATATAAATCACAAACTTTATTATGACGTTGAATATCAATAAATTACACTTTGAAAGCGATAAAATATTATCTGCCCTTTCAAAAATTGATAAACAGGAATTCCTGAATTCTGCTAAAAAATTAATTTTTAAGAAAGGGAAACTTGTGTTTTATGAACGCGGTATTCCTACAGGTGTTTTTTTGATAAAACGAGGTAGAGCCAAAATTTATAAAACAGGTTTATATGGTAAAGACCAAATTTTTTATATTTATAAAAGAGGCGATTTATTTGGATATCATGCTTTATTGTGCAATGAACCCTACGAAGATTCTTGTGAAGCCTTAGAAGATTGTGAAATTCTTTTTATCAATAAATATGAATTTAATGTATTACTCCAAAAAATTCCACATCTAAAATTATTGCTAATCCAAAATATGAGTCATGAATTTGGCGTCTTGGTCAATACCATTACCATCTTGGCACAAAAGCCGCTACGAGAAAGACTTGCACTATATTTATTACTTCTCAATGAACGCTATATGGACGAAAATACGCAAGAAGCGGCTATAGATTTGTCAAGAGAAGATTTAGCCAATATAATAGGAACAGCGAGAGAAAGTTTAGGGCGACTTTTAAAAGACTTCAAAGAAGAAGAATTAATTCATATCGAAAAAAGGATTATTATTATCAAAAATTTAAAAAAATTAGAAAGAATCGCTAATTCTAAACATTAAGAACTAATCTGTTTGATAATTATTTTAGGTTAATTATTACTCCATATCCTTCGAAGTAAACAAAGAAGTATTAGGTTTTAAAATTTTCAAAACAGAACAAGCTGCATCTTCTGACAAACTATCCTTCCCTCTACCTAATAAGACATTGATTAAAGATTCTTTACTTGGAGACCCTATTATTAGTAAATCATAAGCAGCAGTTGATTTTATAATCGCTTTCCGAGAATTTTTGTTTGATAAAATTAGAAGCTCTGCTTTTGCTTGGCTACTTTGATTCAAAGATGCCATATAATTTCGGAGTGCAGTCGTTTCTTCTTCCGAAAAATTCTCTGGTACTACTCGTACAAAAGTTAAGTTTGCATTATAAAATTTCGCTAAATCAATAGCTGCGGCTACTAACCAAGGGTCATGTTGTGGAGCTACTAAATGCACCAAAATCTTATGGATATACCGAACGCCTTTGTCTTTAAACAATGCCATATTACAGGAAATATTCGTCACTAACCAACCTATTGGGTTTCGTACTAATAAGCCTGTACTCGTTCTTCCATCCCAGCCCATAACTAGCCATTTACAATGGGTTTGATTACTGATTTCTGCAATCGTTTGTACCATTTCATGGGTAACAGCAGCATCAAACTCTACATCGATAAACCGTTCTACAGCCATTGCAGAAATCCTTCTATTCAAAGAGGTTATCATCACATCCTCCTCCAATAATGCCTCTAAAATAGTTTGTTCGGGTACTTCTGTTAAATGGACAACCTGTATTTTTTTACCATCTGCTAAAGCTGCTCCTACTTCTACTAATGTTTCCGGAGAACGTTCCTGCCCAAAAAGGGGGACAACGATAGCAGAATTTTTGGACAAAGAACCATCTAGATTATTATCTATGGTCATATCTTCAATAATTTCTTCAAATTTGCTTAAATCTTCTTCTGTTCCTTTTTTCTGTTTAATTAATCTTCTTTTTCCTTTTCGATATAATAAAAATAAGGCAGGAAAGTGACCATATTGATTCAAAACTCCTTTTCGAGATGCTCTCGAACGACCATAAAATTGATAGACCAGCCCTCCAAAAATCGTGATTACTATCGCCCCCATTAAAGCCAATCCACCTAAAAAGACCAATAAGATTAGCCCTGAAAAGACACCAAATATTTGTATCCATGGGTACATCGGCGACTGATAAACTGGTTTGTACCATTGCACGCCTGTTTCCCTTAACACAATGACCGAAAGATTGACCGCTATAAACATCATCACCATAAAAGCACTCGCTAGTTTAGCAATTTTTTCTACATCCAAAAAGATAATTACCAAAGCCATAACCAGCCCCGTAAGGGCAATGGTAACAATGGGCGTCAAAAATTTAGGATGTACTTTTTGCAAAAATGCTGGCAATAATTGGTCTCGACTCATGGCAAAAGGAAAACGAGAGGCTGCTAAAACTCCTGAGTTTGCCATAGAGAATAAGGTTAATACTCCAATAACCGCCGCTATAATACCAATGGTCGGTCCTCCTAAAATTTTTGCTAAAGTATAAATTGGGTGCAAATCGGTCTCCAATACTTCCTGCGAAACATGATTGGTCAAGACAAAGGTAATTGACCCATAAATCAATCCAATAAGCCCTAAAGCAGAGAGCATGGCAATCGGAAGATTGCGTCCAGGGTCTTTTATTTCTCCTGCAATAGCTGCCACTTTGGTAACTCCTGCATAAGAGATAAAAACAAAACCAGTAGCTGCTATAAAACCAGTAGTTCCATCTGTAAAAACAGGTTTAATATGTACTGGATTCAGTTGAAACATCCCCCAAATAAAGAGCATTAAAAGGGAAAATACACTCACACTAACTATCACCATTTGCACTTTACCGACTTTCTTTACTCCGCCTAGGTTCAATACCGTAATAAAAGCCAATAAAGTCAAAGAAGCAGGTTTTAGAGGAACGTCCCAAAAAACTAATAAATAGGCACCAAAACCAACCAATGCAAAGGAACTTTTTAATAATAATGATAACCAAAGTCCAAAGCCTGAAATTGTTCCCCACATAGGACCAAAAGTTCGCTCAATAAATACATAAGTCCCTCCAGAAGTAGGCATTGCAGTAGCTAACTCTGATTTAGACAAGGCAGCAGGTAAAACACAAAAGCCTGCTAATACATAGGCTAACCATATAGAAGACCCCGTTTTCGCGGCGGCTAATCCAGGTAGCACAAATAATCCACTTCCAAGCATTCCGCCAATTGCAATTGCAATTACATAAGGTAAGCTTAGTCTTCGTTCAAGTTTCTTCAAATTTAGTGTTTTGTAATTTTGTTAATTAAAAAGTCTTACAGTTAAGTAATAACAAGTTTAAACCTTTAGTCCTTAATTCCGTTGCCAAAAATAAGGCATAAACAAAATCAAAATCGTAAATAGCTCCAAACGGCCTAAAAGCATAAAAAAAGATAAAAACCACTTCCCACTTACTGGAATAGCTGCAAAATTATTGAGCGGGCCAACTTCTCCGATACCAGGTCCGACATTGCCCAAAGCGGTGGCAATAGCACCAATAGCTGTCAAAAATGGATGCTCAAAATCGGCCAAAATAAAAGACATAATAAAAGACCCTAGCAGAAATAGCATCAAATAAAGAAGTAGAAATACCAGAATATGGGTTAGTACACGAGGCGCAACTAATTGTTTATCTATCTTCAATCGAATTAAAGCTTTAGGATGAAGTAGGCGTTTAAATTCTAAAATTGAATTTTTAAATAAAGCTAAATGTCGGATTATTTTAATTCCTCCACTTGTAGAACCTGCACAAGCCCCAATAAATAATAAAACAAAAAACAAAAAAGTCAAAGCAGGTGTCCAAGCAGTATAATCGGCACTCACAAATCCTGTAGTTGTAATCAGAGATATAATTTGAAAACTACTGACTCTAAATGCTTGCTCTAAAGGGATATTGGTTGAGGTATAAAGAAGGATCGTTACCATTAGAATTAGCGTCCCGACCAATAAAGTATAAGTTTTAAATTCATCACTGGACCATACTTTTTTAAATTTTCCTTTTAAGCCATAATAAATGATGGTATAATTAATTCCAGCAAGAAACATAAATAACATCACCCAATATTGAATGCCTGGGCTAAAATAAGCCATACTGGCATTTTTAGTAGAAAATCCACCTGTTGCCATAGTGGTTAAACCATGATTGATAGCATCAAAAAAGGTCATCCCATTTAGGTACAAAATCAGGGTGAGTAAGGTCGAAAGTCCCACATATATTAACCAGAGTCGCTTTGCGGTTTCTTTAATACGAGGATGAATTTTATCAGAGGTAGGACCAGGGGCTTCTGCCACAAATAATTCTACTCCTCCAATGCCCAATAGAGGAAAAATGGCAACGGTTAAAACGATAATTCCCATACCTCCAATCCATTGAGTTAAACTTCTCCAAAATAAGATGCCTTGTGGGACTGCTTCTATATCGTTCAATACAGAGGCTCCAGTTGTGGTTAAGCCCGAAACACTTTCAAAGAAAGCATCTGATAAATTGGGTAAAACACCACTAAACAAATAAGGCAACATGCCCACTAAACTCATACTTAGCCAACCCATAGCAACCACTAGATAACCCTCTCGTTTACCGATTTTTTCTCTATTCTTAAATTTATAATAAAGAGAACCGCCACCTAATAAAATGGTTACGATACTTGCTTCCAGAATGGACAAGGTTGCTCCATCTTTAAAATAGAGGGAAAAAGGTAAAGCTGTCAACATCATTCCACCAACGATTAATAATAAGACCCCTAGCGTATTTGATATGATTCCGGTGTTTATCATTATTTAAATAGCTGTTCTACCCGATAAATGGCTTCGGGCAATGAAAATACAATGACTTTATCCTTTAATTCAAAGGTAAAATCTCCATCAGGAATAATACTCTGTTCTCCTCGAATAACTCCTGCGATTACGGCTTCTTTTGGTAAATGCAATTTCCGAATAGGGTGTTTAATCAGTCTATTTTTTTTATGAATTAAAAATTCAATCATCTCTGCCTCTACTCCATGCAAACTAGCAATGGCTTGAATTTTACCTTTTCTGACAAAGCGAAAAATTTCATTAGCGGCGATTAGCTTTTTATTGATAATGGTGTCTACACCAATATTTTGGGAGATATGGGTATAGTTTACATTATCTACTAAAACAATCGTTTTATAAACCCCTAATTCTTCTGCCAGGAGGCTAGTAATGATATTCGTTTCAGAATTTGGTGTGAGTGCAATAAAGGCATCCATTCCTTCTAATCCTTCTTCCTTTAAGGCATCAATATTACTAGAATTAGCTATGATTACTAAAGTGTTTTGCAACTTCTCAAGGAATTTTTTTCCAATTTCTTTATCATTTAAAACCAGTGAAATCGCATATTTATCTTCTAATAATTGAGCCGTCCGCAAAGCAAGATTCGTCCCACCAATAATCATGATATGTTTGACTGTTTGTAGTTGTTTACCTACAAAAGCAGTTGCCTTATCAATATGTTTGTTTTGGGTGACTAAATAAAGGTGGTCTCCTTTCTGAATGATGGTATTTCCTCTTGGTATAATGGTTTTGTGGTTTCTCAATATCGCAATTCCCTTAAAGGAAAAATCAGGATTTAATTCATCAATTTTTCGGATTTTCTTTCCTATTAGAGGCGAAGTATTATCGATAGTTAGCCCAACTACTGATATTTTACCTTCTTCAAATTCAAAAATATCGGTAAAAGAACAGCGTTGCAGTAAACGTTCAATTTCTTGTGCCGCCAATTGTTGAGGAGAAATAAGTTGGTCAACGCCTAATTTTTGAAAATTCTTAACTTGCGATTTTTCCAGATATTCAGGATTGTTTACCCGAGCAATGGTTTTTTTAGCGCCCAGTTGCTTAGCTAAAATAGCACTCAATAAATTGGTGGTTTCAGAAGTAGTTACCGCTAAAAATAGTTTAGCTTTCTCGACCTCGACTTGTTCTAAAATCGCAATAGAGGTAGCATCTCCTTTGATTGTCAAAACGTCTAAATGCGTTGTTGCATATTCCAATATTTCTTCATTGGTATCAATTAGCGTAATATCTTGGTTTTCTCTAGATAATAAATCTGCTAAATGGAAACCTACTGCCCCTGCTCCAGCGATGATTATTTTCATTGACTATTAAATTTCTTTTTTCTTTTTAAGTTTTGACTATTATTTTCTGTCTATTCCGCATAGCTACTTTTAGTAAGCTCAAATAATCCTTCTCGGTTAAGTATGCTGATAATCCGTTTATCAACAGCAATTAAACTATCTTCTCTAAACTCTTTGATTAGCTTCCCTAAGCTCTCTCTCGTTGTGCCAATAATATTAGCAAAATCTTCTCGGCTTAAATTAATCCCATTATTATTATATCTAGTGTCCAAAACAAGCAGGTAAAGCGCAAATCGCACCTTTAGAGATTTTTGTGCTAATAAGGTAATCGTATTCACCATCACGCCAAATTCATGACTCATATTCTGTATCAAGGATAACCTCAACGAAGGAATTTTGTCCAAAAGCTGGTTGAATTTTTTTGCACTAATAAATTTTGTTTCACAAGGTTCTAAAGATTCACAAGAATCTTCATAGCGTTCATTGCAAAGTAGCGCATGATAACCTAATAAATCTCCTTCTCTATAGATATAGAATATTTGTTCTTTCCCGTCCATTCCTGTTTTATAAATCTTAGCTTTTCCTTTGGTGATTAAAAATACTCCTGTCGGAATTCCATCCTCATAGAAAAGCATTTTCCCTTTTTTAAATGGAATCCATTCCATAGAAGAATTGACAATACCTTCCTCCTCCTCTGAAAGGTTACTAAGTATTAAATCACTCTTAAAATCATATTTAGAAAATAAATGTTCCATAAAATGTATTATTAGTTACATTATTAAGTATTTTTTAATTTAAAAATATATACCTAAAAATACTTGCAAAGAAAAGGAATTTATAAGGATTGTCCACTATTTTTACAGAAAATTGTTCCATAAAACAGTAATTAGTTTTAATAGGGGTACATTCGGGATATAGACAAAAAGTTGTCACATCTAAAAAAAGCCGATACTGAATTTCGCATAATACCCAGAGTGCGAAATAAATAACCCAAAAACCTTGTTTTTTTACTGTTTTTTCCTTCTTTTTACCCCAAAAAAGCCGTATATTTCGTACCTCAAACAGAAACTACGAAAT
>Ga0129327_10002339_pt1 | contig 11015 bp, 8 predicted proteins | sample CPBDNA_6_FD_111799 | JGI IMG/M metagenome (GOLD analysis project Ga0129327, IMG submission 111799) | Freshwater to marine salinity gradient microbial communities from Chesapeake Bay, USA - CPBay_Spr_31_0.8_DNA | ecosystem: Environmental > Aquatic > Marine > Coastal | place: USA: Chesapeake Bay...
CACACGGATGAAGTGCTGCAGAGCTTGGGTCTGGACAAGGCTCGCATTGCCGACTTAAAAACAAGCGGTATTGTGGCTGACGCACACAGCTAATTGAGAGAGACCCCTATGACGATTACTTCATTTATACCACCAAAGCGCACCCTGATGGGCCCTGGTCCTTCAGATGTAAGTGAGCGCGTACTTCAGGCCATGGCCAGGCCCACTGTGGGGCACCTAGACCCTGCCTTTGTAGGCATGATGGATGAAGTAAAACTGTTGCTGCAGGCTGTCTTCCATACTAAAAATGAACTGACCTTTGCTGTCTCTGCTCCTGGCTCTGCTGGTATGGAGTGCTGTTTTGCCAATCTGGTGGAGTGCGGTGACAAGGTAATTATCTGCCAGAACGGCGTGTTCGGCGGGCGCATGAAAGAGAATGTAGAGCGCTGTGGCGGCACTGCCATTATGGTTCAGGATGACTGGGGTACAGCGGTTGATCCGCAAAAACTGGAGGACGCGCTCAAAGCTCATCCGGATGCTGTGGTGGTGGCCTTTGTACATGCGGAGACCTCCACCGGCGCTCAGTCGGACGCCAAAACTTTGGTCGAACTGGCCCATAAGTATGATTGCCTGACAATTGTTGATGCTGTGACCAGTCTGGCGGGCTCGCCACTCAAGGTGGACGAATGGAATATAGATGCCATTTACTCGGGCTCGCAGAAGTGCCTGTCTGCACCTCCGGGACTGTCGCCGGTAAGCTTTAATCAGCGTGCTGCAGAGAAAATTCGCAGTCGCGGCAGCCGCGTCCAGAGCTGGTTTTTAGATCTTAATCTGGTAATGGGTTACTGGGGCGGTGAGGGCAAGCGCGCCTATCACCACACGGCGCCAGTTAACTGTCTGTATGGTTTGCACGAGTCTCTGGTGATAGTGCAGGAGGAGGGACTTGAGAATTCTTGGGCTCGCCATCAGCAGAATCATCTGGCCCTGCGCGCTGGCCTGGAAACTATGGGGATTGGCTTTTTGGTGCCAGAGCAGGATCGACTGCCCCAGTTAAATACAGTGTATATTCCGGAGGGCGCAGACGATGCGGCAGTGCGCACAGCACTGCTCAATGAATTTGACCTGGAGATTGGTGCCGGTCTGGGTGCGCTGGCTGGCAAAGTATGGCGCATTGGCTTGATGGGCCATGCCAGCCATCAGAAAAATGTCGACTACTGCCTCAGATCGCTGCAGTCGGTGCTGGATTCCTAGGCGTCATTGCTCGACTGGCATTAACTCCATCAGTGCTAAAACACTGGCCTGCACGCCAGCAATAATGGCTGGCTTGGGTTCAATTTTAAATAATGGGCTGTGGTGAGAGGCTATTTTTGGCCCAGTGCCACTGATAGCGGCTTTCAAGTCTTCCTCGCTGGTACCTCCCACCGAAAAATACACACTGGGTATCTCTGGCTCAGTGGTAAATGAGGGGAAGTCCTCTGCCCCCATGCCTTGAGAGGCTATATTGGTGACCCTATCACTGCCTAGATTTGTCTGCCAAACCGCTCTCAGCCGCCTGACTAGTGCATCGTTATTGATGGTTGGCGGGGTGGATTCGTCCAGGATAATCACCTCTGGCAGCTTGTCTTCGGGGAGACCAGCCACGCGTCCCATATTCACCGCAATACGCTCAATGCCCTCTAACAATGTATCCCTGGTTTGCAGGTTGGTATTGCGCACTGTCAGCTGCAGTTCGGCGCGATCGGAAATAATATTGTGCTTGGTGCCACTGTGAAAGGCGCCCACGGTCACTACACCAGCTTCTCTGGGGGGCAGTTCCCGGGAGACCAGTGACTGTAGTGCAACCACTATCTGGCTGCCGAGCAATACTGGGTCCTTGCCTGCATGGGGTGAGGCGCCATGGGCGCCAATACCATGGACAATAATATCCACTGTGTCGGCTCCGGCAAATGGCGCACCCTCTTGCACATTGATTAATCCGGCGCTCAACCCTGCAGAAACATGGAAGGCCAGGGCATAGTCTGGGGTGCCAAAGCGCTGCCAGAGATTATCCCGCATCATGGTCGCCGCACCTATCACACGCTCTTCCGCAGGTTGGCCGATCAGCATCAATGTACCTGACCAGCTGTCGCGGCGCTCAGCCATCTGCTTGGCCGTCCCCGCCAGGCTGGTGATATGCACATCGTGACCGCAGGCATGCATTACCGGGAAAACTTTGCCGGTAATAGGATCCAGCTGCTTGGCTTTGGAGGCATAGGCTAAGCCTGATTTCTCCTCAAGGGGCAGGCCATCCATATCTGCGCGCAGCATTACCAGTGGCCCAGGGCCATTTTCTAACAGGGCGACAATGCCCGTACCACCTATGCCTTCGCTGACTTCGAAGCCACTGCCTCGCAGTTCTGCCGCCAGTTTGTTGGCGGTGCGCACCTCAGCGGTACTGAGTTCTGGGTTGCGATGAAAGTCGACAAACAGATCGCCAAGGCGCTGTTTATAGTCTGCCTGTATAGACTGCAAAAGCTGCTCTGCGTTGGCTGAAACTGATAGCAGGCTAGTTAATAGTGCAGCGCTGACAAATAAATTTAGGTTATATCTGGTCATCTGTGGCCTCAATTAATTTTCTGCGGTTACTGCTTTATCTCGCCTGATTTTGCCCATATGTGTAGATAAAGTCACTCAATACATTGCCCACCTGCTTAAGGCTGTGGCCGCTGCATTTATCAATGCTGTCCTCAGTGGTGTGCCAGTAAGTGGGGAAAGGGTAGTGAATTAGGTCTACCACTGGTATGCCTGCCTCTAAAAAGGGTAGATGGTCGTCGCTAATATAGTGCCCGCGACTATTTTTAAAGGCGCTGGCTCCCTGACGTTTGGCTATGGCCCAGAGTTGATCCATCAGCGGCCGAGCTCTGGTCTGAGAGAATAGCTCGCGGGGAATAGATAGATTTTTGTCGCAGACCATATCGACAATAATGCCGGCGCTAGGTCTGTATTGAGGGTTGGCGGCTATAAATTGGCGTGCCCCAATAGAGAAGGGCCGATTATTAATCTGGCCCATGTCTTCTAGGTCAAAAAATATCAGGTCCACAGTGATTGGGGCGGGCTTAGAGGCCAAAAGCCGCGCGATCTCTAGTAACACAGCTACGCCTGATGCGCCGTCATTGGCTCCGGGAACGGCCATTAGGCGCCGGGTTTTATCCCTGTCTCTGTCGGCATGGGGTCTAGTGTCCCAGTGGGCTCCGAGCATAATTCGCTCACTGGTCGCTGTATTGCTACCGGCGACCGGAAAACTGGCCCAGAGGTTGGTGCCCTGCAGATCATAGGCGGCAAAGTGCTGTCTGCTGAGTCTGGCATTTAGGGGCTGTAGACTGCGCTCTATATACTCCAGAGTGCGCTGTTTAGCTTGCTGGTTGTCTGGTTCTCTGGGGCCAAAGGCCATCTGCTGGGCAATATGCTCCATGGCCAGCTGGCCATCGAAAGAAGTGGTGTCAGCTGCCGCAGATGTGGCTGCCAACAGGGCTATGAGTAGCAGTCTGTTTAGATACCCCATAACCACCCCTATAAATTAAGCCTGCTTGTCGGTGGCGGGCCTGTGCTCTTGCAGTGCAATCTGAGAATAACCATAGATCACGGCAATAATAGGACAGAGAATATTGAAGAAGGCAAAGGGGGCATACATAAAGGTGCTAACCCCCAGGGTAGCTGACATATAGGCGCCGCAAGTATTCCAGGGCACTAGTGCCGAGGTCAATGTGCCTGAATCCTCTAGGGTACGAGCCAGATTAATTGTGCTGAGCTGGCGCTCTTCATAGGATTTAACAAACATCTGCCCTGGGATAACAATGGACAGATACTGGTCGGCAGCCAGAAGATTGGTGCCTATACAGGTGCCTACGGTGGCAACAATTAAATCACCTGCGGACTTAACTCGGCTCAGAGCTGCCTCCACTAGACGCTCGAGCAGACCTGTGCGGCGCATGGCGCCCCCAAAGGCCATGGCATTGATAACCAGACCTATGGTGGTGAGCATGCTGCTCATGCCCCCCTTGGATAGCAGGGCATCCAGAGATGCATTGCCTGTATCGGAACTGTAACCCAGAAACATTGAGCTAAATAATCCTTTAAATACCGCGGCACCTTCATTCAGGCTGCTGTCATTGGCTAGGGCAATCACTGTGTCCCACTGGAAAACTGCAGCAAATAAGCAGCCTGCCAAGGTGCCACAAATCAATGTTGACAGGGCAGGGAGCTTTTTCACTGCCATGGTCAACAGCAGGATCATAGGGATTAGCATTAGCGGGCTAATCTTAAAAGTCTCTTGCATGGCGGCCTGCAAAGTCTCGATATCATCGATCACCAGATTGGTACCGCTGCCAATGCCCAGGATAAAGAACAGCACCAGAGTGATCAGAAAGCCGGGAATAGTGGTCCACAGCATATGTTGAATATGGTCAAACAGATTGTTGCTGGTTACTGCGGCCGCCAGGTTGGTAGTCTCTGACAGTGGCGAGAGTTTGTCGCCAAAATAGGCACCGGAAATAATAGCTCCGGCGCTGGCAGCCAGGGATAGATCCAGTGCTGCGGCAATACCCATCAGGCCTATGCCCAGGGTGCCGGCCACTGTCCAGGAGCTACCAATGCTAAAGCCCAGCAGGGCGCAGACCAGACAGGCAGTCAGATAAAAATAATCTGGCGACATCAGCTGAACCCCATAAAAGATCATGCTGGGCACAGTGCCCGAGAGTATCCAGCTGCCGATCAGTGCACCGACCATCAGCAGTATAAGCAGTGACTGCAGCGATACCGCTATGGTATCTATCATGCCCTGCTCAATCTCTTTCCAGCTGTGACCATTTTTAATACCGATCATGGCGGCTACAGCTGCGGCCATAATCAGTGCCACCTGATTGGGGCCAAAGGAATCCAGCCCAAACACATACACAGTGCCGGCCAGCATGGTAATTAAAATAACCACCGGAGTGATGGCATCCAGCAAGCTGGGTTTTGTTATTATTTTGCTCATAGGGGGATCAGTATCTGCTAATAATTTATTTTTGGAGCCGCTAAGTTACCAGTCTGCCCGCTATCTATCTACCTTTCTGGACAATACAATATGGCTGAGAGTTTTTTCTACTCCATCCAGGGTAGCTATGCGGTCGATGCTATTGTCCAGGGCCTCGGTGGTGGCCTCAGTGACCTTGGCGATTAAATCGTATTGACCGCTAATGGTGCAAAGCATATCCAGCTGAGGCACTTTATGGATCTGGCGAACAATATCGGCCGTCTTTCTGGGAATCACCGAAATCATAATATAGGCGCTGACCTGCTGCTGTTGGTAATGGGGATTAATTTTGATGGTGTAACCCTGGATTACACCGCTGCGCTCAAGTCTCTCCATGGCCTGCTGCACTGTAGCCCGACTTAAACCCAGCTCATTGGCCAGGTCTGAAACTGTACGACGGCTATTTTCCTGGAGCAAACGCAGCAGTTGCTGTTCATTTTTCATGTCAATATGCCAATTTATAAATCATTTTGATAATTAATAATATACAAAATGATAAGAATGGCAATACAAAATGACAATTTAAAGCCCTACAATAATTCCATCTTAGGTACTTATATTAGGTGTGAAATGAGTCAGGCGGCAGCGGTTCAACTAAATAACAATATTAAAACTCAACAGCGATTGATGGTGGAGGAAGACTGCCGTCAGCAGATCGCCTTTACCGCGCCCCATACCCAAAACTATCTGGAGCCTGTGCTGGCAATGTCCAGACAGCGACTGCGCGACAATGCCCGACGGTTTATGGCAGCTATGCCAAGAGTACGAGCGCATTTTGCGGTGAAAGCTAATCCCGATCCTGAAATTCTGCAGATTTTTAAACAGGAGGGTACCTGCTTCGAAGTTGCCTCTATTGCAGAGATAGATGCCATGGTGAAGCTGGATGTGAATATGGAGACAGTGTTCTACTCCAACCCGATAAAATCCCCGGTCTCTATTGCCCATGCAGCTCGGGCTGGCATGCTCTGGTACTCTGTGGATACGCCAGAAGAGGTGACTAAAATTGCCGCCATCAAGCCTGATGCCAAGCTCTATCTGCGTATTGAAGTCAGCAATGAAGGCTCTAACTGGCCTCTGGCCGGAAAGTTTGGCGCTAGCCCCTCCGGTGTAGAAATGATTATTGAAACCGCTAAACGTCTGAATATGCAGATCTGCGGTGTTACCTTTCATGTGGGTTCCCAGTGCGGCAATATCAGTAACTGGGTGGAGGGAATCAAGGCAGCAAAAGCGCTGTTCGCCAAGCTGTCTGACCATGGATTTGCACCTGAACTACTCAACCTAGGTGGCGGCTATCCGCTGCAATTTAGCGGTGATGAGCCCAGCATTGAAGAGATTGGTGCTGAGATCAATAAAGCGCTGGAGTCTATCCCTGAGCAGATTCAGGTAATGGCTGAGCCCGGAAGGTTTTTGGTAGGATCTGCCGGCTGTCTGTTGACTCAGGTAGTGGGTGTGGCCACCCGCGATGATGTGCGTTGGGTCTATCTGGATACTGGTTTCTACGGAGGCCTACTGGAGATTACCGGAGACTTTCCTGTCAATCTTATCAGCGAGCGCACCGGTGAGCCCGGTACCTGGACCATGGCTGGGCCAACCTGTGATTCCATCGATGTTATGGGTCGCCACACATTGCCAGACAATACCCAGGCTGAGGATTTTATCTATATGCCCAATCTGGGCGCCTACTGCACCACCTGTGCCTGCGACTTCAACGGTTTCCCCGTACCTGTTTTGCGCATGGTGGACTAGGGTAGAGAAATATTGTCTAACTGGTGCATCCAAATGGCGCTTTGATCGCGTCTAATCTGTAAATCTAGTACTGTTAAAGCTATAGCGCATCTGGCCCTGCTCTCAGGGCCAGATATGATTTTTTAGGGGGCTCAATAAATGTCTGCAGCAATAAAAATATTTAAATATCTTGTCGGCCTACTATTGGTGGCTGTGCTGGGAGCCTATTTTTGGTTCTGGGCCACCCCTGTCGGCATCAACAACTACATCAACAAAGTGAGTTTTCAGCTGGCCATTGATTCTCCTGAACTGATTACTGCTCTGGGTATTATTGATAATACGCCTCTGGATTTTCACAGTGGCAAACTGGCCTCCTATACCCTGGAGGCGGAGGAGGAGTCCCTGGCCAGGTTGCGGACTGCTCGCGCCGGCCTTGATCATTACGGCCCCGAGGGGCTTGAGGGGCAGGAGCTTCTCAGCTGGCAGATAGCGGCGTGGTTTTTTGAGGATCTAATTCGCTCCGCAGAGCACCCCTATGGCGGCTATATGGTCAATCAGATTTCTGGTCCTATGGTGAACTTGCCACAGTTTTTGACCGACCGACACCAAATTATTAATGATAAAAGCCTGACCCGCTATATTTCGCGCCTAGAGGAATTTGGCAGAGTTATAGGGGAGGTCAAACTGCGGGTGATGGACGCCAGAGACAATGGCACGGTGCCACCGGATTTTATTATTGAAAAAGTGTTGGTGGGTATGCGCGCATTTTCCGAGGCCTCGGGCAACGACAATGTACTGATTGCCAACCTGCCAGCCAAGCTGGAGAAACTCGACAATATAAGTCCAGAGCGCAAGCTGCTGCTCAGTGAGCAGGCGGTAGATATAGTCGACAATCAGATTGTTCCCCAGTATCTGGAGATGATAGCCCTGTTTGAGACGCTTTTGAGCGAGACTAATCATGATGCTGGTATCTGGCGCCTGCCCCAGGGCGAGGCAATCTACACACAGGCTCTAAAGTCCAACACTACCACTGATATGAGTGCTGAGCAGATACACAAGTTAGGTCTTTCTGAGGTAGCCCGCATTGAGCTTGAAATGGCTCAAATTTTGACCGAGCTGGGTATGACCGAAGGCAGTATATTTGAGCGAATTCAGACTCTTATGGAGCTGCCGGAACACAACTTTCCCAACACTGACGAGGGGCGCGCTGAACAGATTGCCTACTTAAACCAGGTAAATGATCAGCTGATGGCTATGGCTGACCAGCACTTTGTCACCATTCCTCCGCAGCCTCTGGAAATACTGCGGGTACCTCTTTATGCTCAGGACTCCTCCCCCGGGGGTTACTATCAGCCGCCGGCGCTGGATGGTTCTACGCCAGGACGTTTTTATATCAACCAAAAAGATACCAGTGACAATCCGCGCTGGAAACTACCCACCTTTATGTACCACGAGGGGGCGCCTGGCCACCATTTTCAGATTTCCGCGGCCCAGCTAATTGAGGATGTCCCACTGCTGCGAAAGCTGAGCCCATTTAGTGCCTATACTGAGGGCTGGGCCCTGTATGCGGAGCGCATTGCCTTTGCTGATATGGCTGTCTACGACCAAGACCCTCTGGGCAATCTGGGCCGTCTGCAGGACGAGATGTTTCGGGCTGTGCGGCTGGTGGTGGATACAGGTATGCACGCCAAGCGATGGAGTCGGGAAAAAGCCATTGACTATATGAGGGTAAAAACCGGGCTTACTCAGGCTGAGGTTACTCGAGAGATTGAGCGCTATGTGGTCTGGCCTGGCCAGGCTACCTCCTACAAAGTGGGGCAGCAGGCTATTTTGGCAGTGCGCGCTAAGGCTGAACTGGCCCTGGGTGAACAGTTTGACAGCAGACTGTTCCATGAGGCGCTGTTGTCCAGCGGCGCTATGCCTCTGGCGATTCTAGAGTGGAATATAGACCAGTGGATCGCTCAGCAGAAAGCTAAATAACCGACTTATTGCGCAGAGTTTCGATTTGTAACTCTGTGTACTCGAGGTACTCCCCTAGTACGGAAGCAGTGTCATCTCCAAGGGATGGAGGTGGCACTGCATATTCTATAGCGGTGCGACTGTAGTTGATTGGATTGCCCACCAGTTGCACCTCTCCAGCACGTTTATCCTCCATGGTTACCAACATTTTGCGAGCCAGTATCTGGGGGTTCTGAAAAACCTGATCTATGGTATTGATTGGGCCACAGGGTACCTGATGCTGTTCCAGCAGCTGCAACCATTGCTCACTGCCGCGCTGGGCGAGGCGCAGACTAATCTCTGTGCAGAGTGACTGACGGTTGCTGACCCGCGCTGAGTTGGTGGCATAGTCGCTATTATCTGCCCAGTCAGGCATATCCAGCACTGAGCAAAGGCGTCTGAATTGACTGTCATTACCTACAGCTAAAATAAGATGGCCATCGGCGGTGGCAAAGGCCTGATAGGGGACTATATTGGGGTGTGCATTGCCCAGGCGGCCAGGAACAGTGCCACCGGTTAGATAGTTGCTGGCCTGATTAGCTAGCACAGCAGCCTGTACATCCAGCAGTGCCAGATCTATATACTGACCAAGACCAGACCTGTGACGCTCCAGCAGAGCGCCCTGAATTGCATTGGCGGCATAGAGTCCGGTAAACAGGTCGGTTACTGCAACCCCCACTTTTACCGGGCCGCCGTTTTCATGGTCCGGATCGCCGGTGATACTCATTAGTCCGCCCATACCCTGAATTAAAAAGTCATAGCCTGGACGTTCGGCATAGGGGCCGGTTTGGCCGAAACCGGTAATTGAGCAGTAGACTAAGCCGGGGTTTATCTCAGCCATGGAGGCATAGTCCAGGCCATATTTTTTCAGCCCATCCACCTTGTAGTTTTCGATCAGCACATCAGCTTGCAGTGCCAGTTGGCGGATAATCTCCTGCCCTTCGGGCTGGGTGATATCCACAGTCACCGACTGTTTACCGCGGTTGGTGCAGAAGAAATAGGCGGCGTCTTCGGTATTATTACCGGCTCTATCTTTAAGGTAGGGAGGTCCCCAGTGGCGGGTGTCGTCACCCACTTCCGGGCGCTCTATTTTTATTACTTCAGCACCCAGATCGGCGAGCATCTGACCGGCCCAGGGGCCAGCCAGAACGCGGCTCATATCCAGTACTTTATATCCAGCCAGTGGTCCTGCCATAAGGCTTACCCGAAGGCCGGAATACCGGTCTGAGCGCGACCCAGAATTAGCGCATGCACATCGGCGGTGCCCTCGTAGGTGTTGACCACCTCGAGGTTGAGCATATGGCGCATCACTGAATACTCATCGGAGATACCGTTGCCGCCGTGCATATCTCTGGCCATACGAGCTATATCCAAGGCTTTGCTGCAGTTATTGCGTTTCATTAATGAAATAAGTTCGGGAGCCAGTTCGCCGCAATCTTTCAGGCGACCGGCGCGCAGGGAACCCTGCAGGCCCAGGCTAATTTCAGTCTGCATATTGGCCAGCTTCATCTGAATCAGCTGAGTAGCAGCCAGAGGCCGATTAAACTGCACGCGGTCCATGCAGTATTGACGTGCCCCATGCCAGCAGTCTTCGGCGGCGCCCATAACGCCCCAGCTGATACCGTAACGGGCTGAGTTGAGGCAGCCAAATGGACCTTTCAGGCCATGCACATTAGGCATTAGTTGATCTTCTGGCACAAACACCTCATCCATCACAATCTCGCCAGTGATTGAGGCGCGCAGTGCCAGCTTGCCTTCAATTTTGGGGGCGGATAAACCTTTCATGTCTTTATCCAGAATAAACCCACGGATAATGCCGTCGTCAGTTTTGGCCCAGACCACAAAGACATCGGCAATAGGCGAGTTGCTGATCCACATTTTGCTGCCGGATAACAGGTAGCCGCCATCGACGGTTTTGGCGCGGGTTTTCATACCACCTGGGTCTGAGCCAGCATCTGGCTCGGTCAGGCCGAAACAGCCCACCCACTCGCCAGTGGCGAGCTTTGGCAGATATTTCTCGCGCTGCTGCTCTGTGCCGTAGGTATAGATGGGGTACATCACCAGACTGGATTGCACACTCATCATTGAACGATAACCGGAGTCCACCCGTTCAATTTCTCTGGCCACCAGCCCGTAACAGACATAGTTGACGCCGGAGCATCCGTAGCCATCAATAGTGGCGCCCAGCAGGCCCAATTCGCCCATCTCGTTAAAGATAGCTCGGTCAGTGGCTTCGTTGCTAAAGGCTTGACGCACTCTG